>Ga0123519_10006793_pt1 | contig 17870 bp, 18 predicted proteins | sample YelNatPaOPRAMG02_FD_87396 | JGI IMG/M metagenome (GOLD analysis project Ga0123519, IMG submission 87396) | Hot spring microbial communities from Yellowstone National Park - Yellowstone National Park OP-RAMG-02 (version 2) | ecosystem: Environmental > Aquatic > Thermal springs > Hot (42-90C) ... | reverse complement strand
GCTAAAAGAAATAAAAAAAACCTCAGATTTGGACAAAGTAGGCATGATCCTTATTCATAACGGAATAGTAAGAGGTACCTCAAAGGACGGAAAAAAAGTTAGGGGAATGAAACTGAGTTACAGCAAGGAAAGATTGGATGAAATAGTAAGCGAACTCAGAAGGGCCGAGGGTATTTTCGATGTAAGGGTATGGATAAACGAAGGAGAATTAAGGGTAGGGGATGACATAATGTATGTTCTTGTTGCGGGGCGAGTAAGAAAGGAAGTGATACCCGTATTCGAGAAGCTTCTTGAAACGGTAAAAAAGGAAGTTGTGAGAGAGGAAGAAATACTTTTGTGATTTTGAAAGTCCTGTCAGAAAATTTTAGTAAAGAGCGGAAAATTCTGAAAAAATGGGGGACAACAGGTTATACAATTTTTCGTACAACCTGAAAGTTCTATCGTATGTCTGAACTTCTTGAGGATCAGGCTCAAACTTTTCTTCCACTTTTACCAGTTTACTTGCATCCCCAAGTCCGTTAAAGACTCCTGCGCCAATCATCGCCCATATAGAGGCGCCAAGTGCTGAAGTTTCCTTCCAGGCTGGAACAAGGATCTCTTTCTTTAAAACACCTGCGAGCATCCTTAGCCAGAATGAAGACTGGGTTAGCCCGCCCGAGACCCTAACTTCCCCAATATCTGGCACGAGCTCACTAAGCGCATTTTGCACACTTCTCAACCTGAAGGCTATAGACTCGAGGAAGGCACGGGCAATATGTTCCTTCTTATGCTCAAGAGTCAAGCCCAAAATTGAAGCTCTCGCATTGAAATTCCAGTTAGGGCTTCTTTCTCCGGCAAAAAAGGGAAGACAAATGACTCCTTTTCCTCCAATTTCAGACTTTTCTGCCATGGATAAAATATCACTTGTGGAACTAATCTCAAGAACGTCTTTTAACCAGTCAAGAATAATGCCTCCGTTGTTTATGGCCCCTCCTATGAGCCATCTTCCACTCTCTATGGCATAGCACCAGGTTCTCATTTTTTCATCTATTATAGGTTTTCTTTCCATGACCCTCATTGCACCACTTGTGCCTACCATGCAAGTTGCCTGATTAGGAGAGACCGCACCTGCTCCAAGGCTGGAGTTTACCGCATCAGAGGATCCCATTACTACGATTGTTTTTTGGGGAACGCCTATTTTCTGAGCAATTTCCTCATTCACAAAGGAGAAACTGCTTGTTGGCTCACAGAGGGGAGAAAAGATATCTGGCTTCACCCCAGCTACCTCTAAAGCTAATTCATCCCATCGTAAGGTTTTTGCGTTTAAGAATCCTGATCCTGAAGCAAGAGAATAGTCCACAGCATACTTCCCGGTTATTCTGTGAAAAACGAATTCTTTTACAGACAGGATCCTTCGAGTTTTTTTGAAAACTTCAGGCCTTTCTTCCTTGAGCCAGAGAAGCTTGTAAAATGGATACATTGGATGGGGAGGACAACCGGTCCTTTTATAAAGCTCCAAGCCTAATCCGGACAATCGAAGTCTCTCTGCGTAACCTGCAGCTCTTACGTCTGCCCATGTTATAGCAGGGGTCAAAGGATCTCCGTCATCACCTACTGGCAAAAAGGTGTGTAGGGCACCACCTATACTTAAAGCTACACATTTATTTTTTTCCACTTTTGCTTTGTCTATAGCCTTTAGTGAAGACTCAATAGTTGCTGAGAGAATTTCGTAAACATTCTGTTCCAGCCATTTTACTCGAGGGTCTTCGCCTCCGTAATCTGATGTTCCGAAACCAAGGATTTCAAGGTTCTCATCTGCGACTACTGCCTTACAGCTTCCTGTTCCTATGTCTATCCCTAAGAACCATGCTTTATGAGTTGAGCCCATCTCCATACACCTCAGGATTAACTACTGCGGCAGGTCTCTCACCTGTTAAAACCATTAAGCAGTTTTCCATAGCCATCCAGCTCATGCGTGCTATAGCTTCATCTGTATGGGAGGCCATATGGGGGGTTACAATGACTCTGGGATGGTTAAGAAGGGGATTATCCTTATTAGGGGGTTCTTTAGTAAAGCAATCAAGAGCTACCCCTCTTAAATGACCCTTATTTACTGCATTAAGAACGGTCTCCTCATCTATAAGTTCGCCCCTTGCAGTGTTTATAAGGAAAGCACCTTTTTTCATTCTCTGTAAGAAAGTCTCATTTACCATTCCTGAAGTCTCCGGAGTGAGAGAACAATGTAAGGTTACAAAATCACTCCGAGCAAGTAAATCATCAAGTGAAACCATATCTACTCCTAAGAGGTGTCCGCTACCTTTATCAATAAAAGGGTCATATGCCAAAACGTGGCAGCCAAAGGAGTTTAGCCTTATTGCCACTTCCCTTCCTATAGATCCGAGGCCTATTATTCCCACAGTCTTGTCTTTTAGCCCTATACCTTCAAGCCTTGGCCATTCCCCTTTTCTCGTAGCTAAATTAGCGTAGATCAGATTTCGGGCAAGTGCTAAAATTAGGCATATAGTCATCTCTGCTACGGCGACCGAGTTTGATCCCGGCGTATTTGTCACAACTATGCCTCTTTTGGTTGCCGCCCTTATATCTACACGATCGACACCGACACCATATCTTGATATTACCCTTAGTCTTTTTGCCGCGTTTATCACTTCCTCGCTTATCTCGTCAAGGCCAGCTATCCACCCATCGACCTCATTTACAAGATCGATTAACTCTCGTGATCTAAGTGGTCTACCAAAGGGGTTGTAAATCACCCTTCCAACTTTATCCTCAAGGAAAGGAATAGGGGAGGGCTCACACTTACCGAAGGTGGTTGCTGTGACAAGAATAGTCTTATCTTTTAACTTTAACCCTTTTTCCATGCCTTCCACTTATGGAACCAATATCACCTTTAGGGCCTGACGTTCCTCAAGAACGCTGAAAGCCTCTTCCCATTTTTCAAGCTGCATAACGTGCGTGATCAATTTTTCCGGTTTTATGAGCCCCTTGGAGACAAGGGCGATACATTTTTCCCAGGCGGTCCAACTGCTTGAAAAGCAGAAATCGTACCGGATAGCCTTAAATATCCCTGTGTCGTAGGGGATTGAAATAGACGGTTTTCCAGAAATTCCAATGGCGCAAACTCGGCCTGTTCTTCTCACCATTTGAAAAGCCTGTGAGATCGCAACCTGAGATCCTGAAGATTCTATGACCATATCGACTCCGAGGTTCTTAGTTACTTCAAGAACCTTTTCTACGGGATCTTCCTCGTCTGATACAATAATGACATCCGCACCCAGTTCCTTTGCCTTTTCGAACCTTATCCCTCTGTCCGATTTGACCCCTGTGACAACTGTGAGCGATGAGCCTGCGGCTTTTGCCACACAAAGGGAGAGTAGTCCGATGGGGCCGGGACCTGTTATGACCACAGATTGTCCAGCTTTCAGGCCACACCTCTCAATTATAGAGGTAAAACATATGGCGAGTGGCTCCATCAATGCCCCAGCCTCAAAGGATACATTCTCGGGTAATTTGTGTAGGAGCTTTGCAGGTCCAGCCACGTACTTGGCATAAGCTCCGTTTACGCCTATTCCATAGGCCCGCTTATTTTCACAAACCTGTGGAAAGCCGCTCTGGCAAATATAACAGACGCCGCAAGACCCTGTTCTTGTTTCGCTAACGACTCTATCTCCCACGCGCCAATCCTTTACGTTTTTTCCTACCTCCACTATTACCCCTGAAAATTCGTGTCCAAGTATAACAGGGGGCCAGTAGGGATGAGCATCATGATAAATGTGTATATCGCTTCCGCAAATGGATACCGCCTTAACCTCTATAAGAACTTCGTCATCGCCAGGCTTTGGTTCTGGAACATCCCTCATCTCGATCATTCCTTTTCCTTTGCCGTATTTTACAACAGCCTTCATGATCCCTCCTTAATAACTGGCAGTATCTCTCCACCCCTTTTGAAAACTGCTATCTTGGGATCTCCTCCTAATAAAAGGACTGCCCTCTCTAAAGCCTCCTGAGGTTCTCTGGAATATATGAAACCTATCTTTTCTGCCTCATCCTTTTTTATCCCAGTAGTTACTATTATTCCCCTTGCGTGTTCTTTTATCACACGACCCACGTGAACGAGATGGGCTGCAACAGTAAGCTTCTTTATTTCGCCATTTATGACCTTTTTTTGAATGTTTTCATAAGTATCATAACCGAATTCTGTAATCTCTTTGTGGCTTGAGGATACACCCTCTGGACAAGGAGAAACGAGGATCACAACCCCTCCTTCTTTCACAGCGAGTTCGCTTGCGTATATACCTTTTGCAGCAAGCCAAAGCTCCGAATCGAAAGGAACAGAGTCGGTTATTACGATGTCTGCCTCCGAAGGCAGTTCCGTCTTGTAAACCTCAAAGGAAGTCTTTGCACCAATTCTATATGCGAGTAAGGGGTCACCAGCTACGACCTTTACAACGTTTCCGTTAGCATCCTGGATCGTATTTAAAATCCATTTAAGCCCTGCAAGTAAGGCTACCCTTTCAACTTCATCTTTAACAGGATTTTCTATTTTTCCTAAAATTTCTCGCCCAGTGAACTGTGCGGCAAGCCAGTGAGTCTTACCGGTTGTCAGTTCCCCGCATATACCAGGCTGAACAATGTTTCCACCCCCGCTGAATCCAGTAACTCTGTGAGGGACTATCTGGCCCACACCAATCAAAAAATCGAATTCCTTCACCAACCTGTTAACTATTACAGGGATGCCAGATTCGGTTTCTCCGAGTTTTAAGAGTTTTTCCTCATCCCACCACTCGTGATTTACAATCTTGTATCGTCTGCATATATCCCTCCCAAGCTTTCTTTCCATTTCAAATTCACTCATGGGACGATGCGTCCCAAGGGCAATGAGGATCGCTATATCTCCGGATATTATTCCGCAATTTTCGAGTTCGCTCAAAAGGATAGGAAGAATCTCCTTTGTTGGAGTAGAACGGGTATAGTCATCGGAGAGGATGAGAACCCTTTTAGCCCCTTTGAGCATATCTTTCAGGGGTGGAGAACCAATCGGATTTTCAATAGCTTCAAGGACCTGCTTCTCAATCGGAGCCACGTTCGGAGCTACAGAGGGTGAAAATATCCCTATTAGGGATTTCTCGTCAACATAGAGAGGACTTATATCAGGGTACGGGAACGATATTTTGATCATTTAGACTTTTTTGCTTTTTTTTAGAGCCTGAATAAATGCGGCCGTCCTTTTTTCTATAGTCTCGAATCTTTTTTTATCTTTTGGATCTACCCTTGTGATCTCACTACCCACAGCAATAGCCGTGGCACCCGCTTCTATATACGTTGGAGCAGACTCAACGTTTATTCCTCCCGAGGGTACAAGTAAGACCTGTGGCAGGGGCCCTTTTATGGCTTTTATGTAGTTTGGTCCACCAAGGAGGCTTGATGGAAAAATCTTGACCAAATCTGCACCTCCATTCCAGCAGTTAAGAATCTCTGTAAGTGTCATAGCTCCGATTATTGTTAGTACGCTGTACCTGTGCCCAAGAGCTATAACATCGGTGTTTACTGTGGGGGTAACGAGAAATTTTGCTCCTGACGCAAGAGCAATCCGCGCTGTTTCCACATCTAATATAGTCCCTGCTCCTATTATTACTGTATCGCCGAATGCTCTTGAAACTTCCTTTATGACATCAAAAGCTGACGGAACAGTCATAGTAACCTCGATCAATTTGGCGCCACCTTTTTTCATCGCTTCCGCTATCTTTATAGCTTCTTCTCTAGAGTCAGACCGTATAAGGGGGATAAATTTTTCTTCCACTATCAAATCGAAAATCTTTTTTTTCTGCATATCGAAACTCCTTACTTTAATATTTCGTATCCTCTTTCTCTCAGCATAGAGAGAAGAAGCCTTGCTTTATCTTTGGGGAGTTCATTATCTTCAAAGATTTGGGTAAGTTCCTTTGCCCATACAACCTTTTCAGATTTTTTTTGTTCAAGAATCCTGAGAACCTCTTCAAATTTCTTCAAATGGGCAAATTCCTTTACGTCTCTCATAGCAAGATCGGTTCCATAGCCCGCAATACCCCAGAGGTAAAGGACCTCTGTAAATGGGGATACCACAACGGGGTGTATACCTCCGGGGATTGCAAAGATTGCCCTGTCTTCCACAATGAAAGCTCTTTTCAGAGAATGACCATCCATAAGGATCTGGATCGCATAGGGACAAAATTTAGAACCACCTTTTTTGCCCATTGAAAACCTAAAATAGTATATCTCTTCGTGGTCAGATTCACCTCCTTCAGGGTCATTCCTATCATGGGTGTGGGGGGGAGTTCCTGACCAGAGTCCAGGAGGATTGTACGTTTCTCCGACGATAAGATTTGTACTCCCATTCTTAGGACTTATCAGATTTATGACGTCTCTCCTCCATATCCATTCCCCCCTTGATAAGACCTGGACATCTTGTGAATGTAAATAGAATGGGGGTTTGTCTTCGTAAGCGTCAGCTTGAAAGAATGCCACTTCTCCCTCTCCTTTTATCTGGAGAGTCGAGTTGCGGGGCACGTATAAAGCAGAAGCATTAGTTTTTCCGGGATGTACCGCAAAGGGTCCACCTAACCTTTCACCTCTAAATCTCTTTCCGTTGATTCCTGCCTCGAATGTTCCTTCCTGAGGCACGATCACCATCTCTTTATCTTTGGTTTCCCATATTAAAGGTTCCGATCTCAGCCTTATGAGCCCAAAGCCTATATGATCGACAGGCACATCATCTTTTTCAGGATCTAATATAAGGCCGTTAGTTTTGCCGTCATCAAAAAAAAGTGGGGAAATTTCGTTTTTTTCTATTTTTTGACCGTATTTTTTCAGCGTTTTTTCCACTTTCTTCCTCCGGTTGTCCTTATTCGACTCTTATTCTCTGTCCCTTTTCCGCAGAAACATATGCCGAATATATTACCTTTACAGTCTCTATTGCAAGATCAAGACCTGAGGATGGTTCTTTATCAAAAAATACGGCATCTATAAACTCCTCCAACTCCTGCATATAACCCCTCATCCACTTGTCATCGGGATTTGCGAAATTCCAGCCTGCCTTTGTTTCAAGCCTCTCAGCTATGTATTCGTCTCCAAATATATGGGGTTCTGGTGCGTAGACCTCGAGTGTGTTATTTGGATTCATGTTCATGTGAATAACAGCATTCGACATATACACTTCTATTCTGTTTCTCACGCCTCCAAGCACGCCGTCAGAAGAGAATATTGTGGCATTGGATCCATCCTCGAATGTTATAATGGTTACTGCCCAATCCTCCACATCTATCCATTCTGATACAACATATTTTTTTTCTTCACGGCGAAATGATTCTATTTTACAGTGTTGAGCAGTCTCGGCAAAAACCCATTTTGCCTTGATAGGTGAGGATCCCTTAATAAGTCCCTCATAGTGCTTGAGATGGAGTACGGCACTTACTGGATGTGCGCCAAGCCTCATGAGGGATCCACCACCAGAAGTTTTCCATCTTCTCGAGTAAGGGGCCTGTGAACCTGAATGGCTCATGTCGGAACGAATCTCAAAGATTGTACCTTTGCTTGCCTTGATAAGATTTTTCAGTTTAACGAAAGGTGGCGCAAATACCCAGTTTTCAGCGTACATGAATTTTACGCCGTTTTCTTTCACAGCCCTTTCTACACTTTCGCATTCTTTTTTCATTTTAGCGAGCATGTTTTCCTTGCCTACGGTAAATCCCACATTTTCCTCAGGCCTTTCCTTTCCAAAATATCCTGTCAGAGGCTTCTCACAAATTATGTGTTTTTTCGCTTGAGCTGCAAGAATGCACGCCTCCTGATGCATGTCTGTTGGCAAACAGATATCTAAAACATCGATATCTTTTCTATCGAGCATTTTCCTATAATCATCATAAACCTCTGGAACCCCGTATTTTGCTGCAAGATCACCTGCATCAGGATCTAATGAAGCAATCGCTGAAATCTCAACTTTGTATCTTTTGAGCATGGACAGACAGTCCAAATGGAGACGGCCTGCAAAGCCTGTTCCTGCAAGACCCACTCTAACCTTTTCCATCTTATTAACCCTCCTCTATGCTTTTTCCAGTATGTCTGGTCTTACAAACTTTAATCCTTCCACCTCAACCGAGATAGTGGGATATAAGATAGGCTTAGTTATCATTTCTGGCCCATTTTTTTTAGCAACTATTGTATCCTCAGACTTCGTTCCCGTAAGAGAAGGGTTCCAGGTAAAAGCCTGGTTTTCCTGCACCACCTCATTAGTCTGAAAGTTAGTCCTGTAATCTCTCCCAGTGTAGCCTATAGAGCCACCTTGATGGTGAAGTTTCCATTCATCAGGGTATCCTAGCTTTTCGTACATCACTATTCCCTTTTTTAGAACCTCGGTGGCAACCACACCTGGTCTCGTATGAGCCATAAAAGTGCAATCGATAAGAACGTTGTCCATGTATTTTTTCTTCAAATCACTCGGTGTCTTCCCGAAATGGACAAATCGTGTAAGTGATACTATAAGTCCCCATTTTCTCGCATTGACAGAGACCATGAGATATCTCTTCACCCTTTTTTCCGTGGGGATAGGGTGACGGAAGTTAAAGGCGCGCTCGTCCGCTGCTGCCATAACTGTTACTATATCTATTCTGTCCTTCCATAGTTCGGCAAGGAGCCTTCCAACAGCCTCCGATTCTTTTTCTTCAGGTTTTGTCTCAGAAAGAGTTTTCTCAAGAGCAAATGAAACTTTATCTCCGAGCCATTTGTATCTCTCGAGTTCCTCATTAGTTAAAGAATAACGAAGTCTTGCTACCTCTTCTGGAACGGGGGTAGCCCCTGGGAAAGGCCAGTCAGAGGCTAATCCCCCGTTTCCAACTATGTCTTTCACAATCTGGACTTCCCTATCCTCATACCACGGAAATGTTTTTATTGTGTAACCCTGTTCTGAAAGGAGTTCTTCTTTTTCTATTCGAGGCCCTTCTATGTTATTTGTTATTGCAAACTTTTCATCTTGAGTAATAAGCAGTGTGGTTTGCCCGATATCTGTCGTTATTCCCACCAAATTCAACCCACCACAGGTCATCCACGAGAAATTGGCCTGCCTTTTAAGAAGAAGAGCACTAAAGCCTTTAGATCTCAGAAATTCCCTTACCCTTCTTTCCTTTTCTCTTACCTCAGACTCAAGCACCATTCCCAATCCTCCGATAGTCTATTGTGCGAGAACCTCCGCCCATGTAGTGACAGGCCACTCAGTCTTAAAGAGTTCTTCAACAGCCGGTTTGGCCTTCACCCTGAATGACTCCGCATCAGGTATTATGACCTGCATTCCCTTTCTCTGGAGTTCCACAAGAAGATCACTTTCACCTTTTTTAATAAGATCGTTTGCCCAAGTGGCAGCCTGTTTTACAGCCTTCACAATAAGATTCTGATCATCTTTGGAAAGTTTGTTGAAAAATCCTTTGTTTATCATAATCCCGCCAGTCTGTACTAAATGGTTCGTTATTATTAGATACTTTTGGACTTCATCGAGTTTAAAAGAGGCTATCTGAGGAAGATCTCCTTCGGAGGCTTCAGCTTTTCCTGTCTTTAAAGAATTGTAAAGTTCTGGAAGAGGGATGGGTACTGGATCTGCTCCGATTTCCTTCCAAACCGCGATCCATGTTTTGACGGTCGGAAGACGTAGTTTTAAACCGTATACATCTGCGGGGTTATAAATAGGTTTATTTGCCGTTGTTTGCCTTAAACCTCTGTAAACTATACTGAGGTAAATAACGTTCCCGTTTTTTTCAACCTCTTCTCGTGCTTTTTTTCCAAGAGGTCCTTCCCAAACCCTCATGAAATGATCAAAATCCTTCATTACATAGGGAGCGTTAAAGAAAAAGTATTTAGGACCGAATATTTCGAGTGCTCTGTGTCCATTTGATTGCATCTCAATCTGCCCCTGGCTGTTTAAATCATTTATCTTTTCCTCAGACTCTACTCCAGCTTGGATTTCTACCTGAAATTTACCGCCGCTTTCCTTTTCTATGATTTCCTTAAATTTCTTTGCTGCCTCGACGAGAATGTGTCCTTCTTTGAATGGACTCCCAATCCGGATCTTCTCCGCTGAAAAAGCCATTCCCTCGAAAAACAAAGTGAGAATAAACAATGTTACTATGACGATTACCAGAGAATGGTTACGATTCTCACCTTTCATTTTTCCCTCCCTTTGAGTTTTTTTACTTTTTTATCTCTCTAACAAGTTTCCCATAAAATTCGTGGTCATGTGCCATTACTTTTCCGAAGTCAGCCGAGCCCATATAGTAGATGTTAATTGCCATATCTTTTGCGCTCTTTCTGAAGGCAGGATCATCCATACCCTTTTTGAAGGCATCGTGAAGCTTTTTTATGATCTCAGCGGGTGTGCCCTTTGGCGCTGCGAGTCCTCTCCACTGACTCATGGTGAAGTCTATACCCTGTTCTTTGACGGTTGGTACATTGGGGAACATTTCCAGTCTTCTTTCTCCGAAAAGCGCCATGATTTTTAGCTTTCCAGCCTGAACGTGAACTATCCCTTCAGGAGGAGAAACCGAAACTGCATGGATATGACCCCCAAGAAGCGCGGTAATGGAAGGTCCTCCCCCCGCAAATGGTATGTGGTTAAACTTGGCACCAATCGCTTTTTCAAAAGCAAGAGCCGCAAGATGAACGCCTCCTCCAGCCCCTGAGTTTCCAACAGTTATCATGCCGGGATGTTTGCGGGCATAATCGACAAACTCTTTCAATGTTTTCCACTGGCAGTCTGTTCTCACAAGAAACATGCACGGGTCGAGCACAACATTTATGATGGGCTCGAAATCTTTGTAAGTAAAAGCCGTTGTTACTTGATGTGGAAGTATCGTAAGAGGGGTTATTGCTGCTGTGAGCGTGTATCCGTCCGGTTTTGCCTTTGCTCCTTCTGTGTAACCGATTGTGCCACCACCTCCAGCCCTGTTCACTATGATTATAGGTTTGCCGAGGTATTTTTCTGCAGAGGCTGCAAGGGCCCTAAATATGAGATCTGTTGCGCCACCAGGAGCGTACGGGATGATGATTTGAACTTCTTTTGTCGGGAATTCCTGAGCGTAAGTTCCAACGGACGGGGAAACTAAGACCATCACAAAAAATGTTAGAACCAAAATCCTCCTTAACATAACTAACCCTCCTTTCCTAATTTTTTTATTGCTCTGTTGCGCCTAACCATTCTAAAAAAGAGCGGAACAAATAAAAAGATTAGTGCCGCAACAGTGAAGCTCAGTGAAATCGGTCTTGAGATGAAGATAGTGAAATTTCCATGAGAAAGCATAAGGGATTGCCTGAATGCGACCTCCAACTTCGGGCCAAGAACAAGCCCTAAAAGCAAGGGAGCACCTTCGTAATCAAGTTTTCTTAGGACATAGCCCAAGACACCAAATAGGAGCATTATCCAGATGTCGTAGATCGAATTGTTAACTGTGAACATTCCCGTAATGCAGAAAAGCATGACCAGAGGCAAAAGTATCTTTTTCGGTATTCTCAGAATGTTTGCAAAAAAAGGTACGAACGGTAAATTTAGTAGGAGAAGTACGAAATTTCCAATATACATACTCGCTATCACACCCCAGAAGAATGTGGGATGTTCCTTTATCATCGTGGGACCAGGAACAATTCCGTGAATAAGAAGGGCGCCAAGAAGTATTGCTGTAGGAGGAGCAAATGGGATTCCGAGTGCAAAAAGAGGTATAAATGCGGCCTGACAGGCCGAATTATTGGCGGACTCAGGACCTGCAACACCTTCTATCGCCCCCTGACCGAATTCCTCCGGATGCTTGGAAATCTTTCTCTCTACCATGTAAGAAGCATAGGTAGCAATAACCGGAGCTGGTCCTGGGATGAGACCCACTCCGAATCCAAGCACAGCCGCTCTGAGAATCGCTCCTATGGAACGTTTCAGGTCAGAAAGAGATGGATATAGCTCTCTCAGTCTCGGTACAACAATCTTCTGTTCAAAAACCTCCGGTCTTTGCTCAACATTTGCTAAAACCTCCCCGATTCCGAAGAGTCCGATCGCAACTGCCACAAACTCTATGCCACTAAGGAGGTAAGCAGAACCGAATGTAAAACGGGCATCCCCTGTTACGGGATCGAGACCTATTGTGCCTATTATCATTCCAAGGATAGCCATTACGAGCGATTTTGTAAGTGAGCCGCCCGTGACGTTACTTAATGCTATGAACCCAAAAACCATGAGCGAAAAGAACTCGGGAGGACCAAAAGAAAGCGCAGCTTCCGCGAGAAGAGGAGCAAAAAATACAAGCCCGAAGATCGCAATTGTACCTGCTATAAACGATCCGATAGCACAGATAGCAAGTGCGGGACCAGCTCTCCCTTTTTGAGCCATCTTGTATCCATCTATACAGGTAATCACGGAGGCTGTCTCTCCTGGCACATTGAGAAGGACAGAAGTCGTGGAACCTCCGTACATCGCACCGTAGTAAATGCCCGCAAGCATGATTATGGCAGAAGTTGGATTTAGACCGTAGGTCGCAGGGATGAGAAGGGCAATCCCCGCAATAGGCCCAAGCCCTGGCAATACCCCGATTAATGTTCCCACAATTGCTCCCATAAGACAGTAAAAAACGTTATTAGGGGTGAGAGCGGTTCCAAAGCCTTGAAGAAGCTGATTTAGGGACTCTATCAATGCGTCTCCTAAAGTCCTATAATCCCCTTAGGGAGGGGAATTTTAAGCAGTTTAACGAAAACCATATAAGCTCCGGTAGCCACAAGGAGAGAAAGGATACCATTTCTCACCCAATCCCTAAAACCTAGGAGCCACATGAGTGAGAATAGGATAAGGAAAGAAAAAATAGCGAATCCGACAGAATTGAAAAGAAGAACAGAGACGCTCGTAAAGAGGAGGAACGCAAAAACATTTTTCTTGTGTCCTTTATGTTGGGCATCTATCTCCGCTTCACCTTCTTTTCTCTCCCCAAATAAACCTCTGAATACAATAGGGAGGGAAAGTCCTATAAGCACCATTCCAAGACAAAAGGGGAAAAGCCCTGTACCTGCCATCCTAAAATCTCCCAGGTGCATCCTTGAAGAAAGTATGACGGTTATCAGTCCTATCACTAAAAAAAGTATCCCACCTGTAGTTTCTTTTTTCATGGCTTGTACCCCATTTTTATCGATATCTCCCTTGCAGTTGAAATAACCTCATCCTTTAGCTTTGATTCAATGAGCTTCATTGTTACCCGAAAGGCAGGCCCAGAGACACTTATAGCGGCAACCGCCCTTCCTCTCCTATCAAGTATTGGAGCAGCGACGCACCTGATCCCATGTTCATTTTCCTGATCGTCTACTGCATAGCCGAGCCTTCTTACTATCTTTAGATGTTCTTTGAATTTTGAGGGCGAAGTGATCGTATTCTCTGTTCTTTTAGGGAGCCCCTTTGCATTTATGAATCTTTCAATCTCCTCGTCAGAGAGAAAGGAGAGTAAAACCTTTCCCACGGCGCAACTATGGGCGGGGTTTCGTGCCCCAACCCTTGAGGCCATTTTCAGACCACCCAAATCGCCATCACTTTCAATCTTCTCGATGTATACGATTTCATCGTGATCGAGCACAACCATGTGGACCGTTTCCTTTGTCCTGTTTGCCAGATCCCTGAGAAGGGGCTCTGAAATTTTTCTTAGGTCTATCTGAGAGCCAGCCAATGTGCCGAGTTCAAGAAGCTTAAGCCCGAGAAAGTAATTTTTCGTCTCCTTGTCCTGTCTTACGTATCCTAAGTTTGCAAGAGATGAGAGGAGTCTGTGAACCGTTCCCTTTGGAAGCCCGGTTTTAGCGGAGATCTCGGTGACGCCGGTCCCTCTGGGGGATTGAGCAATGGTCTGGAGTATACGGTCCGCTCTCTCCAGTGCCTGGACCTGGTTCGTACGTTCCGTATTGCGAAACATTGTTCTATATTATAGAACTATCATTCGGCACTGTCAAGAGAAATTCACACCTCTAAGAAAAAACTGGAAACACTATTGTCGCACAAACATTTTTACAGCAGGTCTTGCTTGCATGAGACCGACAAGACTCATACCTGCGACGGGAGGAACTGCAGGAACCCTTACTATCCCTTTGGGGGTGCGATGGCAAAGATATGGAATTCCCTAATCCCTGAAGTGAATGTTACCGCGCAGACAACTGGTGCATCTGTTGAGAATGTGCGACTCGTAAATAAAAAGGAATGCGAACTTGCCATAGTCCAGAGTGACACTATTGACTTTGCATATCACGCGAAGGAAACGTTCAAGGAGAGATTAACGGATATGCGAGCTATCGCAGTACTCTATCCGGAAATTATTCATGTCGTTGTTAGGGGTGATGGGCCAGTTCAGAATTTCGCACAGTTGAAGGGTCTAAAGGTAGGAGTTGGAGCACCTGGAAGTGGAACAGAGGCAACTTTCCGACAGCCTATGGATGTTTACAATATGAAGAAGGAGGATGTAAAGGCTCAGTATCTATCCTTTGCAGAAAGCGCGGAGCAGTTCAAGGATAAGCATATTGATGCATTCATGGTGGTCTCAGGTATCCCAAACGCTGCGGTCATGGACGTATCCACCACCCACAGTATAAGAATACTTTCCATACCGGATGACAAATTAGCGGAATTGACAAAGAAATATCCTTTCCTTTTACATATAAAGATCAAACCTCTGACGTAAGAACAGTTTGTGTGTCTGCGGTATTAATTGCTTCATCGAGTTTAAGTGACGATATCGTATATAAGCTGACCTAAGTCCTTTTTGAAAACCAGAAGGATCTTGCGGCAGCCCATGCAAAGGGAAAGGAGCTAAGCATGAAAAGAGCAGTAACCGGAGTATCTATTCCTTTTCATCCGGGAGCGATAAGGTATTACAAGGAAAAGGGAGTAATAAAATAGCTTAAGACCCTCTATGCCGGGGCTTCAGAACAAAAAGGTCCTCTGGCTTTTTGCGGTGGTTTGTCCTTCCGTCATGTTTCTTTTTCTTGTTCCCCGGTATAGGGTTCTTACAGTCGAGACTCGGAAGGGGAATAAGTCCTTGGTTTGTCATCGGGTTGAGGAGGGGGAGGAGTTTGTTTTATCCTACACCCACTCAGTAAACAAAAGGCCTGTTTACGATACGGTGATCTGTGATTCAGATCAGTTAATAGTAGTGAGATCGAGATTAGACTCTTTTGGTGCCGGGATGCCGTACGGAAGTGAAGACTGTAAGAATCTGACAAAAGATGACCCTTTATGGATAGTGTGCGAAGTCGACTACCGAGTAAGAGAGATTGCTCTTTTCGTTGGTTTTACAGCAGATCATAAGAATATTATTAGAGGGAAGGAAATCCGTTTTTTGGATCTTGTACAACCCGGAACTTCTCTCACCATAAGGTCCTTAACGTTACCTTTATATTCTTTTTTAAAAAAAAAGAGGTGAGAATGATGAAAAACGACAAGGCGCAAGGCCAAAACCTTGTTGAAAAGAATAGCCCTGCTTCTGATAGGGAAGTCCAGGAGGTTCTAAAGAGCGTTGACAGAGGTTTGGCGTATAGAATACTTGCAGGCTATGATCGCTTAGTCGTGTATATAATTGCCGTAGGTTTTTCCTGCTTCCAGCTTTACACAGCGGCGTTTGGCCTTCTGCCAGTCCAGATACAGCGTTCGGTTCATCTAACTTTTGCTTTTGTCCTTATCTTTCTTTTGTTCCCAATGAGGCGTAATAGCCTTTCAAAGAGGATACGATGGTATGGTTACCTCTTTTCTGGATTGGCCGCTCTTGTCGGGCTTTATATGAGCCTTAACTATACAAGGCTTATGGAGGCTGGTGGTGACTACCTGACTGTTGACTATATCTTTGCGGGGCGCTGGAATCTTGCTTACGCTTGAGGCAGCACGAAGAGCAGTTGGGCTGCCCATTGTGATAATTGCGACTATTTTTCTTCTTTACGCGTACCTCGGACCATATTTTCCCGAATTCCTTGCTCACAGAGGTTACTCCTTAAATAGAATAGCCTCTCACATGTATTTTACCACTGAGGGTATCCTCGGTATACCTCTTGGTGTGTCTGCCACTTTTATCTTCCTTTTCATCCTCTTTGGTGCGTTCAATGAAAAGACCGGGCTTGGACAGCTTTTCATCGATTTTTCAAATGCAATCGCTGGCTGGGCTTCTGGTGGACATGCGAAAGTCGCTGTAGTTACCAGCGCACTCGAGGGTACAGTCTCTGGTAGTTCAGTGGCAAATACAGTGGAGTCAGGGGCCTTCACCATACCAATGATGAAGAGACTTGGCTATCGACCTGAATTCGCTGCAGCAGTAGAGGCAGCAGCTTCCACTGGTGGGCAGATAATGCCTCCGGTCATGGGTGCAGCAGCATTCATTATAGCAGAGTTTCTAAACATGCCTTACATAGAAATTGCGAAGGCAGCCGCGGTTCCAGCATGCCTTTATTTTCTTGGCATATTCATAGAGGTCCACTTTGAAGCAAAAAGACTAAACTTGAGAGGCTTAAATAGGGCCGAACTCCCCAAACTTTCTACGGTAATGGTTGAACGTGGACATCTCTTTTTGCCGCTCGGTGCCATAATAGGTTTTCTTCTTGCAGGCTTTACCCCTCTTTATTCTGCATTCTGCGCTCATTGGGCTTTTGTCCTGTGTTCGTGTTTCGGCCTTAATAAAATCGACGAGAATGAACTTTAAAGCCATATTGGATGCATTGGAAGCGGGTGCCCGTGGAGCACTTGGGGTAGCGATTGCGTGCGCAACTGCGGGCATTATTGTTGGAGTTGTAACGCTCACAGGGCTCGGGCTCAGGCTTGCCAATGGTCTTGTTGATATTGCGGGTGGATATCTTCTTCCCACACTATTTTTCGCTATGATTACTTCCCTTATTTTTGGTATGGGCGCGCCTACAACCGCGAACTATATTATAACATCGAACATAGCTGCCCCAGCCCTCATTCTGCTAAAAGTTCATCTTCTCGCAGCGCATATGTTTGTTTTCTATTTCGGTATAATAGCAGATCTGACCCCACCCGTTGCCCTCGCGGCATATGCAGCCTCGGGTATCGCAAAATCTAATCCAATGAAAACAGGATTTACGGCGACAAAACTTGCCATAGGAGCCTTTATCATTCCATACATGTTTGTCTACCATCCTGGTATGCTACTTATTGGTATTACTCCCCTTTCGGTAACTCAGAACTTGATTACGTCAATAGCGGGAATGTTCGGGATAGGGGTTGCGATGGTTGGTTACTGCTTGGCGGAGATGAGATGGTGGGAAAGATTATGGTTTTTCGGATCTGGAATTTTGCTTATTCACCCTGGGACATCCACGGATCTCGCTGGTTTTGTGCTTCTTCTTGCGGGGGATGCTTTTCCAGTTGCGAAAAAAAAGAAGTTTCCCGAAATTGGTCCAGCATCAATCCCATAACTCCATCATCTAATTATGAGAGAGACTAACGCTCATTGACTTAGGTCAATGCGAGTGCTATCATTACGATCGATGAAGTACTCCATATACACAACGGGGTGTAGATCGAACCAGTATGATTCCTGGGTCATGGATGAAAAGCTGAAAGAAGCTGGATTTACAAGGTGCGAGCCCGAATCCGCTGACATAGTAATAATAAATGCCTGCACTGTTACCGAGAGCGCTGAAAGGGATCTAAGGAGATACATTTCAAAAATAAGGAGAACAAACAATAAGGCAAAGATCGTCCTTGCAGGATGTCATGCACAGGCTTATCCTGAAAAGAACTTTGGTGCTCATCTTATGCTTGGGCAAAAGGAAAAGTTCGAGATCGTGAATTATCTTCATGGGGCTGGAACTTTTGTTGACGAAGAAATAGATGGATTTCT
>Ga0123519_10006789_pt1 | contig 17872 bp, 19 predicted proteins | sample YelNatPaOPRAMG02_FD_87396 | JGI IMG/M metagenome (GOLD analysis project Ga0123519, IMG submission 87396) | Hot spring microbial communities from Yellowstone National Park - Yellowstone National Park OP-RAMG-02 (version 2) | ecosystem: Environmental > Aquatic > Thermal springs > Hot (42-90C) ... | reverse complement strand
TGCTGGTCACAATAGATATCCTGGGCAACAATTCCTCTTGCAAACTTTGTTATTGTTACATTATTTATAGTGATATTTGTTGCATTATCTATTAAAATACCGCTGTAATTACAAATCGTACTCATCAGGTATAGGTTTTTTATAATCACATGAGCAGAGGTATTGATAATGGCAATGGCGTCTGTTGTTCCGTCACAACTAATTTCCCAGTCGCAAATCACAAATGGATTCCCTGCTGTGCCGTTGCCAGAGATTACGCCGTTCTCTGAGGTAAAGTTATTGTCTCCGTTGATGTAGATAGGTGCGTGGATAGATTTCTGTTCGCATGGTATATCTTTTTCTGATGGATACGCAAGAATGTTATTTGATAATATAGGGAGGAGCAGAAGTACTACAAAACCACATATGAGTACTTTTCTCATCTATCCTTCACCAATCGCCCCTTATAAAATGTGCCTATTTATGTTTTGTCTCAAAATAACACGCATTAACCCTGCCCAGGAATCACTGTACCCGCGCCCATGATGCGCATCATTTTCGCATTAAGGTCCGCGAGAATAATTGTATCTCCATCCCGTACAGCCAGTGGTTTCTGAACCACGATTTCCGCATCAAACTGGTTGCCATTTATCTGGCAGTTCTCTATGCGTGCTGGCACAAACGCAAGACGCAGGTACACATGTACACTCATGCCCTCCGCCACACGCCCCTTATAGAATTTCTCTATCTCTCCATGCACCCGAATTTTTTCGGTAACACGCAGTGCACCATCCTTCGCAAGCACATACCCTCTATCCAGTTCATTTGCTTCAATTCCTTTCAATGCAAGACCGACACGCTCACCATGCGCTGCCTGCTCTACATCCACATCATGCACCTGAATTGAACGCACTTCGACCACACGCTCCGTAGGATACACCCGCAGTTGCTCATGCCGTTGCACGCCACCTCTGCAAACACCCAGGACTACGGTTCCCACGCCCCTGACATTGAAAAAGTGATCGATTGCGATATAACTGAAATCCGAATTTTTCACATGCGATACCCCGGATAAAATCTGCAAGAGTTCTGGAATATTTTTCTCGACGATTTTATAGTTACTCAGACATGTCCCATGTGTAAGTTTTTCCCACTTTTCTTGCTCAATGTAATTATCTAAAATCACAAAACCCTCACCAAGTCCAAATTTAGAAATTGCAATTATCTCTTCACCGAGCACTGCATTCAGCTCCTTCACAACAACCAGGGGCATATCACACATGTCCAGTGCATAAAAAAGCGGCTGAAGTTTATCTGGATACATCTCGGGAAAAACAACGGTAAGGTCCTTATTCCCGGTTCTATAATTGTACATGTGTATGTCACTGGTGGTTCCTCTCTTCGCAAGCTTTCCTGCCAGTTCCTTATCATTCAGCATGGCAAGTGTTAAACCCGGCATGAGTCAACAAAAAACTATTCTGTATATAACAGTTCTGGAGCACCCATTTAAAAACAATTAAATAATCGTGGTCTATTGTTTATGCCTGATAAAATGAGTGCAGATATTCTAACACAAACTGAGGATACGATTAAGGAATATGTTGGAGAATTTCTTGCAGAGGTCATTACGAGAAAGGCAATTGAGAAGGTAGGTGCAAAAAAGGAAAATCTCACGGTTGAGGAACTTCATCGCGCTCTGGACATGCATATAATTCCTGCGCTACTTGCGCTGCTCTCCAGGGAAAAGGTAATGGAATGCAGGCGGAAAATCGAAACAAAAATAAAGGCGGGTGCGTGATCCGTTGAAGGTGGTTGCACTCACGGGCACACCTGGATGTGGAAAGACGCAAACCGCAAAGCAACTCGAAAAGCAGGGTTTTAAGGTAATTTACATAAACAAATTTGCCCGAAAGTGCGGTGCACTAACTGCGTATATTGAAGAAATGGACACCTGGGAAATCGATATAAATCTATTATCCAGAAAAATCAGAAGCACGATTTCTCCCCTTGAAGGTAAACACGGGTGCGTGTTGCTGGAAGGGCATCTTGCGCACCATGTATCATGTGTTACCGAGATTATCGTACTCAGATGTGCGCCCTCTGTGCTCTACAAGCGTCTCCTGAAAAAGCACTGGAAAAGAGACAAGGTCTGGGAAAATGTTGAGGCAGAGGTAATTGACCTTATATTGCTGGAAGCGATGCAGACAGGGAAAGCAGTTTACGAAGTGGACACAACACATATGAGCGCAGAGAAAACTGCAGAGGTAGTAAAGGATATAATTGAGGAAGGCAACAAAGAATATAAACCAGGCAGGATATCATGGAGCGCGGATTTCATCACACTAATGGAGAGCGTAAAGGATGCTGGAAAACTACAGAAAAAGAGCGGACCCGTACATCGCAAGCATTGCTAGACATTTCGAAAATACAAATCCGAATACGATGACAGTTCTGGCATTTTTATGCTCAATTTTCACAATCTTATTTTTCGTACTTGTAAGAATAAACATTTTCTTTTTGAATATTGCATCTATATTTATCTTTTTAAACGGTTTTTTTGATGTCCTTGATGGTAAGATTGCACGCATGAGCAAGAAGGCAAGCGCAAAAGGCGATTTTTTAGACCATGTGCTTGACCGCTATGCTGACTTCTTTATTCTCGCAGGCATTATGCTCTCTGGGCTCTGTGACCCCGTAATCGGATTGCTGGGTGTAGTTGGGGTTTTATTTGCGAGTTACATGGGTACCCAGGCACAGGCAGTTGGGTGTGGTAGAAAATACACGGGTTTCCTGTCAAGAGCTGACCGATTAATCATACTCATACTCGCTCCATGGATCCAGTATACCCTGCTTACGCAACCATGCCAGGATTACTTTGCGCTTACAATCACAATCTACCGTTACACGCACACCTTCACATTTCTCGAAGTTGTAATGCTCTTCTTTGCAATCATGGGGCATGTGACCGCAATCCAGCGAGCGTATATTACATGGAAGGAGCTAGATGAGCAGGGAAAAAACCGGAGAAAATAGGGGTTTAATTTACATTCTCTGCCTGGCCATTTTATTTTTTCTAGTCCAGTTGCTCACCGTGATCACGCTTACACCTGGAGCTGGACTTGTGGTGTGCACTGTAAGTTTACTCTATGTTGTTAGTATCATACCAAAGGAGGCAATGATTCTCACAATCGTGCTTCTGCTCAGCACGCGTGGGAGCATTACTGCAATTTTAATTCCCACGCTGATTGCAATTTTTCTTGATGCAATAATTTCGATTGTGGTCATTCTCCAGTTTGACGCACTCATGCGATTTAAATTCATTTCAGATATTATCTCCAGATTCACAGTAAAGATTACAGGGAAAAGATTGAGTGTTGGCTGGGGACTTTTTCTCTTTCTATTTCACCTTGTACCAGTCCAGGGATTTGGTCCATTGGTCACTGCAGTAATTGGTAAACTTCTAAAACTTAATTCGAAATTAATCTTTGGCATTGTTGTCTCAGGGACTGCGATATCTGCACTTGCATTTTCGTGCGCATTTTTTTATGGTATCTCGATGGTTCCAGGCGAGTTCATACTTGCGTTTTTCCTTATCGCATTTCTGCTCCCGTCTGCACTTTCAGTTTACAAACTTTTGAAGCGATAGTTATGTAATATCTTCGCCGCCCATGTACGCCTCCTGGACTGCGTTGAATATGTCTTCCATGCCTGTAAGGTCGATACTTGATGTGGGCACGACCTTCGAAAAAACACCAATCGTTTCAAGGCTCTTGAAGAACTCAGTGTTTACCACGAGTTCATCAGTCACACGCATATCCCTGGTTATTGCGTCATACAATCGGTATGGTTCCTCACTCCATGCGGTAATTCTTTCAATCTCCTCCATTGTGAGCAAATCGCACTTGCTGAGAACATTTATTATCGGATACCTGAACCTGTACTGGATTGTAGCACCCAGCATGAGCAGTGAGATAAAACCTGCAGGTGTTTTGGCAAGAGCTGGGTCTAGCAGGTACACAAGCACTGCAAGCCCTGATGAAAGACCATCTGCCACAAGTTTGCTTGCCTCCCTGAATGCAAATAATTCTATTTGCCCGGGTGTATCAATTATCACATATTCTGCGCCGTACTTCTCAATAAGATCACTTACATCTGGTATGTTCATTGCAAGCATATCTGCTGCAACAATCTGCGCACCATTGGGCCCTAACTCATGCTCCCGCATGATTTCCTCAAGGTCAATCCATTCCCTTATATCAATATCTGGCGTGTACTTCAGCACCTCTGCCCCCGGGTCGAGATTGACTATGATTGAATCGTACTTCTGGATGTCCATCCATTTCTGAAATGCGCCTGCAAGCGACGATTTTCCTGCACCTGCAGTGCCCACAAAGAAAAATGTGTACATCCTAACTCCTCATCGCCTTTGCAATTGCCACCAGCATCTCCATCTTTTTCCCGTTTTTCTTCACAAGTATCCTGCCGCGCCTTCGGTACGCCTGAGACGGGTAGTGCTTCTCCCGTTCGATCTCGTATTCGAGTTTGAGCTTCTTTGCAGCATGCATCAAATTCTCGATCGTTGGTGAAGGCATGCACAGCGATTTTTGTAATTTTCTACCATCACTCCGGGTTAATGTGCTGTCAAAATACTCCGGGTATACTACAACAAATCCCTTTTTTTCCCTCAGCATATAAATCATTTGAGGAGGATTGCATTTACCACGCCGTGCTGTCCAGGCCTTGAAACAACCCTCGCAGGTCCGAGTTCTGTCTGAATCTTTGCGCCTTTGGTAACGATGTTACGCTGCACATAGTGCGGATTCGCCGGGTTTTCAATCACACCCAGCACCTTCACCTTCTTTGTCTCTTTTGTCTCTGGGTTTGTCACATTTGCAAAAGCTACACCCAGCAACCTTATCTTTTTGTTGGCACCCCTCGTTCTATAGTGCTTCACCTTGTGTATGCCGACGATAGCGAACTGTCTTTCTCGTGAAATTTCGAATTTCCGCTTCTTTCTTGCGTACCGAATTCTTGCACCAGTTTTTGTCCTTCTTGGTAAACCCTGCCATATTGCCATGAGAGTAAAGAGATTGTAACAGTATAAAATACTTTCGCCATTGTGAACTGAAGTTGTGGAGCATTACATTTATTTGCTACCATGTATTTGGTATATTGTGAAAACATGAACTGTGAAATGTGCGGGATGGAGACAAAGACACTTAAAAAAATTCTGGTCGAGGGGACAGTACTATCGGTGTGTCCCAGATGTGCAAAGTATGGAAAAGAAATTACGCCAGCAACATCACAGAGTGCAATTCCTGTACCGTTCAGAAAGACCGCAGTACCAAAGGAGACGGACATATATGCGAAGATGCCAGATGAAGAACTCGTAGACGATTACAACGAACGGATAAGAAAGGCAAGGGAGGCAAGGGGCTGGAGCCAGGAAGAACTCGGAAAGCGCATAAATGAAAAGAAGTCAATAATTGCAAAAATCGAAACAAAGGAGTTCAGACCGCCAGATGCACTTGTGAAAAAACTCGAGTCCACGCTCAACATAAAGCTCATGGAGAAGGTAGAGGAGAATGTAACTTTAAAAAACCGCAGTACGCATGGGACACTCACACTCGGAGATATGATTGTAATAAAAGAGGAAAAGAAGAAAAAGTAGTTTATTTAATTATTTTCAGTGCTCTGTTCGTCTTTTCAATACTCTTCATTTTATCTGATTCCAGGTTCATCATCGCACGGATTGCATCAATGTTCTCAGGCACCACATCGCTTTCCTGGTGCACTGCCTGGGTGTAGTAGAGTTCCTTGCCCACAACACTTACGCCATCCTGCCAGATAGGAATTTCGTACAGGTCGCCTCTGGGTCTTCCGAGGTCCTTTGCATATTCCATCAGCTGTGCAGTCGATTCGAATCCGTGTTTTGAGTTCACCAGAATGACCCTCGGGGCATCTTTCCATGCTGCAATCACTTCGTCTGCGCTTGCTTCCTTTTTCAGTGTGATCATGACATTATGCAGATGCATGATTGTTGTGGGAACAACAACTGCCATCGTGCTTATCTTTATGTCTGGCATAACACTCTGAACATCTGGCCCATGATGCGATGGCACCTTTATTTCTGGCTGAATTGCATTGATCGGACCCTTCTTTGAGTCATTCGGGTCAGTTGCCCGGCGCACAAGCACTGCCTTCACGCCTTCAATTCCAATCTTCCTGTGCAATGGAACAAGTGTTCTCAGCAAGCCAGTTGTGTTGCATGATACCACCCGCACATACTTTGCCCCAATGCATTTTTCATAGTTTGCATACGCATTGAAAGAAAGCCCTGTCAATTTGTGTTTCTCTCCGCCCTGGAATATCGCTGGCTTACCAATCTGCTCGTAAATTTTCTTGTAGTCCTCGCCCGTTGTTCCGCCTTCCTTCTTTTTTCCCGGTGTGCAGTCCACAATAATATCCGCTTCGTTGAATAGGTCCATTGCACTCCCGGCAACATCGAAACCCGCATCCTTGAAACTCTGTATTTTATCGCTTGTGGCAGCATATATTTTATATCCCTTCTGAATTGCGGTGAGGCATTCGTATGTGGGCCTGGTTTTTACCACGCCTGCAACCTTCATATCGTCCTGCCAGCTTACTGCATCAGCCACTCTTTTTCCTATTGTTCCGTATCCGTTTATTGCTACTTTCACGACCATGTTTTTTCCCCCGAGAAGATAAATGAAAGGTGTGTAATTAAGTTTTCTAAACGCAGGGCTTTACTCGATGCCGTAACGCCTGCACTCCGCATCCACAAATTCCTGTATGCGTTTAACTTCATCTGGTTTATCAATGAGATGCCTGAATCTTCCCTGCACCTTCAGAAATTCAATGACTGGCTTTCTCGGCTTTGGAGGCATTTTTGTAACCTTCAGCGTGTTCCTGTCTCCATTCTCCATTTCCCAGAGTATGAGGTATCCCGTATCCACTGCGAGTTTTGCAATTTCAACGCTTTTCTCACTGGGCGTGCGCCAGCCCGTTGGACATGGTGCATACACAAGGATGAAACTCGGACCCTTCTTTGAAAGTGCCTTCTTTACCTTGTTCTGGAAATCCATATAATAGCCAACAGAAGCGGTGGCAACATAGCTTGGCCTGTGTGCAGCCACAATCTCAGCGAGCGGTTTCTTTACCGTATCCTCGCCAATGCTGAATTTTCCAGGTGGCGAGGTTGTTGTCGAGGCACCGTAAGGTGTGGATGAAGAACGCTGGATACCTGTATTCATGTACGCCTCATTGTCGTAGCATACATAGAGCACATCGTGCCCACGCTCGAGCATACCTGAGAGTGCCTGGAACCCGATGTCATATGTGCCACCATCACCACCGATTGCGATAATGTTCTTCCCCGCTCTCATCCCCTTTGCCTTGAGTGCCGCATCAATGCCAGAGGCAACTGCTGCCGCATTTTCAAATGCCACATGAATGTATGGAACCTTCCATGCAGTGTTCGGATAGCCAGTTGAAACAACCTCCATGCAACCTGTTGCCTGTGTAACAATTGTGTTTTTACCAGCCGCTGCAAGTAACAGTCGCAGTGCAATTGCAGCACCACAGCCAGCACATGCAGTATGTCCCGGTGCAAATAAACTTTCCTCGTTCATTTTATCACCTCATAGCATCTCCTTTTTTATTCCAATCCACTCTATCACATCATCCTTTCCGTCTGCATACGCCTTCATCGCAATATCATAGGTCTGTTTTATGTCACTCACAAGGATGTCACGGCCACCTAGCCCGATGATGAAATCGTAGATTTTAGGTCTCTGGCCTGCATTTACAAACACTGCAGAAATCTCTGGGTACACTGCACCGCCGAACCCGAGCGAGATATTGCGTTCAAAGACCGCAACTACCTTTGCATTAGCCAGATACTTCTTTATCAGGTCCTTCGGGAACGGTCTGAGCGTGGTAATCTTGAGCAAGCCCACCTTCTTTCCCTCCGCGCGCATTTCCTTTACCGCTTCCCGCACCGTGCCACACATTGAGCCAATTGCGACAAACACAATGTCTGCATCCTCAACCATGTATGGCACAACCCTGCTGTACTTCCTTCCGAACTTCTTCTCAAACGCTGCAAATACCTCGTCAATCACCGCTGGAGCATTCTCCATTGCCTTCTGAGTTGCATATCTGAATTCCATGTAGTTGTCCGGCGACGAGAATGCCCCGAATGTCATGGGATTGTTCACATCCAGTGTATACAATGGTTTGTACGGAGGCAGGAACTCATCAACATCCTTCTGGTCTGGAACTTCCACGACTTCCATCGTGTGCGTGAGCACGAATGCATCCATGCCCACCATGGAGGGCAGAAGCACATTTTGGTTCTCTGAGATTCTGAACGCCATGAGCATCAGGTCGAGTGCCTCCTGATTTTTCTCTGCATAAAACTGGAGCCAGCCGCTATCGCGCTCAGCAATTGTGTCCTGGTGGTCACACCATATGTTTATTGGAGCAGAAAGTGCTCGATTGCCAACCGCCATCACAATTGGCAAACGCATGCCCGCAGCAATAAATAGAATTTCATGCATCAATGCCAGCCCCTGAGACGATGTTGCAGTTGCAACTCTTGCACCTGTAGCACTTGCCCCAACACAAGCGCTGATTGCAGAATGCTCGCTTTCGCACTTCACGAACTGGCAGTTCATCTCTCCATTTGCCACAAACTCCGAAATTTTCTCGGGAAAGAGCGTTGAGGGAGTTATTGGATATGCCGGAATCACCTCAACCCTCGCCAGTTTTGCAGCGTATGCAGTTGCCATGTTTCCTCTTAATACCATCTTCATGTGATCACTTCTCCTCCGCAACCATACTGATTGCCTTGAATGGACATTCATTTGCACAGATACCACAGCCCTTGCAGTAATCATAGTCTGTCCTTGGACCCTCTTCCTTGTTCTTCATTGAAATTACAGCATCCGGGCAGAGAATGACGCATATTCCGCACCGCTTGCACCTGGCAAGGTCGGTAACGGGACGCATGTTTCTCCAGCCACCGGTTTTATTTTTCACAGAACTTCCTGGCTCAGTAACTGTTGCTCCTGTGTTTACCTTCATCATTACCACCCCAGAATCGTGTTTTCATACGCTTCCTTTACTGCATTTGCATTCTCTTCCTTTTTCACTGGCGATTCCTGCTTCACAGCGGTAATTATGGACTCGAGTTTAACATTGCCCACTGCCTTCGCATATGCACCGAGCACCGCAGTATTCACAATGGGATTTGTAGCAGTGCCCAGTTTGTTTTTCACCGCAATATTCGTAGCATCCACGGTTGCAACCCTGTACTTCCCATAGCTGAATTCACGAGGTTTTTTCGTGGTATTCAAGATAATTATTCCGCCTTCTTTCAGTCCCGCAGTAACATCCACTACATCCAGAAGCGTCATATCCAGTACAATCACAATGTCTGGATTGTATATCTGGGAACGAATATCAATTTCGTTCTCGTCAATGCGCACGAATGCAGTAACTGGTGCACCTCTGCGTTCCACACCAAAAACCGGGAACGCCTGCACAAATTTGTTTTCAAGTGCACCCGCAACTGCAAGCACATTTGCTGCAGTCACTGCACCTTGACCACCTCTGCCATGAAAACGAATTTCGTACATGGTAATCAACACTGCACAGTAGAGGCAGTATTTGTGCTTTTCTCTGAAATGTTATCGCTGCGGTATTGACTACGGTGTTTCACGATTCCCGCAATCTATTGCCTCTTTTTTCCGTATTTAGTGCGGGATATAAGCAAAATGCCAGATAGAGCAAGCAGGATTGTAAATGCAGTGATGCCCTCTCCTGTTGAACTTGCACTGATATCCACATGCGTGCCCTGTGCACCATTTACGGTAACACCTGCCACCGTACCAATGAGTTCTGTGTCATACCATGATTCCACGATGTAGTCCGTGCCTGCCTTCACCGCTACTTTGTAATACCCACTGCCGTTGGCATCGTAACCTTCGTCAATGCCATTAATCTCGGTGAATGCAGTGCCCAGCACAGTTCCATTTGATGCCTTTACCACGACTACACGGTTATCAAGCGGTGTCCTTGTGCTCGAATTTACATAACCCCATATCCAGCCACCACTCTCAATCCAGTTACTTCCCGACTGGGTTACATTGATGAGCACGAATGTTCCATTAAGGTACGAGTACTGGACTGTGTTCAGTGTGACCCATGAAGAACCATTCCATTCCCTGAAGCGCACACGCAGGACATAGTCGTAACCAGAATTTGGTATTGTACCGGTTGAACGCAGAACAAGCCAGTGACTGAAAACACCGCTCTCATTTGTGATGAAGTTTGTGTAATACGATTGATTCCTCCACTGCCATGATGCACTGGTATTTGAGAAATTTCCATTCGTCCAAATCTGGGAGTATGTTGCAGTAGTGTTACCACCGTATATCCATGCACCAACGCAATACAGTGAATTTGGATTGCCAGTAAATGTGAAACGCACTGCAAATGGCACATTTTCGTCAAGTGCAGCGTACACGGGATGCACATCTACATCACCCGTAGCCATGATTTCATTACTTCCGTGTGTGTTCGTATTTGTCGTGTTGGATTTTGGAGCGGTCAGTGCAGGCACCGGTGTACTCACAAGTATGTAGCAACCACCTGCAAGCAGGAGACCCAGCAGGAATAACACAATCAGTGTTGTAAGGTCGATGCCCATGGGTTTTACCCTGGCAATCTGTGGTCGATGTCCGTTGAGCATGCCCTTCCTCTCATAAATACTTTTTCGCTGTGGATACATTTTATCACAACACCTGCAATGCATCCTTCCAATATATACTTTTTCATTGACCACGGGGGTTGGCGAATAATTTTTTTTGTCTGGCATGGATTTTTGACGAAAAATAGCCAGCATTTTATTTACTCCGCATCGCTAGAGGTCTCTCTTAAGAGCGATGTTCTGACAAACGAATGAATTTTTATAAAGGGGTTCTTATGAACATGCTGGCTAAGTCGAGCGGGCCTGAAGGGATTCGAACCCTTGACCCATCGGTTAAGAGCCGATTGCTCTACCTAGCTGAGCTACAGGCCCAACATTTTACCCATAATCAAATGTAATATTTATGTTTTTATCTAAGGCGAGGTGGTTGGTGGTGCATCGCTCATAGGCCTGTTTTGTATATCTGGACATTCCCGTTGTCATACACCTTGATAAAAGGACTTTCGAGAAATTTGCTTTCCGATGCGGGAGTAATGCTCAGTGCGGGCTCCAGTGGACTCATTGCACTTCCGGATTTCATATCATCAGTAATCAGGACATAGTTGACTGTTCTCTCCACATGCGGTGCCTTTGCGTGTGCTAACTCTTCTAGCGTTTTGTTTTTATCAGTACCAAAAAATGTTTCTGGTGTGGTGTCCCATGTGGCATATACGCCCGCAAACCCAAACAGCATCGAACTCATGCGATGGTCGGAGGCATAAACCCCGGTGTTCACCTGTGCCCAGTAAACACTTTCAAATTCCTTCTCAGATGTACCTTCCTGAAATCCCGCCATCACATGCTTCTCTGGATAAATTGTGACAATTGAGAAAATGCAGAGAATTGCGATTGCAAATGCAAGTATTTTAGGTTTATAACCAGAATACGATTTGATGAGATATATTATCCCAACACCTGCAGCAATGCTCAGTGGTGCAAGTAGATACTCCATATGCCTGTATGGTATAAGCACCTTTGGTACCACAAAGATTCCAGCGAGCAAAGAAATTGTTATTCCAGCAATCCAGCCAAGCATCGGAACACAGTTAGAGTAAAAATCTCCGATTTTTGTGCCAATCAATGAAAATGAAAATATGAAAATCATAGGCGAAAAGAACAGGAGCTGGGTTATGCTGAGGGTGATTGAGGTGCCGGGTATCGGGATGAATAACAACGGCACGAAAATCGCCAGAATTAAGGATACACAGATAACATACCGCCTTACTGCCAGTTTTCTGTCTATAAATTCAGCACGATACCTGTAAAATCTAGATAGCATATTTTTTTTCAAGAACAGATATATGATTGGGTAAACTAAATAAAGAAGAAGCACAATGTAATATGGATTCAGTCCCAGAAATCCTACTTTGACAATCATTTCACGAAATGCACCACCCATAAACACCCATAGCACCAGGAATACCGTATGCGTCCAGAGTAGAAGTAGGAGGTCGTACTTAAGATTGAAACGCCATGATTTCAGAAATGCATTTCCGAGCAACACCGCACACAGCATGGAAAGGAAGAGAAGGAATGCAGAAAGATGATGCACAATAGCAATTGCTGGCATCGCAATAAATGCGAGGATGTAGAAATTTTTGTTCTCTCGTGCTTTTAAGAACATAAGAAAAATCATGAGCATGAGCAGGTCACCAACTGCACCAGGCATCGGGTGAGATGTAGGAAAAACATATGGCATGGATACACTTATAAAAATACTGCTTATAAATGCGATAGAACTATGCTTGAAAACCTTTTTCGCAATAAGAAACAAAAATACCACGCCCAGCGAAGAAATCAGAGGAATTGTGAAACGCAAGGCATCAAAGATGCTTATCCCGAAAAACATTGCGTTAACATCAGTGAGAATAAACATGCCTGGAAAGTAGGGATATCCAAAACCCCAGCCCTCATAGGCATTCTCCATGTGCCCGGAGTTATAAAGGTTTTTTGAAAGCACATAGTACTCGCCACTGTCTGAACCCCATACGAAATGCTGGGTTAGTGGTAAAAGATGAACACCACACGAAAGAATGAAGATGAAGCATAGCATCGTGATTTCGTATTTCTTCATTGGGCAGGAAATCATATGGTAGGATATAAGGTTTTCATGCGGAATTTTAAGTGCTATTTTTACTCCATGAACAAATAAACCAGAATGCTCAAAAGTCCAAGCACGGATTCGCAAATGAGCATGATTTGTGTTATCTGGTACTCTTTCAATGTGCGGTTCCTTATGATGAAATGTATTATGCTCTTTGGCTTTCCATTGTAGCTGATATTTCCCAGTGCATCTACACGCCCGAACACATTCGTGTTTCCTCTGAACCTGATTTTCATCACAAATTCAGCAATGTGCGGGGCAAAGAGAATTATGAGTGGAATCCAGAAACCAGAAAAGCAATAAAGCAGTGCAATTAATGTGCCAACAAGAAATGTTCCCGAATTGCCCGGGAATGCTTTTGCAGGGTACCAATTGACATGAAACACAAACCCGATTATGAGCATGAGGAGCACGGATGCAGTAAACAGCGTGTAATTCTGTGATAAAAATGCGAGCACTGACAGCGTACCAATCTGAATTATGCCTGTGCCCATGCTCATTCCATCATACCCGGATACAATGTTAAATGCATTTGAGAAAAACGAGGTAACCAATGGCAATATATATATCACTGGAAGAATTGAAAAAATGAGTGGACTGTATCCATTCAATGTGCAGTAAGCCAGCACCGGAATTGAAGGAATACACATCAGGGGAATTTTCGTCCATACTCCTACGGACTTTAAGTCATCAATGAAACCGAGCACACCCGCAAGAAATATCCCAAGAGAGATTGCGAGACCAAGTTCTCCGAGGAGAAATACAAGCGTGTACACCATGCCAGGCAACATGAAAATACCCGTAGAAGTAAGCACACTGTGCTCTTCTGGCTTGTTCGCATCTTTTCTCAGCAATGGCGAGAATTTGCCAGTGTTTTTAATGTAAATTAGAATTATGCCAGGAGTAACAAATATCGTGAAGAGCAATCCGTATACACTTAAATCCATGAGGCACTATATCTCAGGTGGTTTATCAATATAGCGTTTTAGAATGGGAATGAGAATGAGGCATATTATGAGCCAGAGATAGTATGGTCCATGCTCATGCACGATGGGTGTGTGCTGCGGAAAATGGTCTACTGCACTGGCGCTTCCATCAATTGGATATGTTCCTGTTTCATCCCAGTTACTCCAGTAATTGCCAGTATTTACACCGTCATCCCATGAATTCCCAGTATCATCGTAGGCCTGAGAACTGCCATTTGCACCCTTACCTGCCCCGTTGTTCCTGTAAAAGTTATTCGCAAATACCATATTCCCTGACGAACCAGAAATTGACACGCCATACCCATTGTTATCTGAAATCGTATTGTAAACAATCTGATTGGAATTCGAGGAATCGAGGACAATCCCGCAGTTTCCATTGGAGTAAATCCTGTTTTCTCGGACATCATTCAAATTAGAACCACCAGTAAGATACATTCCATGATAGTAGTTTTCATAAATCTCATTGCCTTTTACAATGTTTGATCTCGCACCAGACATAGAAATTCCAATTGCATTATTTGAGATAACATTCCCGATGATTTCTCCGATTGGACCATCATACAGCACAATTCCCTCGTTGTTTTTCGTCACGATATTCCTTTCTACCAGTGCGTTACTGCTCGCAGGTGTATTGAAGTATATGCCAAAGTAACTGTCAGTGACCGTGTTATGTTTTATTGTGACATTCATCGCTCCACAGAGTTCAATGGCATGTTTACTGCTTGTGATGAGATTATGCGACACTGTGATATTTGACGCAGATACGAGACGCAATCCAGCCCCGTATGGGAAGATGTATGTCGAGGTTGCATTCCAGATTCTGCAATTTTTTATTAGAACATGCAGGTCTGTATTTTCAAGCCAGAATGCATATCCTCCACCGTTTCCGTCAAATGTATATCCTTCAATGAGGTACGGATTTTCAGGTGTTCCATTACCTGGCCAACCGTAGAGTTGTGCAAGATTTACAAGGTCAGAATTTCCATTTATGTGCAAAGGTCCATGCGAGATTAAAGGTGCAGTCGGGCTTACATTCTGTGTGAGATGCGGGTAAATCCAGTATTTTGTGAGACATGCATTGTACCCGAATGGGTTTTCAGTGGGTGTACAACCGAAAAGGTAGTTGTCCGCTCCGTTTGTAAGGTAGAGCACAACACCGAGCGATGAAGGGTTGCCAATGTCGCTGAATGGTATCTCAATTTCTGCAATGCCATGGTACCAGTCCTGTGCAGGTTCCACGCCAAAGTATGGGCAGTCAGCTTTCCAATCAGTATTATTCCATTCCCGAAGATTCCAGTACTTATTCCAGGGACGCAAAATAAACGCCCAGTGTGCATATAATGGAAGAGTGTGTCTCCCGTTCCAATCTACACTGTTTACACTTCCCGTCTCACCGGTGTCTAAGTAGACCCAGACAACATCATAGTCACTGCTTGAGCCATGAAATGTTTCCCCGCGCTCCACCGCAATGTAAAGTTTTGAACTATCCCATGTAATGTGCCATAACACATTGTCGTTTCCATACAGGATTTCGTCTGATGCCCAATCTGAAAGATTTGCGTCGATTGTAATGGTGTGATTCGTAGACATAATACCACTTTCAGAGGCGTATGTTATTGTCTGGGTTGCATGTTCTCCGTTTCCTGTTGTGCCAGCTATCAAAAGAAGACACAGAAGCACGAGCACATTTTTGGACAACTTAATCCTGGTTTGTATCATAGCCATCTCGCTTTCCCCATATTATTTTGGATATATATTTTTTTCATCAACTCTTTTTTTTTAATCTTCTTTCTGCATATCCACATTACGATTGCGTTGTCTTACCTTGTGCATTTTTTGCCTTATTGTTGTCGTTATCTTTTTTTCTTTCGAAAATGAAGGCAGCTGCGGTGGGAATTATGTTTGTAAACAGAATCACAAGAAATACAAGCCCTACAAATATTTCCGTGCCCGAAATATTGTAGCTGGCAGGTAGGGTGGCAAGCACTGCAGCCGCAAGTCCTCTGGGAAGCATTGTTGCAAGTATCTGCCAGTCACATGTAAGTTCCTTCTTCCAGGATACGGTAACATAGGTGACAAGTAATCTTACACCCATGTAAATTGCAATTAGAATGATAATGCTTCCCAGAATCCACAGTGTAATATTCTCGAATGAAAACATCACGCCGAGATATACAAAGAAAAATGTGCGCACAAAGAAACTAACTTCGCCTTCAAATTCCTTTATCCTGTTATCCAGAACGAACTCTGTTTTGATTTTGAATATTCTCGTGATTTCTTCCTTGTTTCCCAGAACCATGCCAAAAACGAGCCCGGACATTGCACCGTTCCCACCAGCAATTTCTGTAAATGCGTACAGGAGGAAAAGCATCGCAATGGTCATCATAAATGCATATGGCTTTCCTACAAGCTTCTTCAGCACCCAGAGCCACAGAATTCCCGCAAAAAGACCAATCACAATGGCAACTGAAAACGCGGATGCAATCTGCCGTGCTGCGGTGCTGAGAGATGCACCAGTATCCAGGGTTCCAAGTAAAATATACTGCAGAACTGCAATTACGAGTACAACACAGAGCACATCTGTTAAAACGGACTCCAGGGTGAGCATTACCTTGCTTTCCTCTTTTACTGACAATCGGGACACCAGAGGCACGACAATTGCACCACTTGTACCGCCGCAAATCGCACCGAAAAGAAGTCCCACAGCTAAACTGGCGTGGAACAGAACAATGAAGAGAATTGTGGTCACAATAAGATTAAGGATGAATATAGAAACTGTGAAGAAGGATGCAATACCGATTGTCTGCAAAACCTTATCAAAATTTAAGTATAGCCCGCCTTCAAACAGAATAACGAGGAGAGCCACAGAGGCAAAGTATGAAGTATATGGCAGAAGCGTCTCTTTTGAGAACAATTTAAAACCGAGGAAATTCATAATTGGGCCTATGAACATACCTAAAAAGATAAGGAGAAGTATATCTGGAATTTTCAGGCGCTGAAACATCATGGCGCCGAGAAAGCCAACGACAATAATTGCTCCAAATAACGCAAATGCAGTGGGCACATCCATAAACACCGAATATCAAGATATGATATAAAATTTTGGAGTGCTCTATCTAGGCAACATCTGGTTTTTACAGTTTCTAATGCTTTACTCCACCGTTTTCATTTTCAACGATAAGTGCCACAGATTTTTTAATCAAGTCCATGTCGTTCAATAATATGCCAACCCTTGCAAATAATACTGATATCTCCATGAGCGTCTCGATTCTCATATGTGCGTCATCAATGCTCCTCGCAGTGTCAACGGCATACCAGATTAATGCCTCATCTGTAATCTCAAGACCCATTTTTGCAAGTGAAAGTGCGATTTCTCGGAATATCTGGTCCTGATAAAATTTATCGTTGATTGAGATTGTAATGTTTCTGGCTTTTTGAAGTGTCTCTGCATCATTTTTGAGGTTTCCCACCTTAATAAGTTCGTATGCAATTTCCCGCAAGATTTCATCCCTGAGCGGTGCATCTTTGAGGGATTGTATGTGTGTCAACGATTTTTCCAGCAACCAGAACAAGAGTTCCGGGTCAACAATCTTAAGGATGTCCATAGAAATATCACGGAGTGCCCATGCTCTTTCTTTCTCGAGACCTATCGATGAGGCGGTTTTAAGCGCATCTTCCAGCGTCTTTTTTGTGATTGTCTTTTTTCCAAGGTGCTCAAATATTACGCCAATTGCAGCATATGCACGGGACCTGGTGCGTGCATCCTCGATTTTCTCAGCGCGTGCCCATGCATTTTCAAGAATCTGCTGTGCCTTATCGTGTGCACCAATCCTCCAGAACAACTCCGCAGTTTCGCTCATTGCAATTATATGTACCTTTTCGTTGTTTATTGCCTCTGCAAACTCAAGCACTGACTCAAGCATTTCGTTAGTTTTATCCTTGCGTGATTTAAACACTTTTTTCAATCGTTTACTCATATACTGTGAAATAACTTCAGAGCATGCATAATCACCCTCACGGTACGCAGAG
>Ga0123519_10006785_pt1 | contig 17875 bp, 13 predicted proteins | sample YelNatPaOPRAMG02_FD_87396 | JGI IMG/M metagenome (GOLD analysis project Ga0123519, IMG submission 87396) | Hot spring microbial communities from Yellowstone National Park - Yellowstone National Park OP-RAMG-02 (version 2) | ecosystem: Environmental > Aquatic > Thermal springs > Hot (42-90C) ... | reverse complement strand
CCACTACCATTAAAAGAAGACTTTGTATCACTACACCTTGACACACCATACCAGATAAACAAGCTCGTAGGCGAACTATACTGCAACTACTTCCACGACTACTACAAGCTGCCAGTAGCGATAGCGAGATACTTTAACGTCTACGGTCCAGGAGAAGTTCCCGGAAGATATAGGAACGTGATACCAAACTTCTTCTGGTGGGCCATGCACGGCCAACCACTGCCGATAACCGGAACAGGAGAAGAGACGAGGGACTTCACTTTCGTAGAGGACATCGTTGACGGAACATTGAGAATGGGAGTTGTAGAGGAGGCTGTTGGGGAAGCGATTAACTTGGCCTCTGAAAAAGAAACTAGGGTCATAGATTTAGCGAACTGGATAAATGAAATGACTGGGAACAAGGCTGGAATAGTGTTCAAGCCGAGGAGGGACTGGGATAAGGCGATAAGGAGGAGGGCGTCAATAGAAAAGGCTAGGAGAATACTGGGATACGAGCCAAAGACAGACATGAAGACAGGGCTAAGAAAGGTTTACGAATGGATCAAAGAGAACAGAGATAAGGTAGAGGCTTGCGTGAAGTTCTAAGCGTTGGTAGAGAACATACTATCTGTAGATGTAGAAGAAGTATTTCATGGCGAATATACACGGCAATATAGACAGGGCTTATGCTACAGGACGCCTGATAATATTCCACTCATATTGAGGACTCTGGAAGAGTATAATGCTAAGTCAACATTTTTCGTAGTTGGAGAAATAGCAGAGAAATTCCCAGAAGTCATCAATATGATACTAGGGAAGGGGCATGAAGTAGCTTTCCACGGATGGACACATGAGCCATTGTGGAGATTAACACCTGAGCGATTTAGGAAAGAGGTTAAAGCCTTTAAGAAGCTTCATCCTGTTTGCATAGGTTTCAGAGCCCCCTCTTTCTCTTTAAACAATAAGACTAAATGGGCTCTCAAAATACTACAAGAAGAAGGCTTCAAGTATGACTCAAGCATATTCCCGGTATGGACACCATTATATGGCACGTATAAAGCTCCAACGCATTCGTACTATCCATCTCTAGCAAACATAACAGAGGAAGATGGAAACTGCTCGATCATAGAGTTTCCCCTAGCCATATACGAGTTACTAGGACTCAAAATCCCCGTAGCTGGAGGACTATGGTTACGTCTATGGAATCTAGGTCTAATAAAGAGGGGAATAAAGAAGATTAATGATAAAGGATTTCCAGCAGTCATTTACATACATAACTGGGAACTTGACGAGAAATCTCCTAAAATTAATGTAGGAATTTTAGGAAGATTTCAAGTTTATCACAATTTGAATAAAGCAAAGCAAAAATTAGCATCCTTGCTAAGCGAATTCAAATTCACCAATTTTTCCACATACATTAAGGATGCTTTGAAGTAATGGGATTAGTTTTAGTTACCGATGCATCTGAAAGAACTGCCTTGGCTGTCATAAGGTCTCTAGGTAAAAGAGGCATAAAGGTATTGGCTGCCGATGCCACAAGATTTAATGCTGGATTCCTATCAAAATACTGCACTCACAAAGTGATCCACCCTTCACCGATAGAAGATAAAGAGAAATTCGTGGAATCATTACTACGCTTAGTGAAAAACATAAAATTAGACTTAATGATACCAATAACCGACTTCACCATGATACCAATTCTCGAAAGAAAAGAAGAATTTGAACAATATGTTAAGGTGGCAGCACCCCCCTATGAAGTTGCAATGAAAGCTTACGACAAATTTCAAACAATTAGCATTGCAGAGAAATGCGGGGCGCCGCATCCTAAAACCTTTCTAATAGATGATGTAAAAACTTTAAGGGAAGTGGCGGACGAACTTAACTATCCAGCGGTTATCAAACCTAGAATGAAAGTTTTCTGGAAAAATGGGAGAGCAATCATGATGAAAGTCACATCAATTAATTATGCGTACAATAAGGGGGATCTTTTATCCAAATATAGTATGTTAATGAATAAGCTTAAGGGTATTGCACCCCCCGACTTTTTCCTTGTACAGGAGTATGTACAGGGAGTAGGATATGGCGTGGAAGTATTAATGAATGATTCTTCTAATCTGATCGCATTGTTCATGCATAAAAGATTACGTGAATACCCAGTTACTGGTGGGGCCAGCACATTAAGAGTTAGCGTGTGGAATAGAAGGTTAGCAGAATATTCAATAAAGTTACTAAAGGAAATGAAATGGCAAGGAGTTGCAATGGTGGAATTCAAATTAGACGAGAAAAATGGAAGTACAAACCTAATGGAGATTAACGGAAGGTTTTGGGGGTCTCTACCGCTAGCAATAAATGCAGGAGTAGATTTCCCTTATCTCCTATACAAAGTAATGATAGAAAAACATACTTTCCCTATCGGAGGCTATAAGTTAGGTTTCACTGAAAGATGGCTTATACCCGGAGATGTACTATGGCTATTCGATTCGTTACTTCGAAATTCTGGAGACTCTAAATTTATTGCGCTTAAAAAATTTTTATCTACTCCGTTTCTACCAGATGACGTTATCTCATTAGATGATTTTTTACCGACAATGGGCGCATTAACCGAAGTTTTACGCTATATCATAGAGGTCTCAAGGAGGAAGCGAACAGTCTATGGTGAGATGAGAGTTTAAAAATGGATGTCTTAATACTTTCACAAATATTTCCTCCAGATCTAGGTGGAAGCGCTACAAGAGCCTATAACGTTGCCAAGGGACTTCTAGCCCATAACGTGAATGTAACTGTTATCGCAGGCTTTCCACATTACCCTACTGGTAATGTTCCTAAACATTTAAGGAAAAAGGCTCTAGCCATTGAATATCTCGATGGCATGAAGGTAATAAGAGCGTATATGCCTCCCATTCCTGCAAAAGGATTTATTAACAGAATTATACTTTTCATATCTTTTATGTTATCATCTCTGTTTCCATTCTTCCTGGTTAGGAGGATAGATGGTATATTTGCAGCAAATCCTCAAGTATTATCTATATATCCCGCTTTAATCTACAAGTTTTTCCATAGGTGTCCAGTAGTACTAAATGTTGATGACCTCTGGCCAGAAGATATCGAACCTGAAATTACTCGGTCTTCTCTGATAAGAAGGTTGGGAGAAGTGTTAGCTAAAATAGCGTATGTCATGGCTGATGCTATAACTCCAATAAGCCCCGGCTATACAAAGGTAATTAAAGGCAAATACGGAATTCCTGAGAGCAAAATTCATGTAGTCAGAGGTGGAGTGAATACAAGTAAATTTAAGCCAATGCCAAGCAAGAATAATGGAAAATTTACAGTTCTGTATAGTGGTGCTTTCTCGGTTGCGTACGATTTTGATCAAGTGCTCAAAGCAGCGAAAATACTTGAAAAATATGAAGATGTAGAGATAATCTTGCAGGGAGGAGGGGAATTGCTCCATCATGTTAAACAGAAAGTTACAGAGATGAAGCTGAAAAACGTAAAAATAATTGACAAAATACTCAGTAGACAAGATGTAGCGAAGTTAATGAGCGAGGTAGACACCCTACTATTGCCGCTTAGAGACTTTGGAAGACCATATCTCGGAATATCATCAAAACTATATGAGTACCAGGCGGTAGGAAAACCAATAATATGCTGTGCAGATGGACAACCAGCAGAGTATGTAAATGAAACTAGGTCTGGAATTGTTGTGAAGCCTGGAGATTATAAAGCTTTAGCCAATGCCATACTATACTTGAAAGATAATTCGGAAATTGCCGAGAAGTTAGGGGCCTCTGGAAGGAATTATGTTGTTGAAAAGCTGTCGATAGAGAGTATTGGCAGAGAAATGATGAATGTATTTCAGCAGATAGCTAGAGAAGTTTGATATTATGGAATTTTACTGCTTAGCCATGCTAAAGGAACAAAAATGTTTAATATTTAATGAGCAAAATAGATATCCATTAGTTGATGAAAAATGAAGAATAACGGTAACATGAAGAAACTTAAAGTTGCTGTTGTTGGAGCTGGGTTTGTAGCTCAGAAGAGGCATATTCCTGTCTTCCTCAGATTAAAGAAATATGTTTCTTTGACTGCTGTGTGTGATTTAAACTATGAACTTGCAAAGAATGTGGCTAAGACATTTGGCATACCAAATGCGTATTCCAACATTTCTGATATGCTTTCGAAGGAGCATCCAGATGTAGTTGATGTGTGCACTCCACCACAGGTTCATGCACCTGTTGCTGTTGAAGCTATGGAGCATGGTTGCCATGTATTATTGGAAAAGCCTATGGCTTCCAGTGTAGCTGATTGTGATAAGATGATTGAAGCATCAAGAAAGTATGGCGTAAAGCTTAGCATCGCTCACAATCAAAGGTTCTATCCCCCCTTCTTGAAAGCTGAAGAGCTTGTTAAGAATGGTGCTATTGGAGAGCTTACTGGAATGAGGATAATATCATTGACGCCAAGAGAAGAATACTTGGTTCACGAGAAACATTGGATTCATAAACTACCTGGAGGAATAATTGGGGAAACAGGGCCGCATGTCGTATACATGTCACTAGCCTTCGTGAAAAACGTTAAAAACGTAGAAGTTGTTGCTAGGAAGATAACTAATTATCCATGGGTGCTGTATGATGATTATAGGATAGAGATTGAGGGGGAAAACATTACCAGCTCCATAATAGTCTCACATACAAACAATTACACAGCAAGCAAGGTTGAGCTTTTTGGAACAGAGTATTCGTTGGAAATGGACTTGCAGAGTATGCTGCTAATTCGATACAGGAGAAGTAATCTCAAGACAGTTAGCATTGCGAGAAGTTCAATAAGTAATGCTTGGCAAACAATAAAAGGTATAGCTTCAAACACTCTTAAAACCATGCTTGGTGAGCCAATGCTTGGCCATGACATCATGATTGAAAAGCTCGTTAAAAGTATCATTAACAATCAGTCAGTACCAGTAACGCCAGAAGAAGGTAGAGAAACTGTTAGAGTGTTGGAGTCAATTGTTGAGAAATTAAAGTCCAAGTAACATTCTGAGAACTATGAGTCATCTGGAGTTAATCTATAGTATTTCTCCTGTACCAGTTCAAAACATAATTATGTCTGCTTATGGTTATTACTGGGCATATCTAAAATATTCTAGAAATTTTGATCATTTTCTTAAATGGCTGGAAAAAACTGAACACTTGAATAGAAGGGAATTACTGGAGCTACAAACAAGGGAGCTTAAGCGAGTAATAAATTATTCGTACTATAATGTTCCCTATTACAGGAGAGTATTTCGAAGGCACAACCTCAAACCTGATGATATAAAAACTATCGAAGACCTAAAGAAAATTCCAATACTCACAAAAGAAGACGTCAGATATAACTTCAAATCTTTAATCTCGCAGAAATATCACCGTTGGCAGTATAGTATTAAGCATACAAGTGGCACTACAGGAACTGCACTTAACATAGTGTGGAGTAATGAAGCCACAATGAAAGAATACGCCTTCGTAGAAAGGATTAGAAGGAGAGCAGGGGTAGATTCAAGAGAGTTACATGCCACATTTGCTGGAAGAATTGTAGTTCCATTAAGACAGACTAAGCCTCCATTTTGGAGGTATAATAGTGCTGAAAAACAGTATTATTTTTCGATGCATTATTTGACAAAGGAAAACTTAAAGTATTATACAGAGAAACTTAGGCAAATTCATCCATCTTACATAGAGGGTTATCCTTCTTTAATTTATGTCGTTGCAGAGTATATACTTAAGTATGAAGATCTAATTCCTGTAAAAGCAGTATTCACATCATCAGAGACCCTTCTTTCTTATCAAAGAAAAAGCATTGAGGAAGCATTTCAATGCAAAGTTTTCGATAGGTACGGAATGACGGAGCTTGCTGCATCAATTGGAGAGTGCGAAGAGGGTGGGTACCACATTGACGCAGAATATGGTATAATAGAGTTTCTTAAAGATGGCGAGGAGGTTTCTGAAGGTGAGGTTGGAGAAATGGTATGTACCAATTTTATTAATGATGCATTTCCACTCATAAGATATAAAATTGGGGACTTAGCAAGACCATTAGGAGACGCATGTTCATGTGGAAGAACTCTTCCTCTAGTTAAAGAGATCATAGGTAGAATTGATGATATTCTGATAACTAAGAGGGGAGCTTACTTAGGTCGTTTGGATCATATATTTAAGGAAATGCACAATATTAAGGAAAGTCAAATAATACAAGAAAGCATCGACAAGATAGTGGTTAAAGTTGTGCCGAGAGAAGATTTTTCTGAAAAAGATATTAGCAAGTTAATTAAAGAATTTCAAAAAAGACTTGGTACAGATATGGAAATAGAAATAAAACTTGTAGATCAAATTCCACGAGAAAAAAGTGGAAAGTTTAGAGCAGTAATTTCTAAGGTACCATTCAGGCTTTAGGAGCGCAGGTATCATATTATTGCCATGGTAAAAATGGGCATTCATGAAAGAAGGATTCATGTTCTTCTAGATGATTCATTAAAATATCCGGAAAAACCGCCCTTCGCTCCTCCAAGCAACTATTTAGAAATCCCATTTAGAGACCGATTAGATAAGACCAATAAGATATATCCTGCTATCCGTAAAATGTTTATTCTAATGGGTCTAGATACAAAAAACTTTGGTACATCAAAATGGTCGCCTCTTTCAGAATTTGTTAAAAGGGGAGGTACTGTTTTTATAAAGCCAAATCTAGTTTATGATCGTAATCTTTCAGGAGATTCCATATTCGCTGTTATAACACATTCCTCCTTTATTAGAGTCATTATAGACTATGCCTATAAAGCAGTAGGGGATAGTGGGAGAATAATAGTTGCAGATGTTCCACAACATGATGCAAACTTCCAAAAAATCATGGAGCTTACTGGCTTAAGAGAAACTGTCGAGTATGTAAAGAATAATTTTTCCGTTCCAGTAGAACTTTACGACTTAAGAAAAGAGTATGTTGTCTATAAAGATGGCGTTATCGTAGAAAGAATAGGTTTGCCTGGCGACCATAAAGGATATATTAAAGTAGATTTGGGAAAGTTAAGCATGCTTGGAGAAATAGATTATGATTATAAGAAGTTTTATGGTGCGGATTATAATAGAAGAGAAACTATGACTTATCATAATCCAGAGCATCATATATATGTAATTTCAAGAACCTTTTTGGAGTCGGATCTCATAGTAAATTTGCCGAAGCTTAAAACGCATATGAAAGCAGGAATAACTGTTTCTCTTAAGAATATGATTGGAATTGTTGGAGAGAAAAATTGTATAGTTCATTATAGAGTTGGCTCGCCATCGGAAGGGGGGGATGAATATCCAAATCAGCATTCAAAGTTTAATATGTTACTATTAAAACTTAACCGAATGTACTCCGATGCATTCTTAAGTAAAAACTTGGGAGTCAAACTATATAGGGCAATGATCAAATTAAGTGGAGGAAAATCAAAACTTGGAAGCGAATCTGGAAAAATGATGCATAGTGGAAACTGGCATGGAAACGACACCATATGGAGAACCATAGTAGACATAAATAAAATAGCGTTGTATGCTGATGAAAATGGGGGAATACATGATCATCCAAGAAGGAAGATGTTAGTATTGGTTGACGGCATTATTGGAGGGGAGGGGCAAGGTCCCCTAGCACCTAAAGCCAAGAAATGCGGTACAATAATTTCAGGAGAAGATCCTTGGAGTGTTGACCTAGTAGCAACAAGACTTATGGGATTCGATGAACATAAGATACCACTCTTCTCGAAAAACCTCAACTTATCGGACTACACTGATAGCATTAAAATTAATCTAATTGAAAGTGAATGTTCAAAAATGATAACACTTAAGGAAACCCCGAATCTTCATTTCGTACCACCAAGGGGATGGCATAATCTTGCAAGGAATGAATAAAAGGAATGATTTACTGCCCACTAAGATTGCTGATGCAAGAGGCAAAAGGGGGTTAACAGTGCCACTACATTATTGGTTGTCCAGAACTTGCATGCGAGACTACGTAGACAACTTGCTCGAATCTTCTGATGTAAATTTCTTAGACTTAAAGTATTTGAAGAAAATATGGCCTCCTAAGACATATACAAAAGCTTTGAAAACATGGAGCATTATAGCACTTCTACTGTGGCTTAAGACATTTCAAAGAATATGTGCACCAAATCCATGAGGATTCTTCAAGTAGTTCCTTGGTTTTCTACCGGGAAAGCCGCTAGCGGCTATGTACAAGTCGTTTATAATATAAGTAGAGAGCTTGTTAAACGAGGACATGAAGTAGAAGTTTATACCTCCAATTTTCTAGGTGGTAAAAGAAAGGTGAAGAATGGTTATATAATAATTGGACAGATAAAAGTGAACTTTTTTAATTATATAGTGCGTCACTGCGGGTTCTTCCTAACTCCTTCCATGATATCAGCTGCAAGGATAAATTTGAAAACATTTGACGTAGTGCACATACATGATTTTAGGAATTTTCAAAGTATTGTTGCTCAATACTATGCAAGGAAATATTGTGTCTCATACGTTTTGCAAGCTCATGGTTCTCTTTCCAGGATTGGCTCTTGGCAAATGGTAAAGTGGATTTATGATGCTTTCTTTGGGTATAGGTTACTGAAAGGTGCCTCCAAAGTAATTGCTCTCAGCAATGTTGAAGTTGAACAGTATAAGGCTATGGGTGTGCCTGAAGAGAATATTGCTATTATACCTAATGGGATAGACCTTTCAGAGTACGCTGAACTGCTACCTAAAGGCGCCTTCAAGAAAAAGTTTAACATACCAGAAGATAAGAAAATCATACTTTATTTGGGCAGGATTCATAAGATTAAGGGCATAGACTTTCTCATCAGAGCCTACGCTCACCTTAAAAATGAAATGAATTTTAAAGATGCCACTTTAGTTATAGCTGGACCAGATGATGGATACTTAAGCGAAGCCAAGTCTTTGGTACATAATTTAGGTGTTTCGAACCTTGTGATGTTTACTGGTTTATTATCTGAGAAGGATAAAATTAAGGCCTATGTTGATGCCTCTATTGTTACATATTTAGGACCTTTTGAGCCTTATGGTCTAGTCCCTCTAGAAGCAGCTGCTTGCGAAACACCAGTTATCGTTACACAAGGAACGCCTATGGCGGAGATTGTTAATAGAGGAAAATTTGGTTTTTCGGTTAAATATGGCGATATAATATCCTTAGCGTCTATGATTCATAGAGTTCTTAATGATGAAGAATTGGCTGAAAACTTAGGGAAAAATGGAAGAAAATATGTTTTAAATAATCTCGGATGGGATAGAATAGTTGAAAAGTATGAACAGGTATATGAAGAAGTCGCAAAATGTTGACATGTTGCCTTCCCAAGAGTTAAATATTCTCTTGAAACTTGAAAATTTAAGTGATATTAGTTGAAAATATTATTTGTCACTCACCAGCTTGCGCGTATTTCTTATAGTGGAGCTGAAACACTAATTATGAGAACAAAGAAAATATTGCAGAAGAATGGTATAGATGTGAGAATATTCAATAGGTCTATAGATAATGTTGATGAGTTTGATATTGTACATATCTTTAATCCATTCTACTTTCCAGTAGAGACTTTAGATATTATCAGATTTTTTAAATCTCGCAATATACGAGTAGTTACTACCCCTATATTCTGGTTCTCAATGAAATATTATCAAGATAATTATCCTATTGGAAAAAAGATTTTTATTAAACTATTTTATGCAACAAGAAAATTACTTTTTAAATCAGGTCTTTTGAATGAGCATCGCTATGGCTATATGAAAAAAATACTTGAAGAATCAGATATTATATTAACAAATACTTGGGCTGAGGCGCATTTAGTTAGAAATTTCTTTTGCATTTCTCATAATAGATTTGACATACTTCCAGTGGCAATTGATGAATCTTTTGAATTTGGCGATCCAAGTTTATTCGAAAAAACTTATCATTTAAAAGATTTTATACTTTTTGTTGGAAATATAAGTCGAAGAAAGAATGTTCATAGATTAATTCATGCCTTTAAAAAGAGTAAAATATCTACAAACCTTGTTATTATAGGGAGATGTGCCGACCCATATTACTATGATTTATGTAGGAGAGAAGCTACTGATAAAGTATTTTTCATCAATCGTTTACCTCATCATTCTAAAATGTTAAAATCCGCTTATAAATGTGCAAAGGTACTTGCCTTACCGAGTTACTTTGAAACACCAGGATTAGTTGCATTAGAAGGTGGGTTAGCAAGAGCAAATGTTGTCATAACTATAGAGGGGGGAACTAAAGAATACTTTGATGATTATGCTTGGTACATTGATCCAACAGATGAAAAAACAATTGAGAACGCTCTTATTGAAGCCTATAATGCTCCTAGAAGCTATGCTTTAGTAAAACATTTGAAGGAAAACTTCTCATCGGAAAAAGTTTATTGTAAGTTACAACGTATCTATCTCGATTTATTGAGTCATGCCTAAAATACTAACAGTACTTTTATATTTATTTTCAATTTTTCATGTGATAATATGGGGAAAGCTGTTAATATGCGAATACGTGTGAACGTATCTTTTGCCTCAATCTTACTTATATTGCTTATTGCCATTGCATTTTACGATTTGTTACAGAACATTATTGCAATATTGTCAGGTAGTATGCACTCATTCTGGTTACTAAATGTTCTAAGATGTCTTTACACTCAGCCCTTTGTAATTGACATGTTAGTCATGATCTTTTTAATAGTTTCATCTTTGTTGATAATAGATTTCTGTATAGATTTTGTAACTCACGCATGTGCCAAATTTTTCTTGAGAAATAAATTAAATGATCATTCCATAGAAACTGAGCAAAATATCACCCGATTTTCAAGAAAAAAGAACGATATCTGTTTGTTAATGTTGACATCTATTATGACTACGCTTAGCTGGATTTTGCTTCATATATGTTTTATCAAACCCTTCCCTGGTGGAGATACTCCAGGCTATGTAAATAGTATTCACTTTTTAGAAAATCGCGGGATAATAGCGTCTTTATATTTAGTGCAAAGACCATTAGTCTCTATACTTCTTTATTTGCTATATTTAGTTATTCCTATACCTGATTACATTACGAGAATGACTTTCACCATAATTGCCTACAACTCATTGTCATCGTTTCTGTTAGGCTTCTTTTCGTTTCTTTTATTACGGGAACTGGGCGTTGAAAGAATTACAGCGTTCCTATGCGTAATTGGTAGTTACGTAACATGGATTTTCCGTTATGGCGATATTTACGCGAATTACTTTGCCTATGCCCTCATGTTTGCACTTGCATATTTTTATATAAACTTTAAAAAGAATAAATGGTATGGCGCCTTAGGTGGTATTATCATTGCAATGATTTTTCTAACTCATGAACCAACGGCATATATTACAACAATTATCTTCACATTATCCACAATACTATTGCAAGTATACTGTAGAAATAAACTAAAAAGTATAAGATTTCCAATTATACTAATGCTTTTCACAACTTCCATAATTCTTCTTCCATTTATATTCCTAGCTCTTAATGACGCCAGCTATCTTGGCGTCTTCTCAACTTTCCTGGGACCTGTTGAAGAACGATATGGAGTCCCCTCCTTAACTGCTCGCCTGGTTAAAGAAATAAGTTATGACAACTGGGATATCCTCATGCTAAAACCAATACTATCTGGTTCTCCACACGTGATAGGCTACATTTTTGGCTTACTTGGGTTAGTTCTCACTCACATCTTATTCCGCAAAAAGCACTTTTCACATGCACTTATCTTGATTCAATCTTGGTGTTTTATACTTTTAACCGGAATCGTAATAGGCTCTATACCTTCACTATTTGGAAAACCATGTACTCTAAGCACGTTCGTATGGAGATTAACATATCTTATGCCTTATCCTTTGCTTCTCGGTTCAGTAGCAATAATGCCTATAATGCTACCTTCTGCAATCACTATCACAATAATCCCGAACTGGAAGATGCATTTCAACAGAGAAAAACTATCATCTATTCTACTGGCTTTGATCGCTCTAATGACTATTTTAAACTTCAATATATCTATTCAATATACCTATTATTATTCGGGCACTCCAAGACCAAGCAAAATGGTAATAAATGATGCATTAGCTATCCGAAACATCTTCGGATATGGAAATCAGTCAGTAATCTTATATGTACAAAGCAATGAAGGAAGAAAGATCGAATGGATTAGTGCAATAACAGGAATGAATATATTTTACGGTAAAAATATCTTTGATCTATATTTAGGAAAACTCGATGAGGCTTCCTATAACAGTGACATCATATACATGGTCACTACAAGAAATCTAATAAAGAAAGGCCTTTTTGGTAATATTACTAAAAACGTAAAGATTGTTACCTCTGAAAGTTTTGCCATTTTAGATCCATTGGAATCAGAACTAGTATCCCAAATAATTCCTGTCCAAGGTGGAAGTCGAATATATATTTTCAGAGAAGTTGATAAAGAACTAATTAATAAAATCCTCAAGTTACATGACATAAATAATCTGTTAGGTCAACCATTAAACAACGAGAAAATTCTCCTAGAAATATACAGTAATAGTGAAGATCAATGGGATGTTAACATTTCAAAGACGGAGAGTGCAACGCAATATTATAAAGTTGCTTTGATAAAAGGAGAAAATCATAATTATTACATTGGATTTCTTTCGGCGAAAGAAAACTGTTCTAATACTGTTTAAGGAAGTTGAAGTATGAATGAAATTTGATATTTCGTTCAGGAATAGGAGGTCACTGTCTACCAAAGAATATTAGATACTTACCCTCTTTAACAATTTACAACACATTATTAAAAGGCGCAGTAAAAGCTGATAAAGAATATAGGAAATGGCTGTCTGGAAAAAGAAAGAATCCGTGATTTCTTAATAAGCTGAAGATCAATTTATAGAGGTTATTAAATCAATTGCATAAAAAAAGGTGACTGAAAGATTAACAGAGAAATGCCTCATGTGTCGATAGTAGTTATTAATTACCGTAGTATTGAAAAGTTGAGGGAATGCTTAAATGAATTGTTAAAGACGAGTTACCCGAACTTCGAGATAATAGTTGTGGATAGTTTAACTCCAGGAATAGAGTCTTTTGTGAGAGAAAAATATCCATTTGTAAAGTTAATACATTTCCATGACAAAGATCCTGGTGCATCAGCGTCACATAACATTGGTGCAATCTTAGCATCGAGCTCCTCTAAATATCTTGCTTTTATCGACAACGATGTAAGAGTAACGTCTGATTGGTTAAATGTCTTGGTTGATCATATTGAAAAAAATGGAAGATGTAAAATGGTTGCTTCCTCGCTGAAAACATCGGATGGACAAATACTCTCAGCTGGTGCTTTCATTGATCTCTTAGGCAATACGTACAACATAAAGAAATTTCAAGGAAGTGTAAATAAACCCTCATGTATAAGAGGGGCAGCATTCCTCTGTCCTAAAGATATTTACTTTCAGCTTGGAGGATACGACCCATATTTCTTTTTATACTATGATGATACCGACTTTTGTATTAGGTTGCTAAAAAAAGGCTACAGAATTCATGTTCTACGCGATTCAACCCTAAAAATTATTGAACAAGAAAGAGATTCATTGCAACATAGAAAACCTTCAACAAAAACAATATATTTTTTAGAAAGAAACAGAATTTATTTCATTATTAAGAACTATCCATTACTTAAAATCATACATATTCTACCAGTTTTATTAATTCATTATCTACTATTAGTCAGTTACTTTTTAATAAGAAAAAATGTAGTATTATGTGTTGCTCTTTTTCGTGCCATTTTTGATACGCTTAAAAATTTTAAAACTATTATAATTAATAGAAATAATAATAAATTAAAACTGACCATCAAAGACATAAATTATTTAATAGCAAGACTTCCATTATCTCAGTATTTGAATATAAGAAAACTAAATCAACACGATATAGATACTATCTGCACCAAAATACCAGTATTTAATGAAAATAATGGGGATGCGGATTCATAATTGCGTAAACATCGAGGATCAAAGAAGGGTTAAGATTTTTATCAACAAAAAAGAAGCTATAATCACTTTTAAGGTTCAAGTATTAACGACATTATGTCATCCATTTACTAATGGTCTGCATGGCTAAAGCATAACCACCTCTAGAGACCTCATATGTAAAAATTTTTAAATAAATCAACATTAATTTTTTTATAATTGTTTAAGTGAGCAATATGAAATTCATTTCACCCAAAAAAGCTATATCCTTTTTAAGAAGAGAAAAAAGACTTCCAACCTTTGATGAAATTATGGGAGCTATTGGTATTGTAATCAAGAAAGAAAGACCGAAACTACCGTCCTTTATTCAACTTGAACCTACGACTAAGTGTAATTTTAATTGTATAATGTGTACTCGTAAAAAGCTAAATCCGAACCGTTTAAACAAAGATCTAACTCTTGATGAATTTAGAACAATAATTAAAAAAGTATCTGTCAAAAGAATTAAACTACAAGGTATGGGTGAACCTTTCTTAAATAAGAACTTGCATGAGATCTTAGAGGAAGGTAAAAAGTGCGGAATATCTTTTACTACGATTACTAATGGTTCTCTTCTACATAAATGTTTGGACTTAGTACCTTATTTTGACTCAATTACGATATCATTAGACTCAACTGATGAATATAAATTTAAGCAAATCAGAGTTGGTGGTTCCCTTGATAGAGTTATATCAAACATGGAGTTAGTAATTCAAGAAAAAAGATCACGTGGATGGAAAACAGAAATAGGCATAAATTCAGTTATAAGTCATCTTAACTACAACGAAATTCCACAACTAATGGAATTAGCTTATCGTTTAAACTTGGACTTTATCTCTATTATAGAGGTAGAGAACTGGAAAACCCCTCTTGAGAAAGATTACTATGAAGAGAGGAGATTCGTATTGAAAGCTAGAGAAAGGTCAAAGGAGATAAGAGAATTAGTCGATATTGGCAGAAGAAAATATCGAACGATCAAAGTGCATTATGGTCCATCAACTAAAAGGAAACAAATATGCTCTTGGCCTTTTTCAGCGGCTTTTATTACCGTCGATGGTTTCGTAACTCCTTGCTGTATTAGAATGGATCCAGAAGTCATAAACTTTGGAAACGTATTTGAGAAAGATTTCAAATTCATATGGTACTCAGACAAATATGTAGATTTTAGAAGAAGTTTTATAAAAAATACATTTAACCCGATATGTGATAATTGTCCTGATTAAACGATAATGAAATAGAAAGTTGGAATGATGATTTATGATGATCTATATTGTTGTTGCATCTGTTAATGTTTTATCTAATTTTTATGGTTTTGGAAGAGATGCCGAGTTAAGGGATGGTGTTAAGGTTGTTGTGGTGGATGAGGGGGATGAGGTTGTTAGAAGTAGAAATAGGGAGATTCTGAGGGGGGTTAACTGTGGATTTTATGGACTTAGGGAGAGGGTTCAATGGTTTAAGGATCGTTTTATGGGAGGTTACGAGAAATATGTTTCAGTTATTCCTGAAAGATGTCATGCGGAAACTAGTTTTGGCTTTCTAGTTGCATGGGAGGAGGGTGCTGATGTTATTCTTGAGTTGGATGATGATTGTTTTTATGTGAGTGATCATGATTTGATTAAGGGACATTTGAATAATTTGTTTCATGACGATGGCCTCATAGTCTATTCTGATTCTAAGTGGTATAATACGATTGAAAACTTGGTTTTGAATAATAATCTTTCGGTGTTTCCGAGGGGGCATCCATATGCATCTGAGACTAGAGTTGAAAATTATGGTTGGAAAAATGGTGGTGAGGAATGTATACTTAATATGGGTCTTTGGGTTAGTCATCCAGATTTAGATGCTCTCACAATACTCTACAATGGTGGCTTAAATGGTAGAAGTAATATTAAAAGCATTGGATTAAAGAGGGATAAAGTTATTGTTGGTAGAGGGACTTATTTTGCGATTTGTAGCATGAATACTTCATTCCAGAGGAGGATTATCCCAGCATTTTATCAATTGTATATGAAGGTTATGGGTGTTGATAGCTTTGACGATATATGGTCTGGTTTATTCATTAAGAAGATTGCAGATCATTTGGGAGATAACGTATGTTTGGGTAAGCCTTTAGTTTATCATGATAAGAGGCCGAGAAGCACCTTTAAGGACTTAAAAGCGGAGCTTAAAGGAATGATGATGAATGCAAAAAAGATAGAGAGATACGTGGAGGTTGCCGTGACCGCGTATACAATACTCTAGGCTGAAGAAGCTGGTACTATACTTCTTTACTGAGAAATAGAGTGGTATGCCGTGGAATACGTCATCCCAGAAGAAGTCCTCAAACACGTTATCAGGAAGGCACATAATCCCGCTGCTTAGAACAGGCTTATCCTTCAACTTGACTACCTCCCTCACCATGCTCTTGATAGGCTTCATCTTCGCAGACAAGCTTACAAGCCTGCTCACAAGTAGGCCTGAAATGGTTCAGCTTGTAAGGATAACGCTGGTCCTCGTGCTGATTCAACCGCTCGCAACAGTAGCTGGATGCACGCTTCTAGGCTTCGGGAATATGAAAGACTACGCAATCATAGACGTTGCCCGCCAGCTCGTCAGAACCGTTGTGAGCTCCTCTTAATAGTTTTAGGATTCAGCGTACTAGGCGCCGTAGCCAGATATGTTATAGCCTCAACGGTCGGCTTCATCATAAGCCTAACCCTAGTCTATAGGCGCTATAGACAGGTTAAACGGTCAATAGACCCTGCAACAGCCTCAGGCAGAGAAGCGCTCGCTTCCATGATAACCAATGGCTTACCGCTCTACCTCTCCAACACCCTGAGTGGCTTTACGGCGACGCTTCGAGGGGTACTCCTCGCCTACTTCACGACAAACTTCCTCATCGGAAACTTCAACACAGCCATGAACTTCACAGTGCTCATAACGCTTATATCTTCACCGATCGCCACAGCCCTCTTTCCAGCCTTCTCCAAGCTGGAGAGCAACGGTGGTGAAGCCAAAACCATGTTCACATACTCCGTCAAGTACACGTCAGCACTAATAATTCCAGCCGCAGTCTTCATCTCCACCATGTCCAGAGACCTAATATTCCTCCTATACGGCGAAGGCTACAGTCACGCACCCCTATACCTCACATTATACACAGTAAACTTCCTCTTCGCCGGAATAGGCTTAACAGTGCTTGGAAGCTTCTTCAGCGGCGTAGGAGATTCAAAAGTCAACCTGAAAGCAACGCTCCTCTATGTATGCTTATTCATACCATCAGCCATAGCACTTACAAGCGTCCTCCAAGTAGAGGGCCTACTAATCGCGATAATAGCGGCTACAGCAGCCTCAACCCTCTACAGCCTATTAGTAGTGAATCGAAGATACCATTTGAGAATCGACCTTAAAAGCTCAGCCAAAATATATCTTGCGGCCTTCCTAGCGGCAACCCCGACAACTCTCCTCGCACAATATCCGCCGCTTCCGAGGATAGCGAACCTAACTTTAAGTGCAATATTATACTTTACCGTCTACCTGACAGCTGTCCTCCTCCTGAGAATTTTAACTAGGGAAGATCTTAAAACCCTAACCCTCATATTTGACAAAGTGGCAGTCCTACGGCCCATAGTGCAAATAATCTCAAGCTACGAGAATAAGATAATGGCTCTTTTGACCTAATATTTAATTGTTTTCTGCTTATATCTACTTTTTCAACAATATGTTAATGGCTTAAGGATGTGTCCGTGATTTAAAGGGTGAAATGAGATAGTTGTCTGCTTTTAAATCTCTCTTTTTCACTCTCCTATATGATAACGGAAATTTCAATATCTTTGACACACAAATTGTTAGTAAGTTAT
>Ga0123519_10006782_pt1 | contig 17886 bp, 18 predicted proteins | sample YelNatPaOPRAMG02_FD_87396 | JGI IMG/M metagenome (GOLD analysis project Ga0123519, IMG submission 87396) | Hot spring microbial communities from Yellowstone National Park - Yellowstone National Park OP-RAMG-02 (version 2) | ecosystem: Environmental > Aquatic > Thermal springs > Hot (42-90C) ... | reverse complement strand
GATTTCCTCCTCCGTTGGTTCAAGCGTTCGTACAAGCAGCATACAACTTGCACTACGCTTCCGCTCATCCTATTTGTAACAATGACTTTCTGGAAAGTGCACTAGTCCAGACCCTGACCCACTCCTAATCAACATTGAAAATTAAGAATTCTCTCTTCTCTTCTCCCCACATTGACATCACATCACCCTCGATGCTAAACTTTGCACGATAAAGTCAGGAGGTCAGAAAGTGTACGTTGGACGAATTGTGGCTGTCGGAAAGACCGACAAGCCTTTTGTAGCATACCGGGTGTCTTCGAGGTCGTTTCCGAACCGCGTCGCGCGCATAACCGATGTCGGAGCAGCTATTCAGCCCCTCGACCCGGAAGATATGAAGCGAAACCCCTACATCGCATATAATTGTATCCGCGTTTCCCAGAGGGGCGTGGTTGTCTCGAATGGCTCTCACACCGACCCGATCTTCGAAAAGCTCGAATCAGGAACAGCTCCCGATCTTGCGCTCCAGCAAGTGCTCACCGAAATGGGTTACGAACGCGATGACTACAACACCCCGCGCATAGCCGGTATCGTCACTGCGTCGGTTGGATTTATCGGAACGGTGCGCGCGGATGGCATAGAGATTTCAAGCTTCGAGCTCGAAGATAACTCATGCCATGTGATCTGCACTTATGAAATGGATCATGTGGAAAGCAAGGGCTACCCATTCGTAGCATCGACTGCTGAAGAAGCCGCGCACTACGTAGTGGATGGCGGCGTATTCAAGGATCTTGAACAGCCGATCTGCGCCGCGGCGTGGATGGACGAACTGGCTGTCTTTAACCCGCACGAATAATTCATGCCGTACAAGATTTAGGGCGCGAATATCGCGCCCTAAATCATCCGGCCACAGCCGAAGCGGTTGATCCATTAGAACGGATAAGCGCTCGCCGCCATGAACCTCACACTGCCCTTCATGTTCAGCATCAACACTCCGTTTTTATTGCTCGTGGCATCGATGTTATGCAGAAAATCATCGCACAATGGTCCGCCAAGATCGATACATGACTGCACCTTAACAGCAGCAATGGACGCATACAACAGGAGAGTTTTATCGTGCAGATCAGCATCGAGCCTCGGGGCAATACTCCAGCTTGGAGAATAAAGATGCGGCCAGAAGTGATAGCTCGCATGGAATTTAATCACATTCGATGCTCCATAATATGGAGAATCGACAAGGTAACGGGGTTCGCGCGTATCGCAGCCCGGCGTGCCCCAGTCTCTTGCACTAGGGCAACAAAATGATTTTTCCGTCTTTACATATTTCCACAGCGAGGCGAAGCCGTGGTCTTGCTCGGAGAAACCACCATTGATATTTGACGGGCCATGCGGGCTAGGTCCCATCGGCATGTGACCAGTATTATCATCCGCATACATATTGAGAGCCTGGTATATCGAACGCAAGTTACCTACGCAGTTCGTCCTCTTCGCGTTATCTTTGGCTCTTGTCAACAGAGGAAACAATATTGCCGCCAGTATCGCAATAATCGCAATTACCACCAGCAGCTCGATCAGAGTGAAACCTTTTCGGCTGTGCGCATCCATTTTAAATCATCTCCTGTTCTGAATCCGCCTGCCCGCGAAAATAAGCACAGCAGCTCGATGTCAACCCACTTCAACGCTGCTGCATCCTTATAATATATTATCGACCGATGCCGCTAAAACCTTTGAGTGGATTGATTCACTTGCATGCTAAATATAGTCTACTCGTTATCCCATTAATTGACAAGCGAGCAATTTCAGCCCGGCTTGACACTATCCCTCCAAGTGGTATAATCAATGAGCACGCACCCGTAGCTCAGTGGATAGAGCGTCTGCCTCCGGAGCAGAAGGCCGCGCGTTCGAATCGCGCCGGGTGCGCCATTCTTTCATCCTAAAACCAAATGAAAAGCGGGCCTTCCGTCGGCTAAACAAACCGGCGGAGGAACCCGTTGATTTAATGATTTTAATTGCCTTCTCTGGCTATTCCTTCGCGACGCTTACCGAAATCACCGGCGCCAGCGGCGCCCATTCCCCATATCCCTGTCCGGGATCACCCGCGTCTCCGCCTTCGGTATACATCACAGCCGGCTTGAACAGCCCATCTTCCGTGACATCATTCCACGCAAATGTGCCACCACATCCAGGCGCCTGCGGGCTTGTTGTAACATCGAAAGTAGTGGTCAATATATATTTACCGCTCGGATTGTTGATAACAAGCGGCTCCGGAAGCTCATTATAACCATACCAGGGATCGGGCGAGAATTCTTCGGTACCAGCTACACCATCCGGCCTGGAGAATCCGGAATCCTGGGTCGGGTTATTCGGTCTGGCTCCCGTGATCGGATAGAAAGCCCCGCCGGCGATCCAGTTCCACGTGCCATTGATAGATACGAGAACATCGCCATCCTGGATGTCTCCAACAGTGCTCGCATATAACCTGAACTTGGTAGGCGCATAGCCACGACCATCATTGAGATCGCAATTGATCGTGAATTCGAGATAAGCCAGTGTATATCGAACATGAGTGTAGGTGCCGTTCGGAGGGTAATCAGGATTACTGCCGAACACCACCGGCGCTCCACTGCTCATATCTACGATTTTAGCATTTGCAAGATCAGCTCCCGTGTCGAATATGACATACGGGGTCGCATCATCCACACCCTTTAGCAGTTCGAACTTTGATATAGCTACCGAATAAGTCGAAGGAATCTGGTAGCGCGTTGGATAATTCGCATTTCCACTCCAACAATCACCATCGCGAGTCCCAATGCTGCGCGACTTGGTATTGACTAGAGTTCCGACAGCCTCAACTCCTGTCGATATTGTAGCGGAAGTGGCGCTGGCTCCACCTCCACCACCACAGCCTGAGACTACTATTATTAATGAAACTAGTATTGCTGCCACGCAACATAAATAAATTGATCTTCTACGGTTCATACTGCCCTCCCTGGAACCTGAAATACATATATTTTCATGTTCCAGGTATTTTTGCCTGATCTGCACACAAATATCGGCTGCAGGTTGGTTATAATAGATAGCTTCCTTACGTTCATTGTTGTATAATGCGCATTAACAGCACATCCATTTCAGGGGGACAGTCTAATTATGCGGGTATATGCACTACTCACTACCATCGCGATCTGTTTACTGGCCGCGACACAAGGGGGAGCTAACGTGAATCTCGTTAACGACGGTAAAACCGACTACTGCATCATCCTGTCAAAGGATGCATCACCTTCTGAACACTGGGCAGCCGGTGAACTCAAGCGGTTCATCGGTGAAATGTCCGGAGCAATCCTGCCCTACGGAGAAGACAGTTCGAATGTCCCGGAAAAGGCTATCCTACTCGGCGATTCGGAGGCTCTTCGCTCGCTGCATCTTAATATCGACTTCAAAGACCTGGGCGACGAAGGTTTCACGATCAAAACCTCGGGCAACCGCCTCATTATCGCGGGCGGGCGGCTTCGCGGTACGATGTACGGCGTGCATGCGTTCCTCGAAACGCTCGGCTGCCGGTTCCTCACCAATACCGTAAACAAAGTACCGACCAAGCCAACGATTTCAACAGGAAATCTCGATACCACCGAAAAACCGGCATTCGAATACCGCGATGTCTTCATTCGTGAGGCTCTCAAGCCCGACTATGCTGCCCGCAATCGTTCCAACAGTGCTCATGCATCGCTCGACGCCCAGCACGGCGGATGTGTGTCTTATTATCCATTTGTCCACACATTCTCTCAGCTCGTTCCACTGGAAAAGTACTGGGCTACCCACCCGGAATACTATTCCATGATCGATGGCAAGCGCATTAAAAACGGCACGCAGCTATGTATGTCGAATCCTGAAGTATTGAAAATCGCAACGCAGACCGTGCTGCAGTGGATGCACGATCACCCCGAGGCAAAAATTTACTCCGTCTCACAAAACGACTGCTATAACAACTGCCAGTGCCCGAAGTGCAAAGCTATCGAAGAGGAAGAAGGCAGCCCGTCGGGGCTAATGCTCAGGTTCGTAAATGCAATCGCCGAACAGACCGAGAAAGTATACCCGGACAAACTCGTCGATACCCTCGCCTACCAGTGGACAGAAAAGCCACCGAAGATCACCAAGCCGCGCGCGAACGTCCGCGTAAGGCTCTGCCCGATCTTCTGCTGCGAGGCTCATCCCTACGAGACCTGCGACGCGCCTGAAAACAAGGCTTTTATGGATAATCTCGCCAATTGGTCCAAGGTCACTAACAATCTCTACATCTGGCACTACAACACCAGTTTTGCGAACTATCTTAACCCATTCCCTGATTTCCGCCAACTTATGGACACGGCAAAGCTCTATAAGAAGAGCGGAGTAAAGGGAATCTTTTGGGAGGGTTCGTATCCTGATGGTGGTGGCGGTGAACTCGGTTACCTGCGCGCCTATCTGCTCGCGAAGATATCCTGGAATCCTGATATCGACGGCGAAGCGGTCATGAAGGAGTTTTGCGACGATTACTACGGCAAATCCGGCCGTTATATCATGGATTACGTCAACATGCTCGAAGACAAGGTCACCAAAGAAAATATCCATTTGAAGATCTGGGCCTCACCAACCGATTCCTACCTCACCCCGGATATCATAGCCAAGTCCGACGCGCTCTTCGACAAAGCTGAATCAGTCGCGGATTCGCCGGAAATCCTGGACAGGGTTAAACAAGCTCGCCTGTCTATCGAATATGTAAAGCTGATGCAGCCCATCCTTCACAAGGAAACCAAAGGCCATGAAGCCGAGCTTTCGAAGGAATTGGACACATTCATTGAAAAGTGCAAACACTACGGCATGACCAACATCAGCGAAGGCGAACATCTCGATCACTACTACGACAGGATAAAGCAGGAACTTGCTGCTAAATAGCATGTAGCAAGTAAATCAAAAGCTTGATGGGTCGGGATCTCCGAATCCGGCGAGTATAGGCTGCGGGGTTCGGAGACCCCTAATTGGCGCTGAGGTGGCGATTCGGAGATTGCCACCTATCAGCTCCGCTATCTCCGCGCTTCTACGATTCCCTTCCGCCAGAAATTGGAGATGCACTTAAAATTCCCTCCGCGTTTGACACGCATCCTGCCTCAGCTTATAATTTCTCTAATGCTTGCGGCAGCTTTTATGCCGCCCCTTGTCCCGGGGACACATTCTAATGTAGCCGCTTCGGCGAAGTGGGGACAGGCCCGGAGCGAAATGGAGGATTTCTCAAATGGCGCAAGTCGTCCTGAAGGACCTGACGAAGACGTTCAAAAACGTTATCGCGGTCAACAAAATGAATCTGGAGATCAAGGACCAGGAGTTTTTGGTGCTTGTCGGGCCGTCCGGCTGCGGCAAGACCACGGCTCTGCGTATGATCGCCGGTCTTGAGGAAGCAAGCGATGGTGAGATCCACATCGGTGATCGCCTGGTCAACGATGTCTCTCCCAAGGACCGCGATATCGCAATGGTCTTCCAGAATTATGCTCTCTACCCGCACATGAGCGTCTATGACAACATGGCGTTCGGCCTCAAGCTGCGCAAGGTACCCAAAGATGAGATCAAGAAGCGAGTCGACGAAGCCGCTGAACTCCTGGGTCTTAAGGACCTTCTCGCGAGAAAGCCGAAGCAGCTCTCAGGTGGACAGAGGCAGCGTGTAGCTCTGGGCAGAGCGATTGTCCGCGAGCCGAAGGTCTTCCTTATGGACGAGCCTCTTTCTAACCTCGACGCCAAATTGCGCGTTCAGACCCGCGCTGAGCTTATAAAGCTGCACCGCAGGCTCGGAATCACCACAATTTACGTAACCCACGACCAGGTAGAGGCTATGACTATGGGCGATAGGATCGTGGTTATGCGCGACGGTCTTGTTCAGCAGGTCGACACCCCGCTTGGGCTGTATAATCACCCCGCGAACACGTTTGTAGCCGGATTTATCGGCACACCATCGATGAACTTCCTTAACGCGAAGATCGTCAACGGCTCCGAAGGCTATGCGATCGACGGCGGCAGCTTCAAGGTCAAGGCTCCGGCTGAAAAAGCCGAGCTTCTCAAGGAGCATGTAGGCAAGGATATAATCTTCGGCGTGAGGCCTGAAGATATCTTCGATAAGAACCTGACGAACCTTGTTCAGGCTACCGCGGATAATGTGGCGAAGGCGAAGGTCGATGTGATCGAACCGATGGGTCCGATTGTAACGATGTATCTGAGCTGCGGTGACCACGATATGGTCGCCACGATCGACGCTGAGACTAAGTCAAAAGAAAATACTGAGATCGACCTTGTATTCGATATGGCGAAGACCCATGTATTCGATAAAGCTACGGAGAAGGCGATCTATTAGATTATAGAGAATAAAATACAGGGAACTGATAAGCCCCGGGCAACCGGGGCTTTTATATTAGTGGCGCAACATGAGCTTGAATGCAAAATGGAAGTGTCCTGATGCTCATCCGCACGAATCTCGACCAGTTCTGGGCAGCATATTCCGAAGATCATGGCCTTTACTGGCGCGTGATAAAACCGAGTGGAATAGCGGCAAGCTCCGCGCCGGGTTATCTGCTGCGGCTTGCAAGCGGGCGGTTGGCGCTGATATGGAACCAGCTCTGCGCGAACGGTGAAACGATTATCGCCAGAGCGCCGGCTTCGCACAGGCATGAGACAGCGGAGTCGTGGTATAGGGAGGAGCTTTCGATGGCGCTCTCCGAAGATGACGGCGGCACATGGTCGAAGCCCGTTGTTGTGGCGGAAGCTCCGGGCGGACAGATCGGTTATCCGTATATGCTGGAGCGTAAGCCCGGTGAGATATGGGTGTTTGCGCGCTGGACCGTGGCGCCGGAAAATCGATCGATTACTTGCGGACGCGCATTTATCGGTGTGTGTATAACGCTGCTCGGCGCCGGTATGTTCTGGGATATGCAGACGAAAGGGCAGCGGTCACGATTGCACGCGAGCGGCGTATTTCCAGGATAGGACAAAGATGGATATCACCCCGGGATATTTAGACGACCTGCGGAAGATCAGCGAAGAAGATACGCTGACAGATCATTACGACATCGGCTATATCGCGACCAGGGAAAAACTGGCAAGGATACTCGCGGAGCGTTTCGCTGCTACCAGCTGACCTCCACCCACATTCCCTCCGGTGAGTTCGGATACGTAACCAGTGCCGTATGTGACTTCTCGTCCCATTCGATCTTCGCATCCGCGTTATCGACTTTAGCGGATTTGGGTTTATATGGAAGAACGAGGCGAGTGGCGCAGGTGGTAGCTTCGGGGCCTTCGGAGTGGAATTTGATCGAGTTCGCGGCAGCCTCGACAGCCAGCACCTTGGACGCGGAGGCGAGGACCGCTGGCTTCGACTTATCAATCTTCGCAAGATCGATCATAAATATCCGCGAACCTGGGGTAAGGGCTACTGATGTGCTGATTTCAAGGGACGAGTTGAACAGATCGATGAACGTGCCCTCGACAGTGCGGATAGGAAGATCGTTAGTCTCATCGAGGCCGGAAGCGATGATATAATGACCTCTGCGCAGGAGGATCGAGCTCGATTCCATCCATTTCAGCTTTGCATGATCACATGCATCGTGCGCGATGGCGGCGATTTTAAGAGCGCCTTCTGCGCAGCGGGTGAGCATCGCGGGGCTGTGGGTTTCGTTGATCACCGTGCCCTTGCCGACCTTATGTGTGCCGGGCTGGGAGATACCGAGCTTCTCGAAAAGATGCAGGCGTGGTGCAGAATAAGACATCGGCGCGGTGTTCCACCACTCCTTCACCGAATTATAAGGATCGGAATCATCATCCACAAAGACCAGCGTTCCTCCCCTGCGCACCCAATCAGCCAGCGCATCATGGAGCTCGGGCTTCGGGGGTTTCATCCCTTCGTATGTGAGGAACAGGACCTTGTAAGGGTCGAGATAGCCGGGGATAGTCGCGTTTTCGTATTGGACGGGCTCGATTGGCATTCCACGTTTCAGTAGAGGCATAGCAAGGCCGAAGAATGATCCAAACGCGGCATCGCTTGGATCGGGCTCGCCGCGCTGGAACATCATCGTGTCAGAGATCAATATGCCCATCCCCCTCGTGCCGCACTCCCAGGAGATATCTCTCTGGTTCATATCATTAAGAGCATTGAATACGGTAAGGAGCTCGGTCGCGTATTCAGCGGGAATACCCTCGCGGTCCACCTGCTCGCCGGGTTTAAGGTCGCGCAGGTTCTTTTTCGGATACTGGCCCATGAATACCCGCGAAGGCCATGGCGCGACCTCGAACCGCCACACATCCGGCCACAGGAGCGATGCCACGAGCGTCGACTCCCAATTCATCCGATAATCCGCCCAGCAGTAGTTCGGGCTGTCCTCAATCGGATCATTCAGATACCACATCCGCTTGCCTGTGGAGCGGACAAGGTTATGGAGCGCTCCATATTCACAGAATGCTGATTCGAACGTGCGCTCGCGGGTGATTCCGCGGTAGGTGTTGGGAGTGCGTGAGGTTCCGGTCCAGACCTGGCCGATGTAGCCGTCGCATCCATCGATGAGAACAAGGCTCGATTCAGGGCTGACAATCTTCCACCAGGCATAGTTGATCATGGAGTGAGTCGGCACATAGCACCTGACCTCTCTGCCTAACTTTTTGCCGTAATCTCTTACAAAGGCAAACACATCAGAGAGAGCACGGCGGTAGAGGTAGTATTTGAGTTTAGACGCGCGGTATTGCGCGTCAGGTGAGGAATGAGGCGCGATCCAGGGCTCGTTATAATATGCTTGCCATTCGCGTTTGAACGCGGGCTCATAACCGCCGCGCACCCAGAACTCAGGTTCTTCGAGATGAATCCCCTCCGCTCCCGCATCGATTGCCCGCTTCACTCCCACGCAGAGATATTTGCCGTAAGTCTCAGTTGGACACATATAAGGGACGGTGGGGCCGTGTGCGATCACGTTACCGTCCTTGTCCATCTGGCCTGCGTCTTCGTGGTTTTCTCCGTCCCATTTGCCGAACAGGAAGTCCTGGTAGTTACCCCAGGCGACTCCGGTCATCACATGGATGCGGTAACCCTCCCTGCGCCATGTCTCGATGCGCTCCGGCAGGCCCGGGTCGATTCCATATACCATCACAACATCTGATTTTATATCGATTCGGGGATTGTAGCTGCCGGCTTCCTGAAAGCTGGTGCGCTCGATAGCCTGGTTCGGGTCTTTTACTTCTGGCATTTGGCCTCCTTGGGAAGGGAACTTAATCGCGAAAAAATTTAATAATGATCAGGGAGTAATAATCATTACTAAATCCCTTTTCGCCTTTTCGTGTTTTCGCGATCAAATCTCCCTTCCGTGCTTTCGCGATAAATTTTCCTTCAGATCCTTATGAACATCAGCGCGAAGCCGACCAGGGTGCAGAGGGCAGCTGCTACCCACAGGAACGGTTGATACAGGCATAAGATTCCGGCGCCATACTCGAACAACCCCTCGCGAAGTTCTATATACGGAGCAGGTCCGCGGCGATACCAGCCCTTGATCTTGCCCTTGCGCCCGATCAATTTATTGGCGCCGAATATACCAAAAAGCGTCTCGAGAATGCTGAACGGCTGCCGGTAGATCAGGGTGATAAAACCGGTATCGTCCTGCAGAACCAGATCCTTGCTCCAGAATATCCCGGGCACTCCGCGTCCGATAATCTCCCCCTCCACTTCAACCGGAATAGAGCGAATGTGCGAAACCTCGAGTTCCCCGACCAAATCGACGATCTTGGAAGGCTTGTAGTTGCTCCCGAATGAATAAGCAAGCCTAATCAACCAGCCGATCCCGCTGAATATCATCGCAAGCTTTATAATCGTAAGCGGCAGATTGACATTTTGCGCGCTCAATACGCGACTCTCGATAGCATAACCGAACAGCACACCCAGTATGATCCCGAAATACGGAAGCGAGAGAAACATCAGGTCCATAATGAACGTGGTCCATGGCACTTCCTTCGGAGGAGCGGTCATCGGGAACGCAGTCGGCTTATTGAGACGGGTTGCGATCCACGAAGCCGCGCGAATACGTTTCGCAATAAGCGGGTGGCTGCTCTGAAGCTCGAACCATCTTGCCCACGGGTTCCACAGGTCCCATTGCATAGCGCGGAGCATGTGGTCCATCGAAAATTGCCCGTTAGGAGTGGTGGAGTAAAGCGCCATCGGTGTAACAGAGCTAAAATTACAGATACCAAGCGGCCCCATGAGCTGGCTCTTATTGAAAAGCGGAGCCTGCTTCTTATTACTGCTGCTCGATTGCAGGCTGAAAAAGCTCGGTTTAGGCTGCGGCTGGGTTTGCTGAGGCTGTTGAGCCTGCTGCTGCGGATCGGGAATGCGTGCGAGCCCGTAACCGATCTTCACGAGCGCGGTCGCGATTGCATTCGGATCATCCATGCTGATCGCGGAATGCTCATCCGCGTAAAATTCCCGAACACGGGAAAGGAAAAGAACGATATACTGGCTGATGAAATAGCAAATGCCGGCGCCAAGCCCCACCAGAAACGCCGGTAAACCTCCGCGCCTCTGATGAACCCCCCACCTGTAGAGAATATAAAGAATAACCGGAGCAAGAGAAGCAATGGTCATCACGATAAAGTCGCGGTGGGTAATGTGCCCGACCTCATGCGCGACTACAGCCTCGTATTCATTTTTAGAGAGCATCTCCATCAAACCACGAGTCACCACCAAACGCGCATCCGATGGGGTGTGGCCGTAAGTGAATGCATTGGGATTTCCGTCATTGATAATCCCGAACCTGGGCATCGGTATCTTCCGCTTCGCACAAATTTCACGTAGAAAAACCTCGAACTCCGGTGAAACCTGCGCGGGCTGATACCAGGTGATCTTGTAGATCCAGTCGATGAGCATCGGGCCGATGAGATACTGAAGCACAACAACCACGACCGCGAACCCGACCGCTATTTCGATGGGAACGTGTTGATAGTAGAGCACCCCTGCCCCAACGGCAAATACCATAGCAAATAAAAGCGTAAGGACTAACAGCGATCTGGCAAAAAGACCCATTGTTTGTCTCTCCTGCTCACCGGATATGTGCAAGCCCGATTGCCACAGGCCGCATTCTGCGTAATTATGGTCCCGAAAAACAGTTAATGTCAACTGTCAATTCGCATCTTTATCGTATTCTACATCAATAGAGGAAGTCCTGCGGGAATTGGAGGTAAGTCGAGAGGGTCCGTCGAAGGCAGTTGTGGGGGGAACTAGTGCAACTCAAAGGAGAGCATCAAGTGGCAGATGGAGAGGTACGATTACAGAAATTAGCCAGTGGGATCGGAATCGAGAATATCCCCGGCTCGTGGACGATGAACTGGGAGGCATACCGAAACTGGGTCGAAGCAGGGAAGTGCTCGGAGATGCGCTGGGAATTGCCGTCGAATGCAAAAGAGGTATTCGATCTACCCGAGGAGTGCCTGCCGGAACTGGAGGAGGCCTTCAGGATCATTACCTCCAATCAACGGCTGAAGGAACTGGTTGAGCTATGGCACTTTTTAATTTACCATGTTCCGGGAATGCTCAGTGAGCACAGTAATACCTGGGCACTCCCCGATAACCTCGGCGGCGTGCATGTGAGAATGTTCTCACTGGTTGCAGTCGTATCCGGCATCGAACATGCGATAGCGAATTTTAACGCGACAGGGGTCAACGATACGATCATCAGCGATACCCTCGGGTATATCGGGCGCTATACGAGAGATATCAAAAACAAACGAAATGTGTGGGGTATCGAGTCATTAACCTGGCTCAGGAACTATGTCAAAGCCGAAATATTCAGGCTCGGCAGGCTGACTTTCAGAGCAGGGCAGGATTTTCTACCGTTCCGGGCGTTCAGGAGCAGACGGACGGGTGAAGTCATAACGCTCTGCGATAGCTCGGGGAAATATCGAACCGATGGTCTCGCTGACGGCTGCAACGGCATCAACGATCCCGAAGCATGGAACCCCATCTTTGAACTCAACGAAGCCTTCGTAAAGGGCTGTCCGGTGTCGAATAAATACACGGCGCTTCGCGAGCCGGTAACGCTTGATCTTCGAGAATGGGAGCAGATGTGGGCTCCGGGCGACCGCATCATAGAAGTCCACATCGCCACAGGCCCTCCCAAGCTCACTCACGAAGCCTGCATAGACTCATACCGGCAGGCTGTCGAGTTCTTCCCATCATACTATTCGGACATTAAATTTTCGGCGTTTCGATGCTGGTCGTGGCTTTTAAGTCCTCAATTGCAAGAGATACTGCCGCCGGAATCGAACATCGTGCAATTCATGCGCGATTACCATCAACTGCCGGTCTGGGGTGACGAAAGCGCCGCTTACGATCTCGTCTTCGGTAACAGCGCGACGGATATCACAAAGGTTACACCTAAAACCCAGCTCCAAAAGGCGATAGTTGACTTCGTAATGGCGGGCAACAAACTAAGAGGCTCGGCAGGCTATATCCTGTGGGACGAAGCAGTTGAGCTGACGCGGAAGTAATAGCACAAGCGCTGATAGCCGGCAGCCGAAAGCCGCCGGCTATCAACTTCAACACTCAACTCCGTTTCCGCCTTCGCACAACCACAGGCGCAAAAGCGATCAGGAAAAGGAATACAGTTCCCGCCTCCGGCACAGCAGGCGGATTCACGAACTGCTGTTGGCTTAAATCGCTGCCGAAAGTAGGCTCGTAGTAACTTATATCCTGCTGGTTACCTATCGCATAGATATCCGTCCATAGAAGATAAGCATGATTTTCAGGAGCAGGGCTGAGTGGATTCGGCAGTTCAAAATCGGTAATAAGCCCGGTCCAGCTCTGCCCCGGAGCCAGGTCTGGTATAGCCAACACATGCTCCGAATCTGGAAATTGCACGAGATAATAGATCGGTCCACCCTCAGGAGGGTAAAGGCTGATATAGGCAGTGAGTATCTTATATGAATCGAGCGTATAAATCGACCCCGCATCGTTTTTCACAGTCCCCGATACACGCATTACGGTAGGTGACAACCACTGAACCGGATCCATACCCCAGATCCAGGAAAACGGCCCCGGCGGATAAGCCCATACCGGCATAGTAACCACCATCAGCATCGCAACAATGATGCCTGCGAACCTGCCTGCCATAACACGCCACCTTCTACCGATCCCGTGCTTACGTTTAAATTTTAAAGATCTCCCAAAACTGCATGTTATCCATCACTCCCGCAAAATACTCATCCCGATTCGCCCTTACCCAATCCAACGGATCAGCGTCTGCCGGCGGACGGAACGGCCACCGCTCAGCTCCAGGTGGCTCAGGCCCAGGCTTCGAAGCAGCGGTTAAATGCTCTATAGCCTGATCGGGCTGCCGCAGATTAGCATATTATGAACTCGCACTCGCACACCTGCCGGAACATCTCCCTCCAGCATCTCAGACATAATTCGCACTGCTCGCTCGGTATCGCCAGCCTCATGAACCGCCCACGCAAACCTGTACCGCAGTTCCACCGACTCCGGCAGCACTTCCAGTGACTGATTATATGCTCCCAACTTATCGCTCTCCATCTCCGCCAGACCGAGTAAAGCTGCTTCATTGCGCGGATCCGTGCTTCAATGCTTCCTCGAAATTAGCTCTCGCTTTTGCTTGTGCTTCAGGATCGGCAGCCTGATAATTCTTCAATGCCCACGCGGCGCCGATACCGGCATGCCCCTCAGCCGATTCGGGTTTCAGTGCGACAACCTCGCCATAAGCTGCGAGAGCCGATTCGCCGTCATCTTCCGCCAGCGCCACCGTCATCACACCATGCTTTCGCGCCTGCACCCTGTAGACATTCAATGCAATTTGTCGGAGCCATCCCACAAACTTATCGGGCTCACGCAGATGATCGAGCTTAAGATAAGCCTGAATAAACGCCTCCTGAGCCAAATCTCGAGCAGACTCGAACTCACCGGTTAAGTGGTATCCGAACCCATAGATCATCTGCCGGTATTTTTCGACCAGCTCTCCAAAAGCCCACCGATCCCCCGCCAAAGCTCGCCTTACAAGTTGTCAATCCATTTCATTCATTACTCTCGATTATCCTCTGTCAACATGGATGCATCCATCGAAACTAAGGTAACACCGGATTATGGTGTTTTGGTGTTTAAAGGTTGGAGAGATGAGTTATCATATAACCCGCCGGGCCACCAACCCAACACGAAAATCTCGAAACCAATACCACTGCAGACTGGATTCCCGCCTTCGCGGGAATGACAGGTTTCTTGGTCCGGGATTGCAAATCCCGACCACCATACTTGCTGCCTGTGATGATAGACTAGCAATGAGATCACTGATAGCTGGCAGCTGAAAGCTGACAGCAAAAAAACAACTGCTGCTCCCATTTGACACCCGCACTCCCCTCCTGTAAACTGTCCCCTATCAGCAACAGCGGGAGAACCAGTGGATAAATCAAAGAATGGCATATTATACAGCAAATATAGGAGAAGCCAATGCCGAATATGGGCAGAACAGTTACTATAGAGACAAATAAAGGCGTTATCAAGTTCGCTTTATACGAGGAAGATGCGCCGATAACAACAGCTAATTTTGTAAAGCTCGCTCAGTCCGGATTTTATGATGGGCTCACATTTCACCGTGTGGTCCCCGGTTTCGTGATCCAGGGCGGGTGCCCGCTCGGAACCGGCACGGGCAGTTCAAAGGACCGTATCTCGCTCGAAACAAGCCCGGCTCTCAAGCACGATGATGCGGGTGTGGTAGCGATGGCGCGCTCATCCGACCCCAACAGCGCTTCGTGCCAGTTCTACATCACCCTCGCGGCAGTGCCTCATCTCGATGGTGACTATGCTGTCTTCGGTCGAGTCACTGAGGGCCTGGATGTGGTAAAGAGCATCCGCCAGGGCGACAAGCTGACCAAGGTAACTGTAGATTAAGCCGGAATGTCATTCTGAGTTCGGCTCAACATTCGTTACTGCTTATCAGATTGCTGGGTGGATAAAGTAGAATGATGTGTTTGTGAGCCGGATTGTTGTGCGATGTAAGTCGCACCTTTTTCTCTTTTTGCGAATCACTCCCGACATACCGGGTATAATAATAACGGAGTGCGGCGACGCGCTCGATAACTTAAAAGAAAAGGCTGTAGCGCTTCAAGCCCCATCGGGAATCCGGTGGGGCTTTAATAATATGCAGCCCAGTAAGCCTGGTAGGTTAATTATTTTAATTTACCTATTGACTTTCTCAATATTTCATGGCATCATCCTGTATGATATTAATTAGAGGAACGCAAATGGCTAAGGAATGGTATGAGCTGACCGCGATGACCCAGGGCGAGCCTATAGTTGTTGAACGAGTCAGGCTCGTAGATAAGGGTATCGCAATCGAGGGCACATTCGAGCTGCCGCCTCTCGCTAACCTGACCGCCGAGGACCAGGTCTTCGTGGCCGCGTTCATCCGCGGCCACGGCTCGATCAAGCAAATGGAGCAGTTGTTCGGTGTTAGCTATCCGACTATCAAGAACCGGCTCAATCGTATCAGCGAACAGCTCGGGTTCGTGGAAGTAACTGCTTATGAAGATCGAAGCGAAGTACTGGCAAGGCTCAATCGGGGCGAGATAACCGTCGACGAAGCTATGGAGATCCTAAAATAATGATCCTCCCGACATCACTGCTGCGCATACGAATCGTCGAAAACGGCAAAAAGAAGCTGAACTTGTGGCTGCCGATCATAGTGCTGTGGCCGTTTATAATTTTTACGATGGCGATCCTCTCGCCCATAACACTGATCGTATTCCTGGCCTGGCGAAGGAGCAGAACCTACATCAAAGCCGGCCCAGGAATAATCAATGCGCTCTGGGCTATGCGCGGGCTGCATGTGCATGTAAATGATGGCGGCGATCAGGTTCAGATCGATTGCTATTAGAAATTATATGCGAGGAGACATAAATCTAATGAATGAGCGACAACAGATTCTGAAAATGCTCGAGAGTGGAAAGATCACGGCTGAAGAGGCTGAAAAGCTCCTTAACGCGGTCGAAAGCACTGTGGAATCCAGCGCGGCAGTCGACCAGTCGACCTCTATCATCAGGAAGAAAGCCCATTACCTGCGAGTAGTCGTTTCCGCAGATGGCGCTGATAAAGTAAATGTCAGGGTGCCTCTTCAGCTCCTGCGCGCGGGCATCAAGCTCGGCGCCCTGATCCCTCAGGATGTGCAGAGCAAGGTAAACGCCTCATTCGCTGAAAAGGGCATGCAATTCACGCTTGCGGATATTAATCCGGAAACAATCGAAGAGCTGATCGACGGCCTCAGCGACCTCACCGTCGATATCAACGATAATGGCGAAGGCGTACGCGTCTTCTGCGAATAATAAACGGAGGTCAGGAGGGGTCTTCAGTCGAACTCATTACTCGGAAAGTGATTAAATATATCTACTGAGTTTCAGGTAATGTAGTGACAACCTGGCAGAATGTTTCGTGCTCGATCCGACTCGCCAGTACGTCACATCATTATGCGAAACTCAATAGGAGTTTACACTCAAAAATTCCATTCCCGCTTAGCGGTTAAATTTGAAACGAGTAATGAGAGGTAGAACGATTTTATGAGTAAAGTCCATTTCGCTTCGGCTAAGATGAGCGCTCTTAAGGCCGATGCCAGCCTTCCCGCGAAGTTCAAACGAACTCTCGCAAGCTTCCCTATGAAAGATATGTTCGAGGGTAAATCCGTAGCCATTAAGATGCACCTTGGAGGTCACCTGGGCTATTCGACGATCCCTCCGATCTTTGTAAAGCTCCTGGTAAGAGATATCCGTGAAGCAGGCGGAAGACCGTTCATAACCGACGGCAGCCCCGCAATCCCATCGGCAAAAGACCGCGGCTATACCGAAGAAGTCCTCGGCTGCCCGATCGTTCCCGCCGCGGGCCTTCGCGAGAAGTATTACACCACTATGCCGCTCGATTATCTCACCCTCAAGGATATACAGATGTGCGGTGAGATCGTCGGAGCCGACGCGATGATCGTCTACAGCCACGGCAAGGGGCATGGGCTGTGCGGATGGGGCGGCGCGATCAAGAACATCGCAATGGGCAACGTTACCTGCAAAACCCGCGGCGACATCCACGCCCTCGGCGACACCGATTTCCAGTGGGATGAAGACCTTTGCACGCACTGCTATCTCTGCCGCGATAATTGTCCGGCTGAGGCGCTTTCTTTCAAAGAAGATAAGCTTAATATCTTCGCTCACCACTGCCGTTATTGCATGCACTGCGTAACCGCGTGCCCGGTGGGCGCAATCAAGATCACCGAAGGCAGCATGAGAGCATTCCAGGGTGGTATGGCTCGCGTGACCAAAGCTTGCCTCGATATGTTCGAGCCTAACCGCGTGCTCTTTATCAACCATATATTGAACGTTACCCCGTTCTGCGACTGCTGGGGCTTCACCTCTCCCGCTATCGTCCCGGATGTCGGGGTGCTCGCGAGCACGGATATCGTGGCTATCGAGCAGGCATCGATCGATATGGTCCGCACCGAGGATTACATCCCCGGCTCTCTCCCGCCCCCCTACTCCGTCCGCGAAGTAGAGGGTCATCTCTTCGAAAAGATCCACGGCAAAGACCCCTATATGCAGGTCGAAGAAGCCGAGAAAGTCGGTTTGGGAGAGAGGAAATACGAGATAATAACGGTCGAATAAGGCTAAAGCTATCGCCTCAATCATAATCACATCTCAAAACAGCCCGTAATTCGGGTTAAATCGAAAAATGATTAAATTCATCTTGCTCTGGAGTTTATTAATGACCATACCCGTCACTGCCGCCGCTCGCCGTGACACGGCTTCCGACACATGGACCGCCGTCGATGCCCTCGGCCGCCGTGTCTCGACCAGCGAGCAAGTCGGACCGCCGCGCAAGGACCG
>Ga0123519_10006778_pt1 | contig 17895 bp, 18 predicted proteins | sample YelNatPaOPRAMG02_FD_87396 | JGI IMG/M metagenome (GOLD analysis project Ga0123519, IMG submission 87396) | Hot spring microbial communities from Yellowstone National Park - Yellowstone National Park OP-RAMG-02 (version 2) | ecosystem: Environmental > Aquatic > Thermal springs > Hot (42-90C) ... | reverse complement strand
TATCTATGAAATTTTCACTACTTCAAGATAAAGACCTATTAGCAGCAATTGGAGTATATCTTCCCTTTGAAAGTCTCAAAATAGCAGAGAATGTTGGTGTTGAATACTGGTATGACAATATGTTTGCTGCAAGATTAGGTTATAAGATAGGATATGATGTTGGAAATATAACATGTGGAATTGGATTTAAATCTATCTTAGAAGGTATGTTTGGTTATCAAATAGACTATTCTTATGCTCCTTCTGGAAACCTCGGTGATACACATAGAATATCGGTAACATTAAAATTTGGGGAAGAAGAAAATTTAGCAAAATCAAAAGGTAAAACCCCTGGCATAAGAATGGTTCCAACTAAGAAATAATTTTTTATATTATAACTTATTGCGGAATTTCTTTCCACCTTTTTATTTTTACATATCTACCAATAATACCTGATACACTTAAATCTTCTCTATAGTATACTCTCATATTTCCACTATCCAAGATACTACCAGGGTCTACCATTACAGTACCATAAAAAACTGGATTACCATTTGCTTTAAAATTCCCTGCAACATATAAAAACCCATTAAGTGCCACTTGAGTTAACTGATTTGGATTTATATCAGGGTCCTGTGGATAATAACCATTTGAAGGAAATGAAGTTATTGGTACTGTTCCACCTCCTCCATTAAAATAAACAGGTCCCATAATTATAAGTGTACATCTTAAAAAAGTAGATGTTCCAAATTTTATCCAACCACCTGCACTAGGATTCGTCGTACTTCCTGGAGCATTATAACCATTAGTTTGAGAATCACTAATATAATAATAATCCTTTTCATCTGTGGTATCAACAAAAATAACTAAATCATCAGACCATTTCCCACTGCCAGCATTTATAATACAATCAGCTGTTGGTGGATAATGTGTACCACCAGCAGCATGAACTCCAGAACCATCACTAAAAGAATGAGTTACACTGGGTCCAAAGTAAGTATTAGTATTCTTTGCTCGTGCTTTAAACCAGTTAAAATCAATTTCAGGTTTTGGAGGCATTGGAGGAATAGTTTGATTAGGAAATAAATAAGGACTTGTATTAGGTGGATAGTTATTATTACTATATCTTATTGCACCTGTAGAATAGTATTTCGTCCTATTTGCACCAAGTGTAATACTAGAGCTTAAAGTCACAGGAGTTGTTCCTGTCGCACCATAGTCATAAGCATCAGCCCAAAATAATTCTGCAGAGCCAGATAATGCCATTGCACCACCTGCTACCATAGATGCATTTAAAGGGGACCTATTTAAAACAGCAACAATCCTTCGTGTTTGGTTTGTAGTAGTTGTTGTTGCTTCTATTGTAACACTCCTATCATTGGTTGCATTACCTGGAGGAAATAATATATCACCTGTCACTATACTCAATCTATATGTTCCACCTTCTATATCATTATGAATATCATCCCAGGTATAACCAGATATAGAAGTAGGATTTTCCCAATTAGAACCTTCTTGTAATTTCCATATTACTCTATCCAAAGCAGCATCACATATATGTAAAGCATTTATATTCTTTTGTGCTCTTATTGTCCATTTAGATTCTTTTAAGAGTAAAGCTGCTATTGTTAAAACTGCTATTATCATAACTAATCCCATCACTACTATCATTCCTACAATTTGACCTTTTTCATTTTTCATAAATTCCTTAAATTTCATTTTGTTCATTTTCCATACCTCCTAAAATTAAGGATTCCTTATTTGCACTGCTTTACCTATTAACTGCATAGTTTTCTTTTTGGTTTCATAAATCTCTTTTTCCACTGTTATGCTAACAGCAATTAAGTCCTTTCTACTTGTATCAGGATAATAAAAATATACATTCTGAATATTTTTTGTTAACTGATATTCTCTCCATCCTAATCCATCTCTTTTATCAATCCTCTGGTGTAACTCATCTTTGTATTGATAAAACTCATAATCATAATTATTTACATTTGTAAATGTTAACTTTGTATAGGGCAAAATCGGAGTTTGTCCTGTATAATATGTTATATTTAAAGTATAAGCCTGTGCCTCCTGCAAATTTCTCACCATATTATCTAAAGCAATTCTTGCTTGCTGTTGTATTTCAGTTTGCGTAGAAGATTGTTTCCATAATCTAAATCCTCTTAAATACAAAAACGCTGCAATACCAGAAATTAACATTAATATACCAACTGATATCATAACCTCTGTAAGTGTCATACCTCTTTCTTTATTCATAAAAATATCCTTTTAAAAACTAAAATTTTTAGATGCAGGGCTTGATTGTGTATTTGTGTTTGATACATCCACCGTAGATACTGAAGATTGTGAATTAGTATTTGTTACATACACTGCTCTAATATTATATGTAGTAGAAGTAGCACCTGCTGGAACTCCTATAATATAATATCCATTAGAATCTGTAACAGTAGAATAAATAGTAGAAGAAGGCGGATTACCTGGACCAATACTAGTTGTTAAAGATGGTAAACTTCCAGAACTTACCTGAATTAATACACCAGTATTTATAGGCACCGTTGTACCTGATTTATAAACATAGCCAGCAATATATCCAATAGTACTTGTAACTGTAAAAGTAGGATTTGAAACTCCATATCCTATGGGGATATCAGTATAAGTTCCACTAGATACATTTATTCCACTTCTACTTGTAGGACTACTTGAATATAAACCACTTATAACAGGTGCTATTGTATAAGGATTATCATATACAGGTAAATTATCTATCGTAAAATTTCCAGATGCATCTGTAACAGCAGAACCCTGCACAGTTCCACTCAAACCTGTTGCATTAATTGTAATATCTCTCTTCCCTACACCACTTTCTACTACTATTCCTCTTATTGAGCCTACTCTATATAGAGTAAAATCTCTAGTTGTAGTCAACGATGCACTGATTGTTACTGTATAACTTTCTTCTTTATATTTTGGAGGAGTATTTGAATGTTTTGCAGTAGCAGTCCAAGTACCTGGTAAAATTGCAAAAGTTCCAGATGATGGATATACTCCAGTTCCAGAATGAGCATAAGCAGTAGGAATTGGATTTTCTCCGTCTGTAACTTCTACATAAGGGACTGGACTATTGATTACTGTTCCAGTATCATCTTTTATTGTACCTGTTAAGTATCCTTTTGTCAGTGCACCAGATAAACTAAAATTAACTGGGTCAGGAGTATAACCAGGACTTCCAGTAGCATATACTGTTATTGTAACACTTCCTGTTGCAAAAGTAGTTGCATCATAAGCACTTAAAGTATAAGTAGTAGTTCCGCTAATAGGTCTTTTAACATTACTAAAAGTACCGATGACTTCTCCAATTATAGTTGCGGTATAATCAGTAGGAATAGACACACCATCATTACATGATACCCTAACTATATTTCCAGCACCTGCTCCAGTAATTTTATTAAGAGTTATGTCAACAGTATTATATCTAACCAACGAAAAATTTGCTGTTTCTACACTTGCATTATTTACAGTTACTGTATTTGTTGCTTCTTGATAGCCATAAGCACTTGCTCTTACTGTATAAACTCCATCTTTAACCCTGCTTATAGTATAACTCGTTGCTGATATTCCCATTACTGTATTATAGTTAGGATTTTGATCAGTTGTTATAAAAGCCTGAGGATAACCTCCTGTACCATTTAAATAATTTCCAGTAGTTGAATCCTTTACCCAACCAGTTATTGCTCCTGTTGACACAGTACGAGAACGATTTGCAACTAAATTTTCCATAGTAACTGTTTTAGTATCATTACCCTCTGTATAAGAAACTGTAACTTTTATTTTTATTAAATCAGTAACAGTAAACCAGCCAACGTCCTGTAAATTTCCACTACCATCTTCTTTCACATATACAACATTTGTTACTCTCGTATAATTTTTATTATTTATTGTAATTGTTTCTGTAGAACTCAATGAAGCTGGTGAAACCTGATCCCATGATAGATTTATTATTTTGTTTTTCACCTCTTCTATTTTAGTTTGAACAAAATTCATTGCATGTGTTTTATTCTTGTTTTTCTGAACGCTTTGCATAACCCAATTATATGCTCCGATTATTGAAAGTATCATAATAGTAAGTACAACCACACTAAATGCAATATCTAAAAAAGAAAACCCCTTTTTTGAATCAGATTTTAATATTCGACAAAATATAGACTTTAAACTTTGGTATCTCATATTCTTAATTATAATATAAAAAAAGGTTCTTGTCAACCAATCAAATTTTTGGTATAATTTAAATTATGATATATGTATTCAGTATATTCATCATTTTATACTTAATACTTAGAGGAATTCTTATATATTTAGGATATATTGGTAAAAAAACTCCTGAAAATGAAAAATTAGCTTTAAAATACTTTTCCAATGAAGATATAAAAAAAGGTATAGATTATCATAGGAGAGGATTCCCTATTAGCATAATATGGAAGATAATTAACTTTGTCTTTCCAATTGTATTCTTCATAAGTGGTTTATCAATTTTCTTTTCTTCATTTTTCCAGAAAATTACCGCAAATAATTCAATGCAGGTAATTTTGTATATAATAACATATTCTGTAATTCAACTAATAATAAATCTTCCATTTACATATTATTTTACATATATTCTTGAACATAAATTTGGATTTTCAAACATGAATATTAAATCATGGATTATTTACAACCTAAAAAAATTTATAATTGGACTTATATTTAGTATTATTGTAATATCTGCAGTATATTTTATTTTTAGAAAAACAAATTTTCATTGGGTATGGATAATTCCTGTTTTTATTTTATTCTTCGAATTATTTATAACTTTAATTTATCCTTATATAATTTTACCATTGTTTTACAAAAAATCAAATTTTGAAAATAATGAATATACCAAACCTATTATTGAGATAGCAGAAAAATGTGGAATAAAGTTAAAAAAATTATATCAAATCAATGAAAGTAAATATTCAAAACATACAAATGCTTTTTTCACAGGATTTGGCCCAGAAAAATCAATATATATATTTGACACATTAGTAAAAAATAACACACCTAAAGAAGTAGCATCTGTCGTTGCGCATGAAGCAGGCCACTGGAAACATCACCATATATTAAAAAATATTGTTTTAAATTTTATTACCTCACTTATCATCTCATTATTACTTTACTTCACATATCCATCTATTATAGATAAAAATATAACACCACTAGAGGATATAGCAGGGTTACCAATTATATTATTCATTATTGATATATACTCATTTTTCTTAAACCCCTTGCAAAATTATATCAGTAGAAAATTCGAAAAGACAGCAGATAATTATGAACTTAAAGCAACGGGAGATAAAGAGACTTTTATTAAAAGTATGGTCCAACTTGCAAAAGACAATCATATATTTTTATACCCACATCCATTTTCAAATTTCTGGTATGCAACTCATCCTTCTATATTAGAAAGAATAAAAATGGCTGAAGAATTTAAAGAGGATACTAATGTTTAAAGTAAAAGTAAAACTAAAAGATAAGAAAGACAGAAGTTATAATATAATTATAGGCGAAAATATTTTAAATGAGATAGGTAAAACTCTTAAATCTCTTAAACTGAATGATAGCGTTTTTATTATAACCGACAATATTGTTGGGAAATTATATTTAAATAAAGTTATAAAAAGCCTTCAAGAAGCAGGATTTAAAGATATTGGAAAAATTAAAATTAAAAGTGGTGAACAAAGTAAATCGTTTAATACTTACATAAAAATATTAAATAAAATTTACGATTTTGACAAGAACCAACAAAAAAAAGTTGTTATTATCACATTAGGAGGTGGTGTAGTTGGAGACTTAGGTGGATTTGTAGCAGGAACATATAAAAGAGGTGTAAATTATATTCAAATACCAACTACATTACTTGGTCAGGTAGATTGTGGTTTAGGTGGAAAAACTGCGTTTAATTTTAGGGAAGCCAAAAATCTAATCGGTGCTTTCTGGCAACCAAAATTGGTTTATATGGATATAAATGTTTTAAAAACTTTAAGTTTAAGAGAACTAAAATGTGGTTTAGCAGAAGTTATAAAATATGGACTAATAAAAGATTCAAAATTATTTAAATATTTAGAAAGAAACATAGAAAATATTTTAAATTATGATATCTCCTGTTTAAAACATATTGTTCAGGAATGTGTAAAGATAAAAGCAGAAATAACTTCTTTAGATGAAAGAGATGAGAAAGGAATAAGAATCATCTTAAATTTCGGTCATACAATTGGACATGCTATTGAATCAGCTACAAATTATAGGGTTTATAAACACGGAGAAGCAATTGCCATTGGAATGATTGTTGCAGGTAGTATTGCCAATAAACTTGGAATATTTGCTGAAAATGATTTAAAAAAACTTCAAGATTTAATTAAAAGAGCAAACTTGCCAACCAGAATAAAAAACTGTTCTTTAAAAGACATAATAAATTCAATGAAAAGAGATAAAAAATTCATAAGTGGAGTAAACAGATTCGTATTACCTACTAAAATTGGACATGTAAAAGTTGTAGAAAATATAAAAGAAAGTATAATAAAATCTGCGGTTAAAGAAAGATTATCTTAATTAAAAAATCATCTCAAAATTTTTTTATTTCGTTTGATACACTTTCAATAAACTCAAATATTAAAATAGAAAAATTTATTGCTTAAAATCTTTCAACTTCTCTTTTGCTTCCTCAAAATTGGGATTTAATTCTAATGCTCTCTTATACTCCAATATAGATTCCTTAATCCTTCCTTGAATTTGATATATAAGTCCTAAATTATACTTTGAATCAGGGAAGTAAGGATTTAATCTTATTTCTTCTTTAAACTCCTCCTCTGCATAATCGTACATTTTTTTATAATAATAAATTTCACCCAAATAATAATGTATTCTTAAATCCCCTGCAAGACGAACAATACTACTAAAAATTAAAGCATCATAACAGTAATTTAAAGCCTTATCCCAATTTCTTCTTTGAATTTCAATTATTCCTTTACCTAATGTATAATTTGTCATAAACTGAGAATAAAATAACAGCCATCCAATAAATAAGATAGTTAAAGAAACAGTTAAGATTAAAACTTTCATAATTTTTCTCTTTAAAAAAAATTCAGTAATAGAAGAATAAGAACATAAAATACTTGCATATAAAAAGAATAAAAAACTTACTGGAGCAATTTTTAATGGAAAATTAAAAAAAGCATGAATTGAAAAAGAAACTATGGCACTTATCATTCCAATATAAATAATTTTTGAGTCATCATTAATTTGAAAAAGAAGTCTTACTCCACTAATTAAAATTACACCTAAAAACCCTATAAATAACAACATTCCTATAATACCTAATTCTGAACCAATCTGCAGGTAATCATTATGAGCATCTTTTGATACTATATAAGGATAAGATTCATAAACAGGAATGTGTAAAATCTTACTTTCATAAAAAGGAAAAAGTAACTTATAAGTTCCTGCTCCAAATCCAAAAAACGGCTTTTCTTTTATCATCTCTAAACAACTTCGCCACATAACCCATCTACCCTGTTCTGCAAAATTTCTAAACTTACCCAAGTTTTGTAATTTGTTAACTGCTTCTTCTGGATAGAATAATATGATAAATAGACATATTAAGAGTACTATTACACTTGCTATTAAAACTACTTGTTTTAAATATCTTCTATAATGAAGTAAATAATAAGATATAAAGAATAACATTCCCACAAAAATAGCAATCCATGCATTTAGGGTCTGCGTACAAAGAAGAGTAAAAATTAAAATAAGTAATATCAACCAATAAATAATCTTTAAAGTTATATTTTTAGAAACTAAAATCCTAGATAAACAAATGGGAATTATCATTATTAAATATCCACCTAAAAAATTAGCATTCCCTAATGTAGAGTATACCCTTTCTTTAGCAACAGAAGTTCTCATAAAAAAATTCAACCCAAAATACTGAAATATACCAATAATTCCAACAATCATCCCTGAAAATATAATAATATCAATAAACCAATATAAACTTTCTCTCTTACAATAAACAATATCAACCACTGAAAAAAATAAAAATATATAGAGAAATAATTCCAAAGAATATTTTAATGAAACAAAGTAATCAATAGAATATAATGAAGAGAACAATGATAAGAGTAAAAATAACAAAAGAATTATAGAAGGAATCTTGCTAATAAACACTTTGCTATATAAGAACTTAAAGATAAAAATTATAAAGATCAATCCTAAAGTTGTAAACACTAGAAAATTTTTAGGAGCACTAAAAGAATCTTTAGCATACCGTAGAAAAATTAAAGGGCTAAAAAATAATATTAAAGATATTAATATAACAGAAACAACCACTATTTTTTCATTTTTTACTTCCATCTTTACATTTAATACCAAATATAGTTTTTATTTTCAACAAAAACTTGAAGTTTAGATAATTAAATGATAAAATTTTAGTATGAATAAAATAAATAAGTTTTTATATCCTGGAGTCCGCTTAAAAAGGTGGATTTTTTTATTTATATTAAGTTTTATCGCCTTTTCAACAGGAATAAGCGGGATAATGGGTAAAATTCTAGGAAAAGTTAAAATAAATTTTTTAAATCTTGATAAACATTTTATTCCCATAAGAGATTTCATTATTAATTCTACAAAATTAGTAACTGTTGATATTATTGTAATAACAATTGGTATAACTGGTATTTTCTATACTATTAACATCCTTCTAAAGACCTTACGTACTTTATATCCTTCAAAAGTAGATATTGCAAAAGCTTCTTACGACGAAATTCGATTACGTAAGGGTCCAAAAATAGTTGCTATTGGTGGAGGAACAGGTTTATCTACACTATTAAAAGGATTAAAATTATATACAAGTAATATAACAGCAATTGTAACAGTTGCAGATGACGGAGGAAGTTCTGGAAGATTAAGAAAAGATTTAAAGATGCTTCCTCCTGGTGATATCAGAAACTGTATGACTGCATTAGCAGATTCTTCTACATTAATGAACAAAATTTTTCAATATAGATTTAAGACTAATAATAATTTAAATGGACATAGTTTTGGAAATCTTTTTATTGCTGCAATGAGTAAGATAAGTGGGAGTTTTGAAAAAGCAATAGAGGAATCAAGTAAAATCTTATCAATAAGAGGAGAAGTTCATCCAGTAACTTTAGAGAAAATTACATTAGAAGCAAGACTAAAGAATAAAAAAATATTAAAAGGACAAAGTAATATATCAAAGAGTAAATACCCTATAGAAAGGGTTTTTATAAATCCAACTTCGCCCATTCCATCAAGTAAAGCAATAAATTCTATAAGAAAAGCAAAAGCAATAGTGCTTGGACCAGGTAGTTTATATACAAGCATTATTCCTAATTTACTTGTAAAAGATATAACAAAAGAAATTTTAAACTCTAAGGCTAAAAAAATTTATGTTTGCAATATAATGACCCAGCCAGGAGAAACTAATAACTACAAAGTTAGTGACCATATAAACGCTATTATTAAGCATACCGGATATAACATAATACAGTATGTAATAGTTAATATTGAGGAAATCCCTCCAAATTTATTATCTATATATAAAAAAAAGAATTCTTATCCTGTTAAAATAGATGAAGAAAATCTTAAAAAATATGATATAATATTAATTAAAGAAAAACTTCTCTCTATTGAAAATAATTTTATTAGGCATAATTCTGAAAAACTTGCTGAAGTAATACTTAAAATAAGTATTTAAATATGGATATAGAAAAAGTAACTTTAATGATAGGTGTTTCGGGTGTAAGGGGTATTGTTGGTGAAACTTTAACACCTGAACTTATAACCAGATTAGGGGTTGCTTTTGGAACATATATGAACTCTGGTAAAATTGTAGTTGGAAGAGATACCAGAGTTTCGGGAGCAATGATTAAACATTCTGTTTTTGCAGGACTTATCTCAACAGGTTGCGAAGTTATAGACCTTGATATTTGCACAACCCCATCTTGTTCACTAATGGTACAAAATTTAAAAGCAGATGGAGGAATAATAATAACAGGGAGTCATAACCCTATTGAATGGAATGCTTTAAAATTTTTGAAAGGGAACGGAATATTTCTTAACGACGAAGAAGGAAAACAACTCTTAAATATTTATTATCAAGGAGCATTCAAAAAAGTAAAATGGTACAATTTACGCCATGTTACTGAAGACCATACAGCGGTTGAAAACCATATAAAAAAGATACTAAAAAATGTTAATATCAAACTCATACGTAAGAAAAAATTTAAAGTAGTAATTGATAGTTGTAATGGCGCTGGTGCAATAATAACTCCTTTACTTTTAAAAGAATTAGGCTGTAAAGTTATAAAAATTCATTGCGAACCAAATGGTCTATTTCCTCATAATCCTGAACCAATATTTACAAATTTACAAGAACTATGTAAAACAGTAAAAAGATATAAAGCAGACATAGGCTTTGCTCAAGACGCAGATGCAGATAGAATTGCAATTGTAGATGAAAATGGTCATTACTTAGGCGAAGAATACTCAGTATGTTTAGCATCCAATTTTATCTTAAAAAAAGAACCTCATAGTACAGTGGTTGTAAATATATCAACTACACAAGCAATTGAGGATATTACTAAAAGATATAACGCTAAATTAATCAGAACAAAAGTTGGAGAGGTTTATGTTGCAGAAGAAATGATACGAGAAAAAGCAATAATTGGCGGTGAAGGAAATGGAGGAGTAATTTATCCAAAAGTACATTATAGTAGAGATAGTTTAGTAGGAATTGCTCTCATATTGCAGTATATGGCTGAAACAGATAAAACTATAAAAGAACTTTCTTTAGAAATTCCAAAATACTACATGATAAAGGAAAAATTATTTTGTTTATCAAAAGATTCTTACAAAGTACTTGAAATGATGAAAGAAAAATACAAAAATGAAAAGATTAATTTAATAGATGGTTTAACAATTTCAAAAGATGATTTAAGAATTAATATAAGACCATCAGCTACTGAACCTGTCATGCGGATATTTGTAGAATCTAGGTCATACAACAAATCATTAAAAACTGCTGTTGAATTCAAAAAAGAAATTAATAGACTTTTAAAAAAGGTTAGTTAACTACTTTTTTACTTCTGCCTTCTCTTTCTTTTCACCTTTTTCTTTCTTTTCTCTTTTTTCTTTCTTTTCCCTAACAACTAATTCTATAATAGCAAGTAAAGCTGCATCTCCTTTTCTATTCCTTAATCTTAAAATCCTTGTGTAACCACCATTTCTTTCTTTAAAACGAGGAGCAATAGAACTAACTAATCTTTTTATAATATCTTTATCTTTTATAAATTTTTCAATTAATCTTATACTGGCTAAATCTCCTCTTTTTGCCCATGTAATCAATCTCTCTACTTTTCTTCTAAGTAATTTAGCCTTTGGAAGAGTTGTAGTTATTCTTTCATATTTAAACAACGATATTGCTAAGTTTTTTAACATTGATTTTCTATGTTCAAATGTCCTTCCTAACTTTCTACTAAATACTCTATGTCTCATATTTTACTCCATATTATTTAGTTTTTTTTGAACCTTTTTTCTTACTATCAGTTGTTGTAGAGGAAATAACTTCGGACAATACATCAGGGTCTATAGTCATACCAAAGGAAAGTCCCATCCCCTTCAACATATCACTGATTTCTTTTAAAGACTTCTTACCAAAATTTTTATATTCTAACATTTCAGACTCTGTTTTTCTAACAAGATCCAATATGGTTTTTATACCTGCAACCTTTAAACAATTGGACGACCTCACTGAAAGTTCCAATTCATCAACACTTTTCTTTAATAATTCTTTCAGTCTTTCTTTATTTTTATCTATTTTTGGTTCTTCTTCCACTTCTATTTCTTCTTCTACACTAATAAATACCGTTAAATGATCCTTTAATATTTTCGATGCATACGATAATGCTTCCTCAGGTTTAACTCTTCCATCAGTCCAGATTTCTAAAATTAACCTTTCGTAATCAGTAATCTGTCCTACTCTTGTATTTTCTACATTAAAGTTTACTTTAGTAACAGGAGTAAATATCGAATCAATTGGAATCATACCTATTGGATATTCTTCTTTCTTATTCTCTTCACTAGTTGCATATCCCTTTCCAACATCTACTAACATTTCCATATTTAACCTTGCATTATCACTTGTAAGATTAGCAATTACCAAATCAGGATTTACTATCTCTATTTCTGGATCTTGCTTTATATCTGATGCTTTAACAACTTTTTCTTTCTCTGCAATTAAGTATATCTTTTTAGGTGCATTACCATGTAGTTTAATTTTTAACTGTTTAATATTTAAAATTATCCCCGTAACATCTTCAACAACCCCTTCTATGGTTCCAAATTCATGCAAAACATTTTCTATCTTTATTGCTGTTACAGCAGGTGCTTGAATAGAAGAAAGCAAAACCCTCCTTAAAGAATTCCCTATAGTTTGCCCATATCCTCTCTCAAATGGTTCAGCAATAAACTTACCGTAAAAATTACTTAAAGTCTCTTTTTCTATATCTAATTTAGTAGGCATTTCCATCCTTTTCCATTTCATACTACCCCCTGATATAATTTTTTTTATTTTTTATAAAATTCCACAATAAGCTGTTTTTCAAGTATAGAACCAATTTCACTTTCCTCAGGCATCCTCTTAAAAACAATTCTCAATTCGTCAAAATTAACTTCAAGCCATGGAGAATTAATTCCTCCTCTTTCTTTTACTTTTTCAATATTAGACTTTATAACAACTAAATTTTTACTCTTTTCTTTTACTGTCACTACATCATTAGGTTTAAGGATATAAGAAGGAATATTAACTTTCTTATTATTTACTAAAATATGGCCATGCAAAACTAACTGCCTTGCTAAATCTCTTGAAGCAGCAAATCCAGAACGATAAACAGTACTATCCAATCTACTTTCAAGCAATTTAAGTAAATACTCGCCAGTAGCTCCGGGTTTTCTCTCTGCAATAGAAAAAAATCTTTTAAATTGACTCTCATTCATCCCATATATTCTTTTCGCCTTCTGTTTCTCTCTAAGCCTTAAACCGTATTCTGAAAGTTTAGAAATCTTTTTCCCATGTTGACCAGGAAAATATGCTCTTTTCTCTAATGCACATTTTCCTCCTAAACATCTATCTCCTTTTAAAAACAACTTAACTTTTTCTCTTCTACATAATCTACATTTCGCACCAATATTTCTTGACAATTTTCTCCCCTCCTTAAAGACAGTATCTAGTATACAGTATTTTTTCTTTTTCCTATATACTATATTCTATATACTTTATACTGTATTTATACTCGTCTTTTCTTCCTCGGTCTACACCCATTATGAGGTATAGGAGTAACATCTTTTATCAATGTAATTTTTAAACCTGCAGACTGAATTGTTCTTATTGCTGATTCTCTTCCTGCTCCAGGCCCTTTAATATAAACTTCAACATGTGTGAATCCTTTTTCTATTGCCTTCTTTGCAGCAGTTTCAGCAGCAACCTGAGCAGCAAATGAAGTTCCTTTCCTTGAACCTTTAAAACCACAACTACCAGCACTACTCCAAGTAACAATATTACCTTTCATATCACTTATTGAAACAATAGTATTATTAAAAGTAGAATGTATATAGGCTCTACCTTTTTTAATTACCATAGAATCTTTTTTTACTGATTTATTAACTTCTTTCTCACTCATTTCTTCTCCTTTTCTTTAGCCTTTTCTAACATTTTTTTAACTTCTTTTCTAAGTACTCCAACAGTCTTTCTTGGACCTTTCCTAGTTCTTGCATTTGTTCTAGTTCTTTGCCCTCTCACAGGTAAATTTCTTTTATGTCGTAAACCTCTGTATGAACCAATATCTATGAGTCTTTTAATATTCATAGAAATCTCTCTACGCAAATCCCCTTCAACTTTATAATTCTGAACAGCCTCTCTTAATTTTTTAATCTCCTGTTCAGTTAAATTAGAAACTCTTGTATCCGGATTTATCTGAGTATCTTTCAATATTTTATTAGATAAAGATCTTCCTATCCCAAATATATAAGTAAGTGCTATTTCTATTCTTTTATTTCTTGGTAAATCAACACCTGCTATTCTAGCCAATTTTACCTCCCATTTAAAACAGTATATAGTATACAGAAATTAATTCTTTTTTCTGTCTCCTATTTTTGCCCTATATACTATATTCTATATACTGTCTTTTATCATCCTTGTCTCTGTTTATGCTTAGGATTACTACAAATAACCCTAACAACTCCCTTTCTTTTTACTATTCTACATTTACCACAAATTTTCTTTACTGATGCTCTAACTTTCATATTTTATCTTTTCCCTTCCGTTTTTTCAATCTATCCTGTATACTACCCTTCCTCGTGTTAAATCATACGGCGAAAGTTCAACTTTAACTCTATCACCAGGAAGTAATTTTATAAAATTCATTCGCATTTTACCGGATATATGAGCTAAAATTTTATGTCCATTATCCAATTCTACTCTAAACATTGCATTTGGCAATGTTTCTAATATTGTCCCTTCTACTTCAATACTACCTTCCCTTGCCAAAATTACTCCCCCCTAAATTTTGGTTAATATTTCTACTTTACCGTTAACAATTGCAACTGCATGTTCAAAGTGCGCTGATAAACTTCTATCTTTTGTTACAACTGTCCATTTATCTTCAAGAGTTTCAACTTCAAAAGAACCTATGTTTACCATAGGTTCTATACAAAAAACCATTCCATTTTTAAATCTTATTCCAGTACCAGGTTCTCCAAAATTTGGAATCTGTGGTTCCTCATGCAACGCTCTACCAATACCATGACCCGTATAATTTCTAACCACTGAAAAATTATAACTCTCTACAAATCTTTGAATAGCATTTGAAACATCACCAATTCTATTATTTATGTTTACTTTAGAAATTCCTAAATATAAACTTTTTTCAGTAACTTCTACTAACTTCTTTGCTTCAGAACTTACATTACCCACACAAAAAGTTGCTGCAACATCTCCATAAAATCCATCTTTTAATACTCCTATATCTATCTTTACAATATCACCCTCTTTAAGTTTTCTATCACTTGGAATACCATGAACAACTTCTTCATTTATAGAAACACAAATATTACTGGGATATCCTCTGTATCCTTTAAAAGCAGGTTTTCCCCCTTTTCCATTTATCAAAGATTCAGCCAATTTATCTAATTCATTAGTTTTAATACCTGGCTTTATAACATTTTTCAAATACTCTAAAACCTCTGCTGCAATCTTCGAACTCCTCTTAATTAACTCTATTTCACTAATTGATTTTAAAATTACCATCTAAGCAATTCTTCAACACACTATCTATCCCCTCTTCTGCATTTAAGTTTTTAAGCACTCCTTTTTTGGAATAGTAATCTATCAAAGGTTCTGTATCTTTCCTATAAACTTTTAATCTATTTCTTATAACAAATTCATTATCGTCTTCCCTTTGAAATAATTCTCCATTACAAACATCACATACACCTTCCTTCTTTGGTGGAGAAAATAACAAATTATATATTTTACCACATTTTTTACAAATACGTCTATTCGTCAACCTTTTTATAATTAGTTCATCAGATACAATTAAATTTATAACTAAATTTAATTTAAAATTCAAGTCTTTAAAGATCTTTTCTAATTCCTTTGCTTGATTTATAGTTCTTGGAAATCCATCTAATATAAAGCCATTACGACAATCATCTTGTTTTAATCTATTTCTTAGAATTTCGTTCATTATTTCATCTGGCACAAGTTTTCCGACCTCCATAATTTCCTTTACTTTAAGACCTAAATTAGTTTTTTCTTTAACTTCTTTTCTTAGTATATCACCTGTTGAAATAGTTGGTATATTATATTTTTCAGATAATGCCCCACTAATAGTTCCTTTACCTGAACCAGGTGCTCCTAAAATTATAAGTATCATTAAAACCCTGCCCTACTCTTTAACTTACTATCTTTCATAAAACCTTCATAATGTCTCATAAGTAAATGCGACTCAATCTGCTTCATCGTATCTAATGCAACACCTACAACTATTAAAAGAGATGTTCCACCAAAATAAAATGGGATATTCATAGAACGCATAAGTATATCTGGCAAAATCGCAATAAAGGCAACAGCAATAGCACCAACTAATGTTATTCTTGTTAAAGTATAATCAATAAATTTAGCAGTAGCCTCTCCTGGCCTTACACCAGGGATAAATCCACCATATTTTTTTATATTCTCGGCAACATCTGTAGGATTAAATATCACTGCTGTATAAAAATAACAAAAGAATATAATTAACACAACATATATAATGTTATAAACAAGTGCTCCTGGAGAAAACCAGCTAACTATAGTTTCAAAAAATATATTATTAGGGAAAAACTTACCTATCATACCCGGCATACTTGCAACAGAAGAAGCAAAAATAATAGCAATAACACCTGAAAAATCAACCTTTAAAGGTAAATATGTACTTGCTCCTCCATAAACTTTCCTTCCAACAATCCTCTGAGCATATTGAACAGGAATCCTCCTTGCACCTGTTTCTATAAACACTACAAAAGCAGTAATAATAACCATACCAACTCCAACGAGTAAAACAAGAAAAGGTTGCAAAGCCCCAGATTTTATAAGTTTAAATGTATTAACAATTTCTGCTGGAATTCTTGCTACAATTCCAGCAAAAATTAAAAGTGACATACCATTCCCAATCCCTTTTTCCGTAATTCGTTCACCTAACCACATTATAAATATAGTTCCTGTTGTTAAAGTAATAACTGTCATTAACTGAAATCCTATTCCCCAATCTTTTACAATTCCCTTACCTACATGATGCATCATAAAAGTCATTCCATAAGATTGAATTGCACAAAGTAAAACTGTTCCATATCTTGTATACTGAGTAATTTTTTTTCTTCCACTTTCTCCTTCTTTTGCTAATTTTTCTAAAGATGGAATAACTGCTGTAAGTAATTGCATTATTATAGACATACTGATATATGGCATAATACCTAACGCAAATACTGAGAAAGTTTTAAATGCTCCTCCTGTAAATAAATCTAAAAATCCTAAAATTCCTCCAGCTTGAGTTTTCATAAATGCTGCAAGTGCCTGTGCATTAATACCAGGGGTTGGGACATGACAACCTAATCTATAGACAAGTAACATCGCAAGAGTAAATAAAACTCTGTTTTTTAACTCTGGTATTTTAAAAATATTTCTTAAACCTTCAAAAAGGTTCTTAAGCATTTAATTTTACCTCTCCTGATAATGCTTTAATCTTTTCTTCTGCTTTCTTACTAAAATAATTAGCAGAAACTATTAACCTTTTCTTCAATTCTCCATCACCCAAGACTTTGTATTCTTTATATTTATTTGCAATCAACCCTTTTTCTTTAAGTAATTCCAATGTAACTAAAGTTCCATCATCAAAGATATTCAAATCATTAACATTTATAATTCCATATTCTTTTTTAAACGGATTGTTAAAACCTCTTTTTGGTGTCCTTTTTAATAATGGCATCTGTCCACCTTCAAACCCTACTTTATTAGTTCTACTTCTTGCTTTCTGACCTTTATGTCCATAAGTAGAAGTTTTACCATGGGCTGATCCAATACCACAACCTACTCTTTTTTTTCTTTTCCTAGAACCTTGAACTGGTTTTAATTCATTTAGTTTCAACTTTCCCTCCTACACTAACAACTCCTCAATCTTTTTACTTCTAATCTCTGCTAGTTTATCTATCTTCTTTAAAGATTTTAAAGCAAATATAGTTGCTTTGGTTAAATTATATGGATTTGTTGAACCTATCACT
>Ga0123519_10006774_pt1 | contig 17905 bp, 16 predicted proteins | sample YelNatPaOPRAMG02_FD_87396 | JGI IMG/M metagenome (GOLD analysis project Ga0123519, IMG submission 87396) | Hot spring microbial communities from Yellowstone National Park - Yellowstone National Park OP-RAMG-02 (version 2) | ecosystem: Environmental > Aquatic > Thermal springs > Hot (42-90C) ... | reverse complement strand
CTGAAATACGCAAGAAGAAGCATCTGGAATTTATGTGCTAAAGAAGAATCTTTGAAATTCCGATGCTTCAAACTATAAACTGTAAACAGTAAACTGTTAACTGTACACTTAACTTTCATACCCTGCTTCCCTGATTATTAATTTGTTTCGGATTTCGTATTTCGTGCTTTGTATTTTGTATTTCGTGCTTCGTATTTTCCATTTTGAATTTTGCATTGTCATTTTGAATTTTGATTTTTGAATTTTGATTTACTTCCCTATTTCTTTAACTATGTACTATGTACTATTTACTATGTACTGTCTTAACATAACGGACTTCACTGAGGATTTACCTAAATTATAAGCATAGCATCTCCATAAGAGTAAAATCTATATTTTTTCTCAATTGCCAGTTTATATGCTTTCTCTACAAGATTTGTACCTCCGAAAGCACAAACTAAATATAAATGGGTAGAATTAGGAAGATGAAAATTAGTAATGAGCCCATTTACTATTTTAAAATTAAACCCTTGTTTTATAAATAAATTTGTTTTTTCTCTTTTAGCAACTATTTTATTCCCTATAATAGAACTTTCAAGGGCTCTTACACAACTTGTACCAACTGCAAATATTTTTTTCCCGGAAGCATTTGCTGTATTTATTTTATCCGCTGTATCTTGTGGAATTTCAAAAAATTCTTCAGGAATAGAAATATTTTGTATATTTATTTTTTTAATTAAACGAAAAGAAGCCCAACCAATATAAAGTGTAAGATATACTATTTCTACTCCTTTATCTTTTAAATTTTCAAGAATTTCTTTTGTAAAATGAAGTCCTGCTGTAGGTGCAGCAAGTGCACCTTCCTTTTTTGCATAAATTGTTTGGTAATATTTTTCATCCTCTTCATTTGGTTTTCTTTTTATATAAGGTGGTAGAGGAATCTCTCCATGTTTTTTAATTTCTTCGTAATTGTCTATATTAAACTTAACTAAATAACTGCCTTCAGAAGTTTTTTCTATTATAATCCCATTTATCTTGTCAATAAAGAATTTCTGCCCAATTTTTATATTTCCTCTTAAAAGTACTTCCCATATATATCTTTCTTTCTTATTCAATAAAAAAATTTCTATTTTTCCACCTGTCTCTTTTTTACCATATAACCTTGCAGGGATAACTTTTGCATCATTTAATACTAAAACATCTCCTGAATTTAAAAATTCTACAATGTTTTCAAAAATTTTTTCAATTATCTCACCTGTTTTTCTATTTATTATCAAAAGATTTGCCTTACCCCTATCTTTTATAGGATATTGTGCTATAAGTTCTTTAGGTAAATAATAATTAAATATCTCTTCCATTATCATATTTTTTCAAAAATAATAATAGTAGGATTTAAGTAAATTAAATCTTCAGGAATAGTTTGAAAATGAAAATGAAACATCAAAAACGAAGGATACTTTTGAAAAATCTTAATTGGTTTATAAAGATTTAAATTCTGAAACTCTTTCCAAAAATTGATTCGATATGACTCTAATTTCAAAGAATAAGGAGGAATTGGAACTTGAAGTGAAGAAAAAATAATATATTTAGGAGATTTCTGAATAACACTCTTCGTATTATAACCAGTTACAATAACTTTATATTTAAAATAATCAAAGGGTGGCATCTGGAATTGCCAGGGAAATTCAGAAACTCCTATAGTACTACCTTTTGATATATTTTCTTTTATCCACTCTCCTGCTTCGGTTCTTATATTCTTTGAAATAAACAACAATTCATAACTCATTCCATAAACGAATGTGAAACACATAACAATAATGATAAAAACTATTGCAGATATTCTTTCAATTTTACCTCTATTTTCAAAAAACCAGTACCAACCAATTCCTGAAAGAATAATAGATACAGGAACTATTGGGAGAATATACCTTGAAAAATTTTTGGAGAAAATAGAAATAAAAACAAAAAAGAAAATTATCCAGAAAATAAATAGAAAAATTATCTTTTTCTCTTGAGTGCCTTTTCTTTTCAATGTAATCAGAACAAATAAGAAACCTGCAAGGATGAAAAGTAGAAGAGGTAAACCAAGTCCATATATCAGACTTAGAATATAAAATTTTCCTTGGAACGATAAACCTGTATGTTGTTTCAGTTCAATTAAGGGTTCCGGAAATGTAATAAAAAAATAAGGATTAGTTAAAGCAAATGAAGTTATAAAACCTCCGGTTACAAGAACCACTTCTTTCAATAGTTTTTTCCAACCTGACCATATCAGAAGCAACCCAAACAATGGAATAATAAAAGATGTAAGAAAAGTTATCTTGGTGCCACCTGCAAAACCTGCAAGTGCTCCTGCAATAAAAAGTTTTCTGAAAGAAAATTTTTCAACAAAAAGAACTGTCATATATAAAGATGTGATTATCCAGAAAACTCCAGGAATATCCACATACATGTAATGACTATTAAGAAGAATAAGAGGAGAAAAAAGGATGGAAAAACCAGTGAAAAACCCCCATGATTCACTTTTAGATATCTTTTTACATAATAGATAACTTAAAAGAACAACACCAACACCGTAGAATGCTGTAACTACTCTTCCAACAATATATAACTTTGCAATTTCTTCCGGATGAAGAAAGTAAAAACCAAGATCCTTTACCAATTTGACAAAATGAATTTTTTCTAAAAGAAAAAGCAAAACACCAATAAAGTAAAGGTAAACTCCACAGATTCCAAACTGATGAGGGTTGAAATCTAACTTTACAGGATTCATGGACCCTAAACTTTTAATGACATAGTATTCATCCGGATGATAACTCCGTATAGGATTGTACAAATTCCTTGGTAACTTTTTTTCTTCCTCGTTAGGATGCTGCACTACATACACACCCATTCCTTTGAATGCATCAGCAAGTGGATATTTTTCAATAGTTTTGTTGTGGAGTTTTCTACTTTCGTTATCTATGAAATAAAGTGAGCTCAACTTTTGTGATGGAAGTCCCCAGCGAATCCCTGAAAAAAAAGTACCAATCGCAAGAATGGTAATAATAAATAAATATTTAATTTTATTGATAATTATCTTTTGCATTTAGAAATCTCTTGTTTTATAATTTTCATGAATTCAATATAAGTCTTTTCCCAGTCAAAATTTTTTGAAAATTCAATTCCTTTTTCACTCATGGATTGTCGGAGTTTATCGTTTTGAAGAATTTTTAAAACTGCATCTGCAAGTAAATCTACTCGTCTGTACGGAACCAGAAAACCTGTTTCTCCATTCCGTACAGTACTTCGTAAACCAGGGACATCATAGCCAACTGTTGGAGTACCATTTTTTGCTGCTTCAATAACTGACATTCCAAAACCCTCTTTCATAGAAGGTAATATGTGAACCCAATGTTTAGCAAAAATTTCATCTTTCTTTTCCTGTGGCACAAAAGAGAAAAAATCTACAGAATCAAAAAGGTTCAATTTTTCTACTAAATGTTTGATTTTTCTTTCTTCACGGGTACCCTTACATCCTCCAAGAGAAAGTCTTGTTTCAGGAATTTTCTCTTTGACTTTCTTCAATACATATACAGTATCTTCAACATTTTTATATTTGGAAAATCTATTGAAATACAAAAGACTTGGCCAATTCGTCTTATTAAATTTCTGTTTTTCATCAACATTAATACCTGGCACAACAATAAAAATGTGCTTTTTTGATATTCCCAATTTCTCTAAATCCTTCCTGGTACAGGTTGATATTGTAATAAAAGGAATTTTCCTGTAAACAATTGGCATTAGAATATCTTCTAAGAAATACCCTATAATACTTATAATTCCTAATTCTTTTCTAAACACTTCTTTGTGTACATGGTAAACAATACATATTTTGGGACTACGAATAAAAAAGGGTGTAAAAAAGGGGATGCCATTTTCACTATCAAGAATAATGTCATATCTTTTAATTTTTAATTTGTGAAAAAATTGAAATGGAGCCCATAAATAGGTGGTAAATTTATTACCCTTTCTTAGAATTCTCAATTTCCCACCGAAAGTAACTTCCTCTCTTTTCGCACCAATGTACAAACTTGTAAGGAGAGTAACTTCATGGTCTTCTTTCACAAGCCTTTTAATGATTTCATACAAGTATTGTTCAGCCCCACCTGCTTCCGGATGATACACATCTTTCCAATTGAATATTAAAATTTTCATATAAATTTATAATAATGCTACCTATTTCACTTTAAAGTGCTACCCACAAACTTTACTAAACCTAATTTTTACAGCATTTTAACACAATATCACCCTTACAAAATCTAGATAACCATGTACAATAACCATAACCACTTGTGTTTTTTTTCTCAATAACAGTGAAAAACTTTTTGATAAGAATGGAAAAATCCATTCTTGACCATCGTTGACAATGTGTCGGATCTTTTCCTTTAATAATCTCTATAATATGGTATCCCCAATATGTTAAATCTGAATAACCGACTAAAAAAACACCATCGTTTTTAAGAACTCTCTTTACTTCAAAAAGTGTTTTTTCTATCTCTGAATTTGTAAGATGTTCAAGTACATTATAACATACTACAGTGTTAAATTGGTCTGGCTTAAACGGAAGATTTGTTGAATCTCCAACAATAAAAGCGGTATGGGGGTAGAGTTTTTTGGCAACAGCAATTACTTTTGAATTATTATCAATACCATATTCTGCTCCAAGATATGCACTAATATATCCTATTCCACATCCAATCTCAAGAATTTTACCAAAACTCCATTTTTTTATAGTTCTAAAAGTTTCAATATTATTAAGATCCTTCTTCAAAAAATGAAAATATTGACTATAATGTCCATACTTTCTTATCTGAAACATCTTATTGGAATTTTGTTTTCTCTTTGTTGCAAAACATTATTTTGATTATAAATAGACTGTAAATCATCTTGATAGGGTCAATAAATAAATTAACTTTACTTTCAAGAACATTGTACCAATTAATAGGGACTTCCTTTATTTTATAATTTTTCTTACCTCTGTAAAGAATTTCCACATCAAAAGCAAATCCTTCAGTTTTTAAATCTTTGAATAATGATTTCCCAACACTATTTTTAAATAACTTAAACCCACATTGTGTATCTTTGAATTCTTTCATAATTATCAATCTGACAAGATAAGGAAAGCACTTACCAATATAACGTCTATACCACGGCTGAGGGAAAACAATTTTTGAATCTGGTAATCCTCTAGAACCGACTGCAATATCATATCCATCCTCAATTGGTTTTTTTAGTTTTTCAAACTCTTCTATCGGTGTAGAAAGGTCTGCATCTGTAAAAAGAATTAAATTTCCTTTTGCATTAAGAATACCTGTTTTTACTGCTGCTCCTTTACCTTGATTTTTTTTATGGGTAATAAGTTTTATTTCATTTTTTTCATTTTGTTTTTCACTCTGGAGTTTTTTAACTATTTCTTTAGTTCTATCTTTACTTCCATCATCTACAATAATTATTTCAAAATTATAGTTTTTTTTGGCAAAATAATTGTATATTTTCTCTATTGTTATACCAATTCTATTCTCTTCATTATAAGCAGGAATTACAATGGAAATATCCATTTTTTTATTGCCCAGAAATAAAGACAGATATAAGGAAATGTTTTTGAAAGTTTAAATTTTGATTTCCCCTTTTTCCTTCCATACCAGATTGTAGGGATTTCTACAATTTTATAACCAGAAAAGTAAAATTTTAAACATGCTTCCATAGAAATTGCAAATCCTTTTTCTTTAAGTTTTAAATTCTTCAAAATATCTGCTTTATACATTTTAAATGCATTTGGTACATCAGAAGTGGGAATATTTATCAACCAATGCAATGACTTTCCTACAAACCAGGAGAAAAAACTTTGTAATTTAGGACCACCTATTTTACCTCCGCCTTTTATATATCTTGACCCACAAATTAAATCATATCCTTCTTTTGCTTTTTCTAACATTTCAGGAATTATAGTTGGGTCATCACATCCATCTGCCATAACAGGTAATATAAATTCTCCCTTAGAATTTTCAAATCCTACAATTAAAGTATTTGCAAAACCAGGTTCTTTTTCATTTCTAATTAGTTTTACAAAAGAAAATTGTTCATTTAATCTTGTCACTATATTTTCTGTTCTATCATAAGAATGGTCATTAACTACAATAATTTCTGTGCTTTGCGGGTCTATATATTTGATTATCCTCAATATTGTTTCTTCAATGTTATCTTCTTCATTTCTTGCTGGAATTATAATACTTAATTTCATCGTAAAGACCCACTCAACCATCCATAGCCAATGTGGAATGTTTTATGTGTCATGTGTAATGTTTTAAAAACATAAAACATTACACAACTGACATACCCTGCTTCCCTGAGAACTTAAAATATTTTTTAAGTCAATCCTTTTTGTTTTAATTCCTTCTCTGCTATTTCAAACTTATCAATTGCTTTGGTTTTTTTTGCCCATTTTATTAGTTTTTTTAATCCTTCTTCAAGACAAGTCTCAGGCTTAAATCCAAGTAATTTTTTTATTTTTTTTATATCTGCATAACAATGTCTTACATCTCCTTTTCTGAATTTATATGTAATTTCTGGTTGTAACTTTTTACCAAGGAGAGAAATAAGCGTTTCAGCAATTTTTAAAATTGTAACAGGTTTGCCTGTACCAACATTAAAAACTTCAAAATTTGCTTCTTCTTTTTTCATTGACAGAATACATGCTTTTACAATATCTTTAACCCATATAAAATCTCTTGTTTGGAGCCCATCTTCATATATTACAGGAGGTTTATTGTTTTTAATTCTACTTAAAAAAATTGCACATACACCTGTATAAGGATTTGATAGGGATTGTCTTGGTCCATAAACATTAAAAAATCTTAAAGCAACTACTGGAATTCCATAAGTTTTCCCAATAAGAAGAGACATTTCTTCTTGTTCTTTTTTTGTAATTGCATATATTGAATTAGATATAAGTGGAGTTTCTTCTGAAGTAGAAACTGGTTTTATTTCTTTCTGACATTTTGGACATTTTGGTTCCCAATAGCCAAGATTAGTACATAGTACATAGTACATAGTACTTAGTAAGTTTCTCAGTTCAGGCTTAACCTGACCACATTTTTTACAAAAATATAATCCTTCACCATAAATACTCATAGATGAAGCTACAATAACTTTCTTCACATTATGTTTTTCATTAACAAGAATATCAAGAAGATTCGCTGTACCTAAAATATTTGATTCAACATAATGAGAAATTTGATATTGTGATTGACCTACTCCTACTGCAGCAGCAAAATGGAAAATTACATCAACTTCTTTTACTACATCCTTTAATTCTTCCCTGTTTCTAACATCTCCTTTTACAAACTTTGCTTTTAAATTCAAATATTCTGGAATACCATAAGGATGGACTTGTTTATTTATATTATCAAAGACTATTACATCATATTTTTCATCTACAAGTTTATCTACTAAATGACTTCCAATAAAACCTGCTCCACCTGTAACAAGAATTTTTTTCATTTTTTAATCTTTTCTTTAAAGTATAATATGGTTTTTTCTAATCCTTTTTTCAAAGAAATTTTCGGCTCCCATCCAAGAATATCTTTGGCTTTTGTAATATCTGGTTTTCTTCTTTTAGGGTCATCCGGTAATGCTGGTTTGTATGAAAATTTTATATTTTTTTTTATAATTTGTTTTATCTTTTCTGCTAACTCTAAAATTGTAAATTCTTCTGGATTACCCAGGTTTATAGGGAAATGATATTCTTTTTCCATCATTTCCGTTAACCCTTTAATTAAGTCATCTATATAGCAAAAACTTCTTGTTTGTTTTCCATCTCCATAAATTGTTAAAGGTTTATCTGTCAATGCTTGATAAATAAAATTTGGTATAACTCTTCCATCATTAAGCCTCATTCTTGGCCCATAAGTGTTGAAAATTCGTGCAATCCTTGTATTTAACCCATATTTCCTGTGATATGCCATAGTTATTGCTTCTCCAAATCTTTTACCTTCATCATAAACAGAACGAACTCCAATAGGATTCACATTTCCATAGTATTCTTCTGTTTGAATTGGAATCTCTGGATCTCCATAAACTTCAGACGTAGAAGTGAAAAGAAATTTTGTTTTGCTTTTTAATGCGAGTAATAAAAGTTTTTCTGTGCCTATTGAATTTGCTTTTAATGTTTCTATAGGATATTTGAAATAATCAGGAGGTGAAGCTGGACTTGCTACATGAAAAATATAATCAAAATCAATAGGCATCTTATCAATATCAAGAGTAATTACATCTTCCTGTATAAATTTGAAATTTGGATTTTTTAAGTGGAAAGATATATTTTCTTCACAACCTGTTGAAAGATTATCAACACACCAAACTTCTGCTCCTTTTTCTAAATAGAAATCAACTAAATAACTTCCAATAAAACCCGCTCCACCACTAATTAAAATTTTCATTTTTCCCGCACTGGATTTATACCAATTCCTCTATAAATAAACCCAATTTTTTGTATCTTCTCATAATCAAGAAAATTTCTACCATCTATAATATATGGGGTTTTCATTAAATATTTTATCTTTCTAAAATTAAGAGTTTTAAACTCTTTCCATTCAGTAAGAAAAACTAAAAGATTGGCATTTTCAGCCACCTTATATGAGTTTTCACAATAAGAAATATCAGGAAATATCTTTTTTGTGTTTTGTATTGCTTTTGGGTCATAACATTTAATTATTGCTCCTTCTTCTTTCAACAGTTTAATAATTTCAATAGCAGGACTTTCTCTTATATCATCTGTTTCTGGTTTAAAAGATAATCCTAATATACCTATTTCTTTATTTTTTAAATTCCATAAAAGTTCTCTTGCTTTTTTAATCACCAACAATCTCTGTTGATTATTTATTTTTTGGACTTCTTTTAATAAATTAAAAGAGATACCAATTTCTTCTGCTAAATGGATAAATGCTGAAACATCCTTAGGGAAACAGGAGCCACCATATCCTATCCCAGCATTCAAAAATTCTCTTCCAATTCTTTTATCATATCCCATCCCTTCAGCAATCTTTGTGATATTACCCCCTATTTTTTCACATATTTGGGAAATAGCATTTATATAGGAAATTTTCAATGCTAAGAAAGAATTTGAAGCATGTTTAATAAGTTCTGCACTTCTTATATCAGTAAAAATTATAGGTGCTTTTATAGGAGAATATATTTCTCTGAAAAATTTTTCTGCTCTTTTATTTTCAATCCCAACAATAATTCTATCTGGTTTCAAAAAATCATTTACTGCAGTCCCTTCTCTTAAAAATTCTGGATTTGCTGCAATATCAAATTCAACTCCTGTAGGAGTAAGAAGTTCAAGTGTTTTTCTTACCCACTCACCTGTTAAAACAGGTACAGTGCTTTTTTCCACTATAAGTCTATATATTTTTGATTTTTGTTTTTTGATTTTTGTTTTTATAGCAGAAATAGATTTGGCTATCTCAATTGTAACCTGTTCTACATAAGAAAGGTCTGCTCTTCCGTCAGGAGTAGAAGGAGTGCCAACTGCAATAAAAATTATTTCTGCCTTTTCTACGACTTCTTTTAAAGAAGTTGTAAAAAATAAGTTTTTATTTTGCACTTCCTCTTTTACTATTTTTTCTAATCCTGGTTCATAAAAAGGCATTATAAAATTTTTTAAATTCTTAATTTTTCTTTCATCATTATCTGCACAAATAACTTTATTCCCTAATTTTGCAAAACATGCTCCTGTAACAAGACCTACATGGCCTGCACCAATGATTCCAATTTTTTTCATTTTTTATTTATAATAGTTAAATTTTTTTTGACCCAGTTTATCAATTTTTTAATTCCAATTTCTTTTGAGATTTTTATTTTCCATTTCAGTTGTTTTTTTATCTTTTTATTATCGCTTATAAAAACTTTCTGATCACCGGGTCTCCAATTATACAATTTATAATTAATTTTTTTCTCAAGTAGATTTTCTAAAAAATCTATTAATTCTAATAAGGAATAAGTATTTTCTTTGCCACCTCCAATATTGTAAATTTCTCCTTTTGCAATTTGAATGTTTTTTACTGCTAATTTATATGCTCTTATTAAATCTGATACTTCTAAAATATCTCTGACTTGTTTACCATTTCCGTATATATTTATTGTTTCTCCTAAAAGAGATTTTATAATAAAATGAGCAACCCAACCTTGTTCTTCATTCCCAAATTGATGTGGCCCGTAAATACATGATTGTCTAAATACAACTGTTTTAATACCATAGATTCTATAATAATCTCTTACATACTGGTCAGCTATTCCTTTTGAATTTCCATATGGAGAATGAAAATCAATATTTACTTTTTCATCAATACCATTTTTTTTATTTACCAGAAAATATTTTTTTTTACCTTCTTTCAACTGGAAATTTTTAAGTTCTCCATATACTTTATTTGTTGAACTGAATATAAAAACAGAAAGAGGTGATTTCTTTCTAACTGCTTCTAAAAGGTATAAAGTACCTTCTCCATTTATCTTAAAATCTTCTATTGGGTCTTCTACAGATTTTGTTACTGCTACTTGGGCTGCTAAATGATATATTTGGTTACATTTTGAAACTATTTCTTTCAGTTTTTTATAATTTCTTATATCTCCTTTAATAAATTTAAGATTTGGAAATTTAAATGATAATAACCAATTCAAATTATTTTCAACTCCTTTTCTTGAAAGATTATCATAAATAACAACAAAGTTATCTTTATCTTTTAAAAAAGAATATGCTAAATTTATTCCAATAAAACCTGCTCCACCGGTAATTAAAATCTTTTTCATCTTTTGTAAAGATAAATTTCTATAAAATTATAATATCTATCTTTCCCTTTGTTTTTTTTCAATCTCTGCAAAATTCTTTCATTCCAAAGATATTTTTCTTCCCATATTTTCTTATAATTTTTATCAAAATAAACTTTTAATTTACAAGATAATTCATAATATTGATTAAGATTAAGGAATAACCAAAAATATTTATAATTTTCCAATAATTTAGAAATATTATTAAAATCAATTTTCTCTTCTGTTATATCTATAACTTTTGCTTCTCCTTTATAATACCAATCAAATGCAGAAAAATCTTTGCCAAAAATAAATTCTCTTTTTTCAGTAATTAATATTATATCATTTTTTCCGGTTATATCACTTAAAAATTTCCCTATTTCTCTATAAGGGACCAATTTGCTTATATCATGATAATGAAAAACATTCTCTGTGTAATAAAAGAAAACCGAGAATAAAAAAAACGGAATTATAAAAAAGATAAAAAAAACATTTTTCATTTTTTTAATACCTAAAGTCAAAAGAATATACCAGAAAATAGAATAGGGAATTAAGTTTTGAGGAATTGTTGAAGGGAAAGGAATAAAAAATAAAGGGACAAAAATTCCTAATAAAACAAGAAAATTTTTCTCATTTTTTATATTGAACAAATTAGATAAGCCTGATAGAAGGAAAAAAGAAAAAACTAAAAAAGCAGGGATTACAATGACAAAATAAAAAGGATTTATTGTTTCCCCAAGGAAAAAATAAAAAAAATGATATATAAATTTATAAAATAATGGTATTGGTCTTCTTATCCCAAGTGTAAATGAGAGTTGGCAGGGGATTCTTGATAACCATGGTAAATAGGAAAAGAAGATAAACATATAATAAAAAAACCATTTTTTATTCAGTTTTTTTCTAAGTAGTAAGAAAAAAAATTGTATCAAAAGTGTAATAAACCCCAAGTTGTGTAAATAAAGAATGCATACATTTATAAAAAAAAGACCAATCCATAATTTTTTCTTCTGCTCATAAAAGATTAATTTATAGAAAAAATAAAATGATATGATTAGTAAAAAAGTAAAGAGTGTATAAGATTTTAAAATCTGTGACCATAAAATATGTGCAGGATTCAAAGATAAAATTGAAGCAAGTAAAATACCTTCTTTTCTACCAAAAATTTCTTTTCCTAAAATATAAGAAAATGGAATACATAAAACACCAAAAAAAACAGGAAGTAATCTTAAAAAAAATTCAGATTTTCCATATTTCAAAAACAAACCAACTATAAAGTAAAACAAAGGAGGATGAGCATCATGAAAAGTAATATAATTAATCATCCATGGAAAAGGTTTACTTCCAAGAAATATGGCTAAAAATTCATCACACCAGAAACTTCTAACTGATAAATGAAATAACCTGAAAAAAACTCCAACTGAAATAATAATAAATAAGAATATTTTATCAGTTTTATTCTGCTTCAAAATATACTTCTCCATTTAAAATTTTCACTTTTTCAGAATAAGGGGAAAGAAAAAAAGTATATAAATTACCATCTTCATAATTTCTGAGATAAATTACTCCAAAATCTTTTGTTCCATCAGGATAAAAAATAAAAGAGATGTTTTTGGAAATAGTTTCGTAAGAAGAATTTTTTGCTTTATAAATGAATATATTTTTAGGTAGAGGAGAAAAATTAGATTCTTCGCAATTCTCTTCTTTTATAGAATACTCTTGATTTTCTAAATTTAGAATAAAATATATTTTTTTTTTAGTAATGATTGAATTTTCTGAAGCAGAATTTAAAATGTTTTCAAATTCTGAAATTCCTTTTTTGCTTTGTGAGGAAACAAGAAAATTTTTAAAATTTGGAAAAACTATAGAAAATAAAATTCCAATAATTAAAAGAACAATGATAAGTTCTACTAATGTGTATCCATTCAATGTTTTTTTATATATTGGAACTGGATATATCTGCGTCAGGTCCTTCTCCTCCTTCTTTTCCATCTCTTCCATAAGAAATTATCTCATAATTTTCATCATTTCTACCAGGACTTAAATAAATATATTCATTCCCCCAAGGGTCTTTAGGAACTTCTTTCTTCTCTAAATATCCTCCTTCTCTCCAATTTTGCGGTATTCTTCCTGTTACTGGTTTTTCTATAAGGGCTTTAAGTCCCTGTTCTGTTTCAGGATAAAATCCATTATCAAGATAAAAAAGTTTTAATGCAGATTCCAAATTGCTAATTTGTACTTTTGCTGCTGTTATTTTGGCATCATCAACTCTTCCTAAAAATCTCGGAATTACAATCATAGCAAGTATACTTAAAATAACAATCACTGCCATCAACTCTATAAAAGTAAAACCATTCCTACATTTACCAGTTTGTTTATTTGTTAGTAAACTAACTGGAAGAATAATTAAGCATTTTAAATTTTGCATCTTTTATCCTCTACTTAATTGATTGACTTATCTGCAAAATTGGTAAAAGAATACTTAAAGCAATGAAAAAAACAATTCCTCCCATAAAAAGAATCATCAATGGCTCAATGAAAACTATTGCTCTGGTAGATTTTTGAGTAACTTCTCCTTCATATATATCTGCTATTTTCTCAAACATCTCAGAAAGATTCCCACTTTTTTCTCCTGCACTCACAAGTTGAGTAACGATGTAAGGAAAAGTTTTACTATTGTGGAAACTGGTTGATAAACTTCCTCCTTTTGACAAAGATTCTTTTATTTTCTGGATTTCAATTCGCAGATTAGGATTTGAAACTACTTTATGAGAAATGTCAAGACTTTCTAAAATTTCAACTCCTCCTTTTAGAAGTGTAGAAAGTGTTCTTGTAAAAGAAGCAATTTCACTTTTTATAAATATGTCTCTTAAATATGGTATTTTCAATTTAATTGAGTCAAAAAATCTAATTCCCTTTTTAGTCCTGGAAAATTTTTTAAATAAAAGAAAGAAAAATATTACTCCCAAAATACACCATATCCCAAAATTCTTAAAAAAATTGCTTATCCAGATTAAAATATGAGTAGATAAAGGTAAAGTAATAGATATTTTTTCAAAAATTTTGGTTATTCGTGGAATGACAAAAGAAAATATAAAAATAATTCCAGAAAAAGCAACAATTAACATAAGAATAGGGTATGTAAGAATACTTTTTATTTTATCTTTAAAAGCAATTTTTTTTTCAAGAAATTCAGATATTCTTATAAGAATTAAATCCAATGTTCCACTTTCTTCTCCTGCTTTTACCATAGAGACAATCATTTCAGAAAAATAATTAGGATAATTACTAAGGGTAGAAGAAAAACTTTTACCTTCTCTTATATCATTTTGAATTTTTTTAAAAATTTGTTTTAATTTCCCTTCTTTCATCTGAGATATTAATCCTGTCAAACATTCATCTAAAGGTATTCCAGAATTTAAAAGTGTAGCAAGTTCTCTTATTGCTACTGCAAGTTCTTCTTCTTTAATCCTTTGAGGGAAAAAAGAAATATTAGATGGATTGGTTTCTGAAATATTTATTATGTAAATACCCTTTTCTTTTAAACTTTTTTTTACCTTATTAATATCATCTCCTTCTATACTACCTGAAATTTTTCTCCCTTTATTATCAAAAGCGATATAAAAGTAAGTAGACATTTTATAAGTGTACAGTTAACAGTTTACTGTTTACAGTTTATAGTTCGTGATTCACTGTCCATTGTAAACTCTTTTATACTTCCTGAGTTACTCTCAATACTTCACTAACTGTAGTAAGACCCTTTTTCACTTTTTCAGCACCATCCATTCTTAATGTTTTAAGCCCTTTTTCTAATGCAACCTTTTTTATTTCAGTAGATGATGCTCTCTTCATAACCAAATCTTTTATTTTGTCATCAAAAACTAAAAGTTCAAAAATACCAGTTCTTCCTAAATATCCTGTATTGAAACATCTTTTGCAACCCTTTCCTTCCCTGAAATTGCATTCTTTTCTATCTTCTTTACCAAGAGATATTTCTTCAAGTAGAGAAGAAGGAAAATCTATAGGTTCAGAACAACTATCACAATTTAACCTTACAAGTCTTTGAGCCATCACTCCTATTATAGAAGAAGAAATAAGATATGGTTCAATACCCATATCAAGAAGCCGTGTAATTGCACTTGTAGCATCATTTGTATGTAATGTACTGAAAACAAGATGACCTGTTAATGATGCCTGTATAGCCATTTCTGCTGTTTCTAAATCTCTGATTTCTCCTACCATAAGGATATCCGGGTCATGTCTTAATACTGAACGAAGGCCGGTAGCAAATGTTAATCCTGCTTTCGGATTTATATGTATCTGATTTATACCTTCAATATTATACTCAACAGGGTCTTCAAGTGTAACTATGTTTATTCCTGGATTATTTATTTCTGCAAGAGCAGCATATAAAGTTGTGGTTTTTCCACTTCCTGTTGGACCTGTAAGAAGAATTATCCCATGGTCATAATGAATTAATTTATTGAAAGAATTAAAAGTTTCTCCAGTTAATCCTAAATTTTCTATATTAAATAAAAAGTTTGATTTATCAAGAAGACGAAGAACCGCGGATTCTCCAAAAAAAGTTGGTATAATGGAAACCCTAATATCAATCTGTCTGTTTTCAACTTTAATTCCAGTTCTGCCATCCTGTGGTATTCTTTTTTCTGCAATATCAAGGTCAGAAATAATTTTAATCCTTGAAATAATTGCTGGTTGATATTTTTTTGGTAAAACAAAAATATCATGGAGTATTCCATCTATTCTATATCTAACTTTTAAGGATGTCTCTGTTGTTTGAAGATGAATATCACTTGCTCTCATAGAAATCGCTCTATAAATAATCTGGTTGACTAAACGAATAACAGGTGCTTTATTTGCCAAATCAAGTAAATTTTTTTGGTCTTCATTTATTTCTTCTTGAAGATGAACAATATCCTCTTCTTTTAAATCCTCTATTACTTTTTTAGATGAACTTGGATGATAATAATATCTTTCAAGAAAATCTAAAATTTTTTCAGGAGAACAACAAGCAATTTTAACTTCATGATTTAAAACCTTTTTTATCTCTCCTATATCTATTTTTAAAGGATTGTCACTTACTATAATTATTTCATTCTCTTTACTTTTTAAAGGAAGGAGACAATTTTTATATAAAAAAGAAAACGGGAATTTATTAAGTAATTCAGGGTCTATCAATTCTTCAATATTTTCTATAACAGGAATTGTAGTTTTCATTTTTGAAGTTCTTTTAAAATTTTTTCTTTTTCTTCTTTTATCTTTTCTGCCTCTTCAAAGTTTGAAACAATATGGGGAGTTATAAAAATTAAAAGGTTTGTTTTAATGTTGCTTGTACTCTGTTTTTGAAATAATTTGCCTAATAGTGGAATATCACCTAAAAATGGAACCTTATGAATAGTTTTTTCAGCATCATTTCTCATTAATCCACCAAGAACTATTGTTTTATTATTCGGAACAATTAAGGTTGTTTCTGCTAATCTTTTTGCAGTTGTTGGTGCTTCTGGATTTCCTCCTTCTATTAGTTTTGTTACTTCTTGAGAAAGTTTTAATTTTACATATTTATCTTGACTTATTTGAGGAGTTATTTTTAAAACAATTCCAACATCCTTATAATCATAACTTTTAATTACATCACTTGTAGTTCCAGTTGTTCCACTAACAAATCTTGTTTCTTTAAGATAAGGAATATTTTCACTTATATTTATTGATGCTTCTTGATTATCTGAAGTCATAATTTGAGGAGTGCTTAAGATATTAAATCTGCTATCTTTACCGTAAAGATTGATTAATGCACCTACACTTAAAGGTAAAGTAAGTTCTCCTTTATATGCTGCAAGAGAAAGTCCAGTTGGAGGGATTCCTGATGTAATATAAGTTTGTAAAGTTTCAAAGTTTGTACCAGCAACCCCTGTATAATCATCTTTAATAGTTCCTGAATCCACCCATTCTATCCCTATTTGCTTGGTTTTTTCATAAGTAACTTCTGCTATTAGTGCTTCTATAAGAACCTGGTTTGTCATTATATCAAGTTCTTTAATAAGTTTTTCTATTGTAGGGAAATCATCAGGATTAGCATAAATAATTAAGGAATTTGTATTTTTTGCAGAGACCACAGATGGTTGAATTTCAGAAACAGTTTTACCTGGTGTTCTTGAAGGAACTTGTGTTTGTTTTCTTGCAGAAAGAATTTGACCTAAAATTTTTGCCATATCTTCAGAAGTTGCATTTTCTAACCTATAAACCCTGAATTCTTCTTTCCCAGGAGGAGTTGGAACATCTATTTTTTCTATAATCTCCATTATTTTCCCAATATTTCCTCCTATATCAGAAATAATTAAACTGTTTGTTCTTTCATCAACTGTAATTTGTCCTCCTTTTGTAAGATATGGAGAAAGAATTTGGGAAAGAGTTGCAGCAGAATAGTATTTTAAAGGGATAATTTGATTAATAAAACTTTCTTTTTTCTCTTCTGGAACTTTTCCTATATTTATTTCTCCACTTCTAATTTTTGCATCAGAAATAGGGATAATAAGAGAAATTTTTTCTTTTTTTACTACTGTATATCCATAAAGGTTTAAAATTGCTTCAAAAATTTTATTTATATCCTGTGAAGAAACAGGTTTTTGTGAATATATAGTAATATTTCCTTTTATTTGTGGGTCAAGTACATAATTTTCTTCTGTAAATTCACTGACAAACTTTATAAAAGTTTTTATATCTACATTATTGAAATTAAGAGTAAATTCATCTTTACTATATATTGAAAAAGTAAATATAAAGAAAAAAAATATTAATTTTGAGAAATTTTTCATAATAAAGACAGTTGGAGGATAAATCTCCTACTACTGTTTTATGTTTTAAGATTAAACGTAAATACTTACTAAACTACGTTCGTATTTACAGTATACAGTGAACAGTTTACAGCAAACTATGTACTATGTACTAACCCCTATGTACTGACATACCCAGCTTCCTTGATTATTAATTTGTTTCGGATTTCGTGCTTCGTATTTTTCATTTTGGATTTTGCATTGTAATTTTGCATTTTGATTTTTGATTT
>Ga0123519_10006772_pt1 | contig 17908 bp, 39 predicted proteins | sample YelNatPaOPRAMG02_FD_87396 | JGI IMG/M metagenome (GOLD analysis project Ga0123519, IMG submission 87396) | Hot spring microbial communities from Yellowstone National Park - Yellowstone National Park OP-RAMG-02 (version 2) | ecosystem: Environmental > Aquatic > Thermal springs > Hot (42-90C) ... | reverse complement strand
TTTTTCAATTGTTTCTTTTTGTTCAGGAGAAATTATAGGTTTTTTTGCTGTAATAAATTCAGTAATTTTTTTCAATTGTTCTTGTATTTTTGCGATTCTTTGTTCATATGTTTCTGTAGTTTCTTGTCCTAATCCAAAATTTATATACATAATTTCCTCCTATATTCCTAAAGCATTCACTATTTGAGTTATAGCATCTTCAAGTTGTTTTAATTTTGTATCTATTATATTTTTTAAATTTGTATTTTCTGTAGTAAGTTGTTGAACTTTTTGTTTTAAGTCAGCATTTTCAGCCTTAATTTGGTTAATTTTTTGTAATATTGTTGGTAATAATTCAACTTGTTCTAATCTCATAAATTATACTCCTATTGCTTGTGCTATTTGTTTTATTGCACTTTCTAAATCAGATAATTTTTTGTTAATTTGTTCTTGCATATAAGAAACACTATTTTTAATATTTTTTATCAGTTCTGTTGTCTCCATATCAGGTATTTGTTCAACTTTAACATTTTGTAACATTGCATATATATTTTTTAGTTCATTCATAATGTTAGAAAGTATCAAAAGAGCATCATTTAAATATTTTTGGCTTTCATCAATTAGTTTAAAAGATTGTGATAAATTAGAAGTAAGTTTTGCTAAACTATCATCTTTTGTTTTTATTGATATTTCTCTTATTGAAGAAGCAACTTGTGTTAAATATGTGTTATATTCGTTTAATTTACCAATTATTGTATTTTGATAATTTGTAATTGTATTATCAAAAACACTTTGAGATTGTGAAATCGCTTGTGAAATTATTTGTAGCATAGCATTTTTTAAAGCATTGATTATTATTCCATTATTTTCAACCCAAAATCGTAAACTGTTCATTCCTTGCCATCCTCTTGAATGCCCCTTACAAAAAATATCTCTATTTTCACGCCTATTAGTATAACCCATAGAAGGTATTCTTATGAAATCACTTCTTTCAAACCATTTAGAAAATAACTCTCTAAGATAAGATAATTCATTAGAAAGCCGTTGTATTTCATTTGAAATTTGTTCATAATTTCCTTCAAAGACATATGTATCTCCCCAACTTTCACCTTCAGCATGCCATGTTATTGGAGCAGTTACTTTTGCTCTTATATTTCTTACCAAATCGCTTAAAGAAATACTTGCAGGTATTCTTTCAATTGGTGCTTTATCAAACCAAATATTTAATTTTGGATTTACTGCTTCTAAATCTGTAGTATCAAAACCTAATTCTTTAAAAGAACTTATTAAGGCAATTTCATAATTTCCTTCAACTCTAACCTTTTCTTTATTAAAATAATCACCACCTTTTGGTGGCACAATATAACTTTCAGCCGATATATTTTGTCCTAACGATTTTAATCCTTTTTTTCTAAATGGTTCACCAATATCTGTTTTTTTAATTGTTTCCTTTGCTAAAACTATTTTATCTTTAGCATCTTTAATTTCTTTTCCTACCGTAACAGAAGTTATTGGTAAAGTTTTTTGTTCTTGTCTTAATAATACTTTCATTTTTTTCTCCTTTTACTTAAGGCAGTATACAAAAGGATACCACCGATTGCTAACCCACCAATTATCATAATTTTTTGCATTTGTGCTTCTTGTTCCATTTTCATCTTTGCTAATTCTTTTTGAACTTCATATGCTTGAGCAGTTGCTTTTGCTTGTTCTTCAGAAGAAGTCGGTAATCCCAACTGTTTTTTTATCCAATCATTTATAGAAGGAGCCGCTGCTGTTGCAACTGCTGTTACAAGTGTTCCTACTATAGGCAAAATAGATAAAGATTGTAAATTTCCTTTAGATTGTAAATACATAATTTACACCTTCTTTTTTTGTAAAAATAACAAAACACCCAAAACTACTAAAGCACCTGCAAAATACAAAATAGATTTTGAAATACCAGTTTCAGGTATTGAAATAATTGGTGGAGTAGTTGTTTTTGGCATAGAAGTTTGTTGTCTAATATACGCTTCTACTCCCTGTTGAACATTTTCTATTTGTGTTTTTGCTGTCTGTTGCATCCAAGTTTGTATCCCGCCTATCAAAGAACCTTTTATAGTTTGAATTATATTACCAGTTGTTGGATCAACAATATAAATATTCATCGCACGCTTTTTGTAATCATTTTGAACTTCTGTTGAAGCAGAATTCCAATACCAATCTGCTAAAAATACTTCAGAACCTTTCCAATAAAATCCATATCTTTGAACTTCTTTTAACTCTTCAGGTAATAACACTATTTGTTGATTTAAATACATAGTTATATCTCCTTATAAATTTTTATCCTTTTATATTTAGCAGTATATCCTAATGGTCTTGTTTTTTTTACTGGGTCAAAAGTTATCCATTTACCTAAAGTTGGCGAATATACTTGTAAAAACACATGGTTAAAACTACCATCTACAGAATTCATTGTTGCGGTAGTCACAGGTCTAACTCTTAATCCTAATGCTTTTAGGATTGTCCCGCCAAAAATTGTATGGTCATCACAATCGCCAATAGCATAACCTAATCTTTGAAAATTTTCCAACTGTCTATATGCGGAAATAAATAAGTCCTTATCAGGTGGGTCATTAACATATTTCATCTTTTTTTGCATAAAACTATAAACATTTTGGATAGTTTCTAAATCGTTTATACCACGAAGTTGATGAGCAATAGATTGGATTTCAGGTAAATATTGGTCTCTTTCAATTAAAGTAGAAATTATTTCTACTTTTTGTTTTATACCTTCATCCGTATCTGGTGTGTCTATAAGATAATCTTGTCCCCTAGAATACATATTTTCTCCTAAACTTTTAATTTAGGAGTTAGGGTTGAATTAAAGGTGAGAGTTAAAATTTTTAAAAATGGAAGTTGTAAGTTAAGTTTGAGTTTCTATTATTATATATATATAACTTTTTTAATTTTGTCAACTATTTTCCAAAAATTTTTCAAATTAACAATTTTTTCCGACGATATTTAAAAAAATAAAAATTTTAAGCACTACCCCCCTCATCTACATTTTCAACTTCTTTTTCACTTTTTTCAAATAATTCAATGTTAGTTTTTAAATGTGAAATAATTTCAACAATTTTATTTTTTTGTGGTGTTAATTCAGGCAAAATTTTTAATATTTGTTCAACACTAATTTTGTTTTTCACATAATCACAAAAAGCATCAAAGTAAATATTTGGTATTTGGTCAAAAATAGCATCAGCAATTTCTTTAGCAGATGCAGGTCCTTGAATTGTCATTATTATCATCCCCCGATAATCATCTAATATTTTTTCAAATGGATGGTTATATTCTTTTTTCATAGCATTTACTCCTTCTTGTTTTTGCTCAAGTGGTTGTTGGAGTTGCTGTGGTAATTTCATTGAAATGGGTTTTGGGACTTGTAAAGGTTCTGATATTTTTTTTAATTCTGCTATGCTTTTCAAAGCATCGGTAATTCCGTTGATAATTCTTTCAACATCAGTTTTTTCTTCAGGTTCCCTTTGCATCCCCATTGATAAACCTAAATTAAAAGAATTGTTAATTAGTTCAAACATTTTAGAAATTGTTTCTGTATTATCTTGTTTTTCAGGTATAAGCCCTAAAGATTTCAACTTTGCAATTTCTTCTGCAAGGTCAGTTTTAGGTTGTTGTTGAACCTTCAAAGTTTCTATTATAGTTTTCATAAACTCATCAGATTTTTGTTGCATTTGTTGTTGTAATGCTTGTTGCATTTGTATAAAAGCCTGTGTTTGTTGTGAAATTGAGTTAAAAAGTGTAGTAAGAAGTTGTTCTCTTTGTTGTTGTTCTGCTTTCATTCTTTCAATCAATAATTGTTGTTCTTGTTTAAACCTTTCTAAATCTCTTTCGTGCTTTTCTCTTTCTTGTGTGATGAGAGTTTGTAAAAATTGTGCTAAATTTATATCAAAACTACTTTTTTGTTCTTGTTGTGGTTGTAAAGGTTGTGTTATAGGTTGAGGTGGTTCTTTTAATTCAAACTCTTTGTGTGTAGCGAACACATATTTACCTCCTACCCTTACTTCCGCTTTTATTACCCCACCTTTTTCAAATCCGTATCTTTCAATAATATCTTGTAATTCTTCTGCTTCTGTAATTTCTTCTCTACCTATTGCCACATAAGAACTAGCTGGTGACTTCTTTTGATATATAATTACTGTTGCTCTCTTACCTTGAATTTTCTTCCGTAGGTCGTCTACCCAACCTTCTATTTCTTTCTCATATGGTTTTTCTTCTTCTTTTTTTTGTTCTTCTTTTACTTCTTCAATAGGTTCTTCATCATAAATTTTTATTTTTGCCATAGGTATTATCCTCCTTTTGAACTAAAATTATCGGTTTAAAATTGGTTTTGCATCGGTTCTAATTCGGTTTCGTATCGGTGTTGAGCGGTTTTAAGCGATTTTTTGTGGTTGTATTACATCAATTTGTATATTTTTACCATTTTTTTTAGCAATAGACCTCAAAAGACAACGCAAAGATTGTATATTTGTGCCTTTCTCCCCAATGATATATTTTACATCATTAGGGTTTGCTTCTATCTCATATACTATTAAAGAAGCAGTAGTTGGAATATGAATTTTAATTTCTTCTGGTTTGGATACAAGTTCGGAGACAATTGTAAGTATTATATTTTTTAGTTTTTGTTCTATAGTTTCATTTTGTTGTTTCATTTTTATCTCCTTCTTGTATTTGAGATTGTAATTGATAATAAATAGAAATAAAAATACATTGATTGTTTATAAAGAAGATACATTTTTCTTTTTGGCAGGGACCTGTGACATCAACAAAACCATCACCTTGAAGAGTTCTAACGGGAAGTATTGAAGTTCTAAAAGGACATCCTTTTTCTGTTAGTTTTAAATTTATGGTCATATTCTTTTTCCAATTTTAGATTTTTTAAAATTTTACAAAATAAAAATATATTTGTCAAGTGCTTTCTTAAAAAAATTAAAAATACATTTTCTCGTCGGTAAAATTATTTTTAAAAAATTTTTTATAAACCTCTTGACAAAATAAAAAAAGTTTTATAAAAAAATAAAAGAGGTAAAAAATATGCCTTACTGGTTTGAAGTAGAAAATTTAAGAGTAGGTAAAGAAAAAGATAAAAGAAGAAAACTTACGGATAAAGATAGAGAAATAATTAGAAAATTATACCAAAAAGGGCTTTCCATTAGAAAAATTGCAAAAATATTTTCTGACAAAACTACCCGACGCAATATACAATTTATTCTTTTTCCTGAAAGGTTAAAAAAACAATATCTATACAGAAAAGAAAAAAACTGGTATTATAATAAAAATCGTCATAAAATATATATGAAAAAATATAGAACACACCTTAAAGAAATTTATGGATTAAAACAACAAAAACAGAAGAGGGATCTTTTTAATTATAAATGCTATAAAAATAAAATAAAAAACTATCATAAAGGAGGAAACAATGAAATATACAATTTTAATCAATCAAGTTGGAATAATAGAAAATGGTTGGGTAAAGAAGACAGATATAATAGATTGGTGTATAATTGATTATTTGCGGGATTGGTATTTTGCAGAGACAAAAAGAACAATCTTTGTGCAAGATGATGGTTGTAATTATGTATGGGTTAATTATAATCACTTAATTCAAGAATTACCGATAATTGGTATAAAAGATAAAGATGCATTAACAAAAAGGTTCAAAAAATTAAAACAATTAGGTTTAATTAAAACTTTTAAAGATAGTCAAAATAATTTATATTTCATTCTTACTCCAAAGTGTATAGAAGTAATTGGTTTTAAACTTTCCCTATCCTATCAAAATAGGACACCTATCCTACCGTCATCGGATACCTATCCTACCGTGATAGGACAGGGGCTATCCTACCGTGATAGGACAGCACAAATATATAATCAATCTAGTAAGCTACCAGAAACTAAACAGTTACTCTCTAGTAATAAAGTTACTAATAATAAAGATGCTAACTTTAAAAACATAGAAGAAGCTAATAATATATTTATATCTCATCAATTTTCTAACGAAAATTGTCAACAACATTCTGCTAACGCAGAAGTTGTTGAAAGTTCAAGCATTTCTTTTGAAAAACCTAAAAAAACAAGAAAAAAAGAAGATACATCTGAAGAAGATAAAAAAATAAATAACGCTATTAGAGAACTACTAAAATATTTTGATGATTGCTATAGGTATTTGTTTAAGATGGGTTATAACTGCGAGTTTAAGGTTGAATTTGAACTTTTAAAAAGAGATTTTAAGAGGTATTTAAAAGAGAAAAAAGATATAGAAAAAACAAAAAATTATTTTTTAGACCTAATTGATATATACTTTACAGAAATTGAAAAACAGATTGACAAAGATAATTTGAACCCTTGTATAAGAAACTTTCACATAATAATAAACAAATTGGTATTTTTACATAAAAAAGCAGATGATGATGATTATAATTTTAAAAGATTTGACAAAGTAATTTCAAAGGAGGTAAAAAACGATGGAAATAATTAAAAATGAAATTATAAAATTAGGGCAAAAATTTTGGGATGTAAAAGACAATGTGAAATTGACAAAATTGTGTAAGCAATGTGGTGAAGAATGGTTTGCAAGAGCGATAGGGAATGATGGATTATGCCCACATTGTAGAGAAGGGATAAAACCAAAATATTCTACAGCGATAGAATACTTATATCTAAAATTTGTAGAATTTGGATATGACACAAATAAACTTTTAGAGGAAGTTGATAAAATGATAAAAGACAACGCTTTTTCTGATGAAACAATGTTGTTAAAATGTTTAGAATGCCACGAGTATGTTACAGTCCTATATGAGACAAAATATGGAACAATATGTAAGAAATGTTATGATATCAAAAAATATTTTGCTAAAAAAGATAATAAGGAAAAAAATACAAGAGAATCAAAAGAATAAGGAGGTAAATAAAATGAAAAAGAAAAAAATCTATACAGCAAAAGAAGTATCAAGGATAACAGGTGTGCCTATTTCAACTATATATCAATGGGTGCACTTTGGACTGATTAAAAGTGTAGCAACATACCATTGTTTGTTCTTCCCTGAAGATTTAAAAAAAATTATAAAAATCAAAAAAGAAAGGGAGAAAGAAAAATATGAAAAACATAATAACTCAAACTCAAATTCAAAATAGAAGAATTAGTTTATGTTTCAAATGTAATAGAGATTGTAGATTAAAAGAATTTTATATTAAAAAACCTGAAGTCAAAGTATTATATTGCCCATATTTTGTGAGGGAGAAAAAATATGAAAAAGATGATAAAGAAAATAGTTGAGTTTATTTTTTGTAAATTTTTTGATGTTCATTTTTATGTTCAAGTTGCAAAAAATAATTATGTAAAAATATATAAGTGCAAATTATGTAAAAAATTGAAAGTAAAAAATAGGGACTAAATATATTTTTAATAAAGGAGGATAAAGAATGAAAATAAAACCTATAAAATCGGAATGGATTATTTTTAAGTTATATTTTCTGTTGATAGGTTTTCTGTTAATTCTGATTGGCATTACGCAGTTTTTTAGTTGTCTTCCGCTACTTATCTTTAAAATATATTCAGTGTTAATGTTTGTGCTGGGAGTGTTGTTTATTTATTTAGGAATCAAATAGAAACGGAGGTAAAACAAAATGAAAGAAAAAAACAAAATAATAGCAGAACTAACAGAACAAATAGAAATTTTAGGAAATAAATTGGTTTTTGAGATTATAGAAAACAAAGAATATGAGCAGGAAACAAAAAGAAATAAAATAAAAGAAAAAAATGATATAATGAAAGAAATCTACAAATTGTTAAAGGAGTTAAATCAATAATGAAAAAATTTTTAAAAGGATTTTAAAAAAAAGAAGAAGACAAAAAGAAATAGCAGAAAAAACAAAAAAAGCAAAGATTGATGAAATGAAATTAAAAGTATTAAAAATTGTAAAATATAAAAGTCAAAGAAACCCAGCTTATTATTTTTATTATATCTTTTTCAAATCGCTTGACAATGGAAAAAGTTATAAAACTTGTATATCTGATGAATTTAGAAATTTTAGATGGTGGAAGGATGTTAAAATAGGAGATATATTAGAAGTTAATGATGATATGATTTATGGTAATCTTATAGATGCAGATACTATACCAATAAAAATTTTGGAGGAGTAGATGAAATATCCTGATGATTTTATAAATAAAATCATCTGTGGGGATTGTTTAGAAATGCTGAAAGAAATACCTGATAATTCTATTGATGCTGTTGTGACAGATCCACCGTATGCTTTAGGATTTATGGGTAAAGAATGGGATACTTTTGATAAAAGTCAATTTGGTAGAAAAGGATTAGAAGGTAAGAATGATTTAAAAGTAAAAAAGAATTTTGAAATTTTACCGAGATATAAAAATTGGAATGGTTATTATGAATTTTCTTTTAATTGGGCGAAAGAAGTATTACGAGTATTGAAGCCTGGTGGATATCTTTTATCGTTTGGTGGAACGAGGACATACCACAGGATGGTGTGTGGACTTGAGGATGCAGGGTTTGAGATACGAGATTGTATAATGTGGGTCTTCTCAACTGGTTTTCCCAAGTCGTTGAATATAGCCAAGAGTATAGACAGGTTGTTGAAAGAAGGCAAGGCATCATTGAATAGTATTGGCGATAATTCAAAAGGTGCGTTAGGTTATCACAAGTTAAATTTTGAACAGGGGTATAGACCTAAAGATTATACGAATGTAGAGAGAAGACAATATGAGATTACAGAAGATATTGCGAAGAAATGGGAAGGGTGGGGCACAGCACTCAAACCTGCGTATGAACCAATTGTTGTAGCAAGAAAGCCGTTGAGTGAAAAAAATGTAGCTATGAATGTTTTGAAATGGGGAACTGGTGGGATAAACATTGATGCGTGTCGTGTTGGTCAAGAGAAAGTTATAATACATCATGCTCCTGCTGGAACTTTTGCTGGTGGAGAACCAAATAGAGGTAGTATCAAGAATTATTACACATCACAGGGAAGGTTTCCTACTAATGTTGTTTTAGAGTGTATTTGTGATGAAGTGATAGAAGGAAAACACACCAATCTAGAATGTCCGTGTTATATGTTAGATAAGCAAAGTGGAGTAAGTAAATCAAATATAAGAATGCCTACAAATAAATATTATAAAGCAGTAAATACTTGGGCTGCTGGTAAAGATTTAACAATACGAGGCTATAATGATTCGGGTGGTGCCTCTCGTTTCTTTTATTGTGCCAAAGCAAGTCGTAAAGAGCGAGATATGGGATTAGAAAACTTGCCGTTAAAGAAAGGTGGGGGTATGAAAGGAACTGAAGACCAGTCGTTGTTGACAGGTTCAGGTAATGTAAGAAACAATTTGATAAGAAACAACCATCCGACAGTGAAACCCTTGCGTTTACTTGAATACCTTGTCAAACTTATAACACCACCTGGCGGTCTTGTCCTTGACCCATTTTGTGGTAGTGGGACAACTTGTCTTGCGTGTAAAAAATTAGGTTTCAATTTTATAGGTATAGAAAAAGAAGCAGAATATGTAGAAATAGCAAGAGCAAGAATAAATGCAGTAAAAGAAGACAAACAACAAAAATTATTTTAAAAGGAGGTAAAATAAGATGGAAGAAAGATTTGAAAAAATTGGAAAAATTTTAATAATATTTTCTTTTATTTCTCTTTTGATACTCATTTTTTTATACTATTTTGTTGAATATACATTTGATAAAATAGCATTGAGTTATTGGAAACTTGCAGATAAAAGTTCAACTTTAGAAGCAAAATCTTATTATATTGACAAGTTTGTTGAAAGTTTGGAAAACTTAAAATTTTCAGAGTATAATGCAATATTCTTTAAAACACCTAATAATAATGTAAGAAAAAATTTAGAAACATTAAAGACGCTTCAAAATAGATTAAAAAAAGCAAAGCAGATGGATGTTAACTCTTTTGAATATCAAAAGGCAATAGAGCAAATAACTGCTCAGGAACAAGGTGAAGCAAAAGGAATGATTGATACAATAAAAGGTGGCTGGAAATTAGCAAATTATCCTTTATTTTGGAAGCCTATCTTTGTGTTTATTTGTTGTTTAATTAGTTTAATTGGAGTTATTGGGTATGTTATATATGAAACCTACCGATGAAATTACCAATGACAAAGAAAGGATATAAAAGATATTTTTGAAACACGAAAATAAATATTAAAGGAGGTAAAATGAAATGATACAAAAATATAATATAAAAGATAAAGTTTTACTTTTTATTATAAGAGCAAATTCATTAAATTGGAGATATGTATACGATGAAGAAACAAAAAATAAAAAAATTTTTTACTATGTAAAAGTTTCCTATTTAGTTAATTGTATTATTATAGAAAGTATAAACATCAAAATAAATGAAATTTTGTATGAAGCGTATAGTGAATTTTACAAAAAGAAAATTTGGTGCAATGAAGATGAAATCATACCTTTTACAATTGAAGCAATACAAGAAAAATTAAAAGATATAGAATTAGTATATTTTTTAGGTAAAGGTAAATCTTATGTAACTTTTGAGATATTTCCCTTTGAAACAGGACAATTAGGTTTAAAACCAAAAGAAGAAATAATTGATATAATATTGAAATTAGAACCTATAGATTTAGGAAAATAAAATGAGTATAAAACCTGAAAATAAAAAATATTATAATTCAGAATGGAAAAAATTGTCAGAAAAAATTATTATTGAAAGAGGTGAGAAATGTGAAAGATGTGGGAGAAAAAGAGATAGGTATGAGAGAAATAAATTTTGGTTGACTGTTCACCATAAAGATAGAAATCCTGCTAATAACAATCCTGACAATTTAATAGTTCTATGTCCTAAATGCCATTTTTATTACGAAAGGATGATAAATTTAGGTTATTACAATAATCCTAATCAATTAGAATTTAATTTTAAAAATGAAAGTAATTAGTGCTCCTATAATAATAAAATTTAGAAAACCATTAAGTAAAGAAACTTTTGATTATTGGATTAAATCAATTTTTTGTCGTATAAATAATCGCTTTGAACTATGGGGTAATCCGATAATATTAGGACCGAAAAAAGTTCATGTATATGGTGTAGATAAACATTTGTGGGAACCAATTTTTCTTGAATTAACAGACAAACATTTGATTGCTATTGTGCCTAATAAGGAAACTTGGCGGAACACAATTCATAGACTTATATGTAATGTTCAGAAATATATTGACCCTTCAGCAAAAGCATATATTGGAGATGTAGAATATACTCATTTAAAAGAGGTAAATAAAGGTAAAAAATTAGGCACAAATGAAAAATAAAGAATATTGGATAAACAAAATTCATCAAGGAGATGCTTTAGAAATTTTGAAACAAATGCCTTCTGATTTTGTTGATTGTATTATTACAAGTCCACCATATTGGAGTTGTCGTGCTTATCTACCTGATGACCACCCTAACAAACCTAAAGAAATTGGTTTAGAAGACCATCCACAACAATATATTAACAAAATTGTAGAAATATCCCTTGAATGTATTAGAGTTTTGAAAAAAACAGGTGTGTTTTTTTTAAATCTTGGTGATGTTTTTTATACAGCATCCCATAAAGGTGGACTGGACAGATTAAATAAAGAGTTTAACAAAATTTATGAACATAGAACTGAAGTAAGAGGCAAACATAAAGATACTTGGCTCCAACATAAAGGTAGATTGTTATTACCAATGAGAATAGCAATTGAATTACAAAATAAAGGAGCAATTATTAGAGATGTAATAATTTGGGTTAAAAAATTAACACTTTATCCTGAAAAAACTTCTATTGGTGCAACCATACCATTCCCTGTAAAAGATAGGTTATTACCATCTTTTGAATATATTTTTCAAATTGTTAAAAGCAAAAAATATTATTTTGATTTAGAACCTATAAAAAATGAAATGAAACAAACTTCTTTGAAAAGGTTTAAATATCCTATATTTGAAAATTATACAGAAGAAAATCCATTTAAAAAAAGTCTTGTAGGTTTAGGTAATTTTAGAAAAAACATTTTAACTTGGAATGTAAAACTAAAAAATACTCTTTTAAAATCAAATCCTACAAATGCAGTAATGTTTAAACAAAATAATCAATTTACAACTAGCGGTAATCATTATGCAAAATTCCCTGAAAGTATGGTAGAATTTTTGCTCTTGGCAGGTTGTCCACCAGATGGTATTGTTTTAGACCCTTTTATGGGTAGTGGAACTACAGCAATTGTATCTAAAAAATTAGGTAGAAATTATATCGGAGTTGAATTAAATGAAGAATATATTAAAATAGCAGAAGAAAAATTAGATAAAATATATGGTTTACCTGGTATTGTTTAGAATCAATGCTAATGCGGTAAATTTAAAAAATAAAGGGGTATTTTAGGGTTTTAGTATAAAACATATTAAACAATAAAAAAACTTAAAAATAACAAAATTTAATGGGTTATAATTGAAATTATATGAAAGTAGCAATTTATACAAGGGTATCAAAAGAAGAATTAAATCCTAAAAATCAGGAATTGGCATTGAAAGATTTTTGTAAAAAGAAAGGGTTTGTTATATACGGAATATACGAAGACGAAATTAGCGGTGCGAAACTTGAAAGACCTGCTTTAAAACGATTGATGGAAGATGCAAAACAAAAAAAATTTGATGCAGTAGTGTTTTGGAGTATTGATAGGTTGGCAAGAAGTGTATTAGATTTGTGGCGAATAGCAGATTTTTTTAGGCAACAAGGAATACAACTTATTTGTGTTTCTCAAGATATTGATACTACAACACCTACAGGTAAATTCTTGTTTACGATTTTAGGTGCTGTAGCAGAGTTTGAAAGAGATATTATTTCACAAAGAACAAAATTAGGTATTTTGAGAGCAAAAAAAGAAGGTAAAAAAATAGGAAGACCTAAAAAGGAGGTATAAAATATGAAAATAGAGACAAAATATGATGTTGGAGATATACTTCTTTTAGTAAAAAAAGGTTATAGTATTAGTTATGAAGGGGGATTTTTGAATGTATTTCTTTGATACTTTTTATATTTTTAATGATTTTGCTTGTTGGTTTTGGTATTGGTGTAGGTATGTATCTTTTTATTGATAGTCTATTTTGGGAATTTAAAATTGCAGGATTAATATTTACTTTTTTAAGTTTACTTATGTTAAATGGATTTTTAGTTGAATTATATAAAAACAATTTACTACCTTTTTAGTTTATTTTTATATTGTTTAAAAGAAAATATATATAATTATAATAAGATCCTACGGTCAATAACAATATAATTTTTGTTAATAGTTTCAACAATATTAATATCACCTGATTTAATCTCATCGTAAATAATGTTTTCTATACTAACATAACCAGCCCATTGTGAAGGAACTTCTGAATATATTAATTCTTCTAAACTATTTATATAAATATCTAAAGGACTTAATGCTTCTTTAATTGTTTCTAAATCATGTTCTCTGGAAATTCTTCTTTCAATTCTTTTGCCAATTTTTCAATTTCTTCCTCCGTAGGTATACCCCAACCACCAACACTAACATCAAAGATTGCTTTAGATATTTTATCATAATTTGTTAGATAATCTTTTATAATGCTCATCTTTTTTACCTCCTTTTTAAAAGATAATTTTTAAGAGTGAACCCAATAACCATCTCTTTCAAGTTTTGTTACTACAAATGAATAATATTCTATTGGATAATTTTTACCAAAATACCTTTTTAATATATCATGTATCCAAGAGTAAAAAATATCACCTTTAACAATAAGAACAACTTTTCGTGAAATTTTGTTGTCCCAATCATTTTTTGTAAGATACACTTCCGTTTCCAATCTAAAAGGAGAATAACTATGTTTTTCTAATTCTTCAGCTATTTTTTTTAATTTATCAATTTCTTGCGGTGATAGTTTTTCTGATAATTTTTCTAAGTCTTCATCTAAAATTTCCCTATACCTTTCGTAAGGAAAATGTATAATAGGTAAATCATTATCATCAAAAATAAATCTTTTTCGTTTTATTATTCTCATAGTTCTCTCCTTTCTTACAATAATGCAATTCTTCACCACCATATGGGCAATAATATTTTATCTGATGGTCAATTTCTTTCCTTATTATTTTTCTAATTTTCCCACCTAAATACATAATTTCGCTACCTTTTTTAAGAATGAACAAAATAACCATTTCTTTCTAACATTCTACCTACAAAAAGGTCATATTCTAAAGGATAATTTTTACCAAATTTTTTTATCAATTCATTACGCAGTGAAGAAAAAAGGACTTCGCCTTTGTAATATAAAATCATATATTCTTTATTGTCAAAATCATAAACTTCTTTTGTAAAAGGATTATAACAAAATTTTTTAAGTTTGTCAACTATTTCCATTAAATCTCTTTGTTCCTCTATTGATAATTCTTGCTTAAGTTTTTTAATTGTTTCATCAAGTAATTCTTTTATATATGGGGATGGGACTTCTATTATAGGTTTTGTTTCTAAAAATGATTTTCTTTTTTTTGTTATTAGCATATTTTTTTCTTAAAAATTTATATTTTCACCCCTTTTTTTAAAAAAACGCCCGTTTTTTATTTTAAAAAGTGATTGATTTTTCAAGGAGATTTTAAAATGTTATTTATTTTATTATTCCTAACTCATATAAATTATCTATAAGTTCATCATCAGAATAAAAATCTCCATCACCATCTATCCAAGCATCAATATCAGTTTTACTTTTATTTAGAATACCTAAATCCCAAGAATAAATATATCCTTCTTCTCCTGCACTATCTGGAGTTATAGATATAGATAAATAATATTTTCCTCGTTCAATTTCACCATCCATCACATAAGTTTTCATTTCTTTTAGCAAATCTTTAATTTCTTCAAGATAAAAAATTCCTTTATATTTTTTCATTTTTTCCTCCTTATTTTTATTTTTTAATTTTTCTAAAACCACGCATATCAAAAAATATTCCCAATTTACTTAAATCTGCTTCATCTTCTATTAAATTTGTAATTATAAGATTATATAAACGATTTTTTTCTGAAAGGTCATAAGATGCTTTAATTAGTTGTTTTCCCCAATATAATAAATCTGTATCTGTAGAATAATCTAAAATAAGTTTTATTCCGTGTAATTGTGCTACTGCCTTTTTAAATATTTCTATTTCTTTTCGTTCTAAACTTTTTGTCATTTTATATCCCTCCTCCATATGTTTTCCACATAATTTTCAATAATTCAGGCGCTAATTCTTGCATATATTTATATACTTCTTCTTCCTGTTCATAAAGAGTTAAATCTTGCCAATTTGTTCCTGCTTCTGAAAAATAATAAATTAAATTTTCACCTAAAATTTTTAACGCTTTTTTCTGTCTTTTTAAAAGTTCTAAATATGTATATTGTCGTTTCATATTTTTTCTCCTTTTTATTTAATTTTTAATAAATTTCAATTGTCATTACCCCTAAATATAATTCAGTATAGCTTGGGTCTATAAAATAACCTTCTACAAATACATAACCTGTAAAAGCAATATCGTAAGGAGAAGAAAAAACTTCAAAATTACCTTCAAACCAAAAATCACTATCAGCAGAACCATAATCATATCCACCTTCAGGAATTATTACACTATCTAATCTGGATATAATTCTATTCTTTACAAGAGCAATTTTTATTTTTTCTTTAATAATACTTTTAATATTTATCTCCATATAAGGATGAATTTCATCTATTTCAAATTCAATTATCTCTTTAGGTTCTTTTTGTTTTCAATAATCTTTTCATTTTTTTACACTCTCCTTTCAAAAACTATATTTTGTTCTCCAATCTATTTTATTATATTTTTATTCCTTTTTCTTTGACCTTTTTTTCAAGTAAAACACTATAAATGGAATAAGCAACAATTAAAGCAAGAAAATCATAATCAATAGCAACACCTTCAGAAAAATTAGGTAATATCATTCCTTCAATAAACATAAGCATTTCTTCCCAAGAAGCATATTGTGAAAACTCATCTATCAATCTTTTAATTTCATTTCTATTTCTAGCTTCATTATATAAATATTCAATTATTTGTAAAATTCTTTCTTCTATTTCTTTTTTCATAATACTTTCCTCCTTTGGTTTTTATAAACTATATTTTATTCTCCAAATAATTCGTTCGCCTAATTTTGTCTCTTTTACAATTTGATTGAAAAAATCAATAAGAGAAGAAAATCCAAAAGGATTTCTATCGGATATAATTTCTTTTCCCTTGATATAATCATTTAACCATTGATTTGCTTCTTTGATATATCCTGCTGGAAATTTTTTTTCAACAGAAGATGTGCTAACATATCCAGCACCAAAAGGATGATATATTTTAAAACTTCTAACTATTATAATTTCATTACCTAAATCAAATATTTGATATGTTTCTCTTGGAGTAACAACTTCTCTAATTGGAGGTAAATAAGGTAATCGCCCTTTTTTTATAAATTCTTCAAAACTTTTATATTTTTTTGCTTCTTCTACTAATGGTTCAAGTATTTTTGAAATTTTCATAATTTTATTTTCTTCTTACAGAAAAATATACAATTGTTCCTAAAATTGCTAAAATTACTAAAGCTGGAATAGGTTTACTAACACTTTCTACTATCTTTTCTACTTTTGTTAAAACAAGAGATAAACCAATTGTTGCAGCTATTGTTAAAATTATGCCACCAATAATTGCTAATGGTATTGCAGAAAGTCCTTGTTGTTGCAATTTTTTTTCATCAACAACTTCTACTTCAACTACCATAACATATTTTTCTCTATCTACATCTATACTTCTAATTTTTAATCCTTTTTTAGGCAATTCTTCTCTAACTTTTTGTATTAAATCATCAATTTTTTTATCAATTGTAGATTTAGAATACCAAAATTTTAATATACCGATTTCTATATTATATGTCAACCTTAAAATATCACCTTGTTTTACTTCTATATTTTCTTCCATATTTTTTTCTCCTTTTTTTAGTAGGAAAAATTATTTCAGATATTGTTCCAATTATTCCACCTATCAAAAATAAAATTCCTGTAGTTAATCCTAATTGTTGCAATGGTGTTAATTCTTTCTTTTCTTCTTTTGGTTCAGTTATTTCTTCTTTATAAATCCAGGTCATATTCTTACCTTCAATTCATAAACAACAAGTATATCTTCGCTTTCAGAATAATAAGTTTCTATCCCAATTAGTCTATAATGATATTCATCAACACTTTTTAAAATTTTTAATTTTTCAATACCTGTGATTTCTCTCATTTCATCATTTTCATATGCTTTTAATATCTTTTTTGCTAATTCTTCTCCATATATTTCAGATAAATCTCTTATGCGACATTCCCGAATAGGACCAAGATAAGTTACTATAATATCATCATAAGTTTCATATAATTCATCGTCTTCTCTACCATGAGTATAACCTACTATTACAAAAGCCATAGTTTCCCCTCCTTTACAAATAATTTTTTATTGCATTATATCTTGCTATAATTTTTTCTTTGTATTCAGGGGCTGTTGCATATCCAGAAAGCCACATTGCTTCAGCAAAATCGTTTATATTTATTCCTTTCAAAGTTTGTATTACTCTTTGATATCTTGTATTATTTTCTAACAAATTAAAAAAATCCTGTATGCTTTCTTCCCAAGAACCATATTTTCTAAAAGGTCTTTTGGTTATATACCATCCTTTTGCATCAGAATACTCTTTTGTATCCATATATATAACAGGTTTACCTTGTTTTGCCCAAGTTTCACCTGTTATACTAAACAAATTATTCCCTTCTTTTGCTAATTTTGAATTACCATAATTGCTTTCTAAAGCCGCTACTGATATGACAAATCCTGAATTATAT
>Ga0123519_10006770_pt1 | contig 17910 bp, 17 predicted proteins | sample YelNatPaOPRAMG02_FD_87396 | JGI IMG/M metagenome (GOLD analysis project Ga0123519, IMG submission 87396) | Hot spring microbial communities from Yellowstone National Park - Yellowstone National Park OP-RAMG-02 (version 2) | ecosystem: Environmental > Aquatic > Thermal springs > Hot (42-90C) ... | reverse complement strand
GATCGGTGCGCCTGTGTGCATCTTCCGAATGTGCTTCTTCTTTGGACAGCAGCTTCGTCTTGAGGATGACGGATCGATGACTTGACGTAGATATTTTCGGACGTACGTGGAACGAACTGCAGTAGCGCCTGCGTTAGTGTCCGATTTTCCCGGTACCCGGTGGTGCTCGTTGCATTGAGGGAAATCAGCGGCACGCATGCATCTGGAGGATTCTTGCTCTTGGGTATTACTTTCCGGGAGATTTCCTGATAACGATAGGAATTGCAGCTGCATTGTGCGGGCTCTAGTGTTGCGATGGCACCGGTAGACAATGGACGTGCTCTTGGGCGGGAACGGTCATCAGTTGAACACGTGCGAATGCATCGAACGTCCGACCTCGGGACGCTTTGCTATGGTGCCAGGCATCTTGGTATATGTACAGGCTCTGAACATTGAGTTTCTTGTGTTCATTGAAATCGAGACAGAGGCTTTTATGAGTATTGCATGCTTTTTACCTTGAAGACAGACAAACGCCAACCGTACTTGCACTGCAGCTTACAAGGCTCATGGAGTCGTGCGAGCCTCGTTGATGCGATGCATTTGCCAGATTGGATCGGATGTTATTAACGTGCACTGCCGAGTCCCGACGCTCGCTCTGCGTTCAACAGAACCAAGGCCTTCTGACGATGGTACCGAGAGCATCGGTCGCATCCTGAGCCATGTCCCGGCCCGCCGACGCGTCTCGTTGCTTCCGCACAAGCAGCGGCGCTCGTGCCTATCTGTTGGTAAACTCAAGTCCGGGTAAGATGGGAAGGATCCACGCACGAGACTCGAGCGTAGATGCTCACGTTTGGGTCGCTTCGTACGGTTATCAATACAAGTCTTTGCGCGCTGCTCTTCGATCGCTTCCACTTCATCAGTCCCACCTCTGCATTAAAGAACGCAGATGCTGCCTTTTGCTTCAAGCTCCGTCGTCAGCAGTCGAATGATACGGATTGTAGTTATAAAGTCCCGATTTCGCTGCTTTCGTCTGCATTCAATGCACTGCATGCAAAAATGGCATTTGCGATGTACGCATCGCTTGCCATTTTCATCTTTTTTGTACAAATCCCCAGTGTGCGCTTTGCATTTGCGACGCCTGGTTTTGGGCTGATGGTCCGGTATAGCTACCGCCACACGTCCTCCTGCTCTTCGGGTCGTCGTGTGGAGTATCAACGCGTGCTTCATTCCGCTGTACATGCCGTTGGCGGGTACGGGAGCCCCCGTCCAATGCCATCCCCAGTTTCACGCGCGATTCCGTACCCTACAATCACGCTCCTCTCATGGGCAATACCCGCGGTGCGTACGCTATCCGCTGCGCGCGGCAACGAACGTGCTTCTATTCGCAAATAGAATTGTGGAACGCAGTATTATATACTATAAAGCAACTAACGACAGTAGCGTCCAGGCTGACGAGCAAGTCGGGAATTTTCAATCCTTGTGTGCTCCCATCGAACAAAGCGGTGACGCACTCCAGACTCGGAGCGATCGCATCGCTCATTGGTGTCGACGTCCGAGACCCTTTTCCATGTAAATAAAAGAAACGCGAGCCTCTGGGAGCTTATCCAGTGACATGTATCTTGTTGATCGCGAATGCCGTTTCATCGACGGCCACGAAGAAGCGAGGACTTGCCTTTCGAACGGAACCAATTTTATATATGACGGGTTCGCCAAACATTCCTCATCGGCTTGTGACCAAGTCGCCAAGAGATGACGTCCTGCTTTTTTTCATCGTCAATCGAGCGGCAGGAATACCTGCGCCTACACCTTGCCTTGGAACAGAGGGACGGAATCCGTGCAGCGTGAATCATTTGAGCATGCGACACCTACGGAAATGAGAAGCGTGAAGGTATATACGCACGGACCCAATACTGATATCGTTTATCTTACGAACTCTTGGTCCAGCGTGTCGCGAATCTCCCCGATGATGTTGATGTGACGAATCTCATTAGCAAGGAGTCGAAGGAGCCGCACCACCCCACGCCTCCGAAAGCACTATCCAGAATCCTAAAACTACTTATGGATCCGTAACCCCTTATTATTGTTCACCGAAATGTCGATGGCGTGCCTCTGAAAGAGTTTGGCAAACAATCGCAACGCAAGAACACGGCGAGTAGATCATCGCTTCATGATAAGCAGATTCAAAAGCAGTCGCTGCTGAAACGCGCGATTCGGTAGCGCAGCATGAAAGTTCTGAGCTTGCGCGCTCAAAACAAGATTTCCATTACCTCATTGACACACTGAAAGACTCACAAAGCCGTGCAACCTCTACGATACCTGTCGATCACATTCCGATGCACCTGCTCTCTAAAAAAGGCTTCCGCGCTCACCCAGGCACGCCAACTCGCTACGTCTCTACCACGATGGTACCCCACGACAGCTACCAAGGCTGCACACCGCTTGCATAGAAACACAAAGTTACCTCAAGCCGCTCCCATGGTGCTTTCGGAGCTGCACACCGAAGCCAGGTCGAGCGGATCGACCCGCTGCCGCACCGAGGTGTCGTCAAGTGCCTCGCGCCTCTGCCCAGGACGCTGCACACGCGATCCTTTGCCACAAACGCCCAGTCGCGTTGCGCCAGCACGGCAACGTTCATTGCGAATTCGTACCACGACGTATCGCCGCGTAACAGCACGAGAAGTTTGCGTTCATCATGGAAAGTCTGGCTCGTTTGACACCTTTATATCCAGATCGCGCTCTAATTGTTGCAGTGACGGGCGCTGCTGGTCAAATCGCGTACTCGCTTCTTCCGCTTCTCGCGTCGGGTACGGTGTTCGGGCCTCAGCAGCGGATCAAGCTCCAACTGCTCGACGTGCCCGCAGCAGAGAGCGTTTTAAAAGGCGTCTGTTGTGAGCTTGAGGATGGCGCGTATCCGCTTCTTGATCATCCGGTGCTGTACACGTCCGTTGCTGATGAGGCTTTTGCCGGTGCAGACATTGTTGTGCTGCTTGGATCGTTTCCTCGCAAGCCCGGTATGGAGCGGAAAGACTTGTTGGCGAAAAACGGTACCATCTTTCGTGATCAGGGGCAAGCTCTGAATCGCGTCGCTAAAGCGGATGCGCACGTGATTGTTGTGGGCAATCCCGCCAACACGAATGCCTGGACGCTTTCGCAGTTTTGCACGAAAATCCCGAAGGAGCACATCACCGCGCTCGCCCGGCTTGATCACAACCGCTTAAAGTCACTGGTTGCGAGGAAACTCGACTCTGCGGTATCGGACGTCCACAATGTGATTATTTGGGGCAACCACTCAGCGACGCAATACCCGGACGTGACCTATGCCTATACCCCGCAGATTGTACAAGGAAAGATGCGGGCGGCACTCGGAGGCGATTCGCAGCTCGCTTCGGAAGTGATTCCTTTGATTCAAAAGCGCGGTGCTGAGGTACTTGCGCTTCGCAAGCTGAGCAGTGCCATGTCGGCGGCGAAGGCCATCGGCGACCATCTGCGCGACTGGATGTTTGGCACCCAAACGGAAAACGAGATCGTCAGTATGATTGTGCCTTCGGATGGGAGCTATGGTATCGACAAAGGTCTGATGTTCGCGTTCCCGGTCCAGTGTCATCGTGGTGGCAAATATAGAATAGTTTCGGATCTTCGTATCGACGATTTCAGCCGCAAATACATTGAGACAACGCTTGCTGAGCTGCGCAGTGAACGCGAAGAGGCCATGCGCCTGGTCTCTAAGATGTGTTGAATGGTGTCTGCCTCGCCTTGGTGTATTCAACATCGCGCCATGTGTTCTTCCTTGCAAGCGATGTCACGGACTGTAAACCACGGCTCAACGGAAAACGTATGACGGCCCACAGACGGTTCGCGGATGTGTGTATACCTTGAGTGTCTGAACCGCCGTGCATTCACGACAAAAGTTGTGTGAAATTCGCTGCACCGTGTCATTTGCAAGCGCGTGGCTCTTAGTCGGCGGCTTTGCGCTCTTGCACAAAGGACGCAACGCCGACGCCCATGCCGGACGCCGCATGGACAGTCAACCGCTAATCGCCCAGGCTGCTGCGGGCATTTCAGACCGGACCCCGAAGCGTCCGGTTTGTACTCATGCTCGTATTGCCGCATGCATGTCTGTCATAGCACAGGACGCCGAAATGAGGTTCTATGTGATGTTCAGATGAACGCATCTGTTTCTGCAAGTTGCCTGGGAAGTGAGTGACGCTCTGGCGATCGCGACGATGGTTTACATCTGGATGGCGCTGGATGAGATCAGCGGGCGACGGCAAACCGATGAGGACGATGTCCTCTATTCTAGGTATCCGATGGAGCTTGATCAATCGCCGCAGCGCTCGAAAGGCGTGTACAGGAACACGCTTAATAGGCTCGTGCGCCACAGACACCATCCACGAGAGGTGCGCAGGCCAGTTTTCCTGGAAAGGCCGAACGAAATGGTGATAGTGCTGCTGCTGCTGCTGCTGCTGCTGCTGATGATGATGATGATCATCTATGGTGCGCATGCTCGCCAGGTGTCGTGTGTTATCTGGGGCTTCGTCGCTCTCGATTGCCCTTTGCCGGCTCAAGTAGCCAAGAATTCCTTGTGGAACGACATGCTTCCATGAGATATCCGCGTTTTGCGCTAGCCGCGCTGCTGTTCTTGTGCTACCGATGCCTCTACATTAGACACTGACCCCAGTGCAATCATACTGGTGGAGTCGGCGCCTCTTGTAGATTCGCCGGTGATGATGCGCCTTGATTACTTCCGGGCTCGGCATTCTTTGAGGTCGCCGCATGCTGCGAAGTGCTGCAATCATGCGGTCATTTTTCGAGTACTTGGACGAGCACATGTCTTGCGCCAGAGAGATCCGCTCGACCCGGTACCGATATTCTTGTAAACTTACCATCGTTTGATGCAGCTCCGCACTGTCACCTCAGACTACATAAGCGATCGAGGGCGCGGCATCCGACCGAAAAGTCTATGCCAAACGGCGGCATGCTCTTCTTCGCCTCTGGTATCCGCGGCATGACCGTTATCGTGTCTGAGTCGCTTCGAGCGCACATACGACACAGCTTGCTCGCGAGCGTTTCCAATTCAAACCAAGGCTTTCGACTCGGCTCAGACTAGCTGTCTGTGTCGTACTCGCGACCGGTCTTGTGCCGGCGCCGCACGGCGTCTCGCCGCTGTTGCTTAAACTCCTTCATCAGCTGCGGCCGCTGCTCCTCCCACTGCTGACGGCGAACGGTCTCCCCTTCAGTGAGGTAAAACGTCGACCCTAGACCGGCGTTCTCCGCTGGAACCCGCGAAACACTGCTGGCAGCGGTGGGGCGCTCCACATCGGATCTGCGCACAACTTTTGGCACGCGTTGCAGCGGAAGTTGCTGCCTGGGTTTGCGACGACTGTGCTCTTGAGCTACTGCTTTTGGCTGTTGAGGCGCGCCCGAAAACCAGGCGCCAGACGGCGGCTCTAAAACACTGCACCCCACGACAGGCTTTGCGTCTTCCAAACCCGAATCGAACATATTTTCCTCTACAGGTTCTTTGTCAAGTTAAGTTCAAATCGGGTGTTCTTCGCGACTGCCGGTCTGCATTCAGTAGAAACGAGTGCAGCTCGCAGACCACTGCTCTCGAGACGCTGAACGCCAAAAAAATCGCTTCTCCGCTAGTGTCGTGAATCGCAGCCCAATATGACACCGACGCACGCACTCTATCTATAATGCACGCTAGTACGCGCTCTAGTATGTAGTCTAGTATGTAACCTATTAGGCAATCTCTAGTTTACGCCTTGGTATGCACTCTAGTACGCACACACTCGAGCGTATACCCGAGAGCACACGTTGCACGGCTCGCGCATCGATGGAAGCAGCGCCGAAACGCGTATCCATACGATTGTTCAAACACAGGTTCTCCAGCTTGTACACTTACACAGCGCGTGCCACGGGGTCATACGGGAACGCGTTGAGCTGCGAGAGAGCTCAAATGCCTGCCGCGGTACGCTCTGCCGCTCCTGTTGTATACCACGCCAGAGCGCAGCGTATCGACCGTTCTGCATCTGCTTCTGGGCATTGCGAACCGCTCACTGCTCCAATACGTCCTGTGAAAGATCCCAGCACATGACCTGGTATCCCTGAAAGTCATCGATAGGAGCAAATACCTGCCCGAGCTCCATAGGCGTTTCCGTGCGGCCGCCACCTGGCTTTGCGTATTTGGCCGCGGGCCTGTCTGTAGCGGAGCCTGGTGCAACCCGCTTCGATAGCACTGAAGGCGGCCTGCTCTGCTTTCCGGTATGCGACGTGACCTGGTTTTGCTGGTACTCATTCTGCTCGTCCTGGTACCTTTTTATTCGAAGGGGGTAACTGGTCGCGATCTCTATGAAGTTCTCGGCGTTTCGCGTTCCGCAGATGAGGCTGAGATCAAGCGAGCATTTCGCAAACTAGCCCTGCAGCTGCATCCCGACAAGAACCCCGACGACAGAGGAGCCGAACAACGCTTTAAAGAAATTAGCACCGCATACGAGATCCTCAGCGATCGAGAGAAGCGTCACATCTACGACAACTACGGAGAGGCTGGTCTGAAAGCGCACGAGGGTGCTTCAAGCGCTGGTGGCGCGGAGGGCCACGGGTTTTTCGAGCCCTTCGATCTCTTTGAGCAGTTCGGTTCGGTGTTCGGAGGTGGTTTCAGAGGCAAACCGCGAGGAGCGCACCGTGAGAGTGCCGCATCTGACCTGCCGCCTGGACCCGATCTCTTGCTCGTGCTGCCGGTGACACTCACAGATCTGTACAACGGGGCAGTTCGCGAAGTTGTGCATCGTCGTCGTGTACGCTGCCCAAAGTGGTTTCAATCGTGTCTGACGACATGCTCTGCCTGCCACGGACGCGGTGTGCAAATCATAACGAGACAACTTGGACCCGGCTACGTGCAGCAGATCCAGACGATCTGCACTGTATGTGGCGGCAAGGGCCGCACAGTTCGCACTCCCTGCGATGCATGTCCGCACGGTGAATTCGAGCAGCAGGAGAAGCTTCTCACGATCGACATCGAACGAGGAGCAGAGGATGGATCCCGAATCCCATTTGAAGGCGAAGGCGACGAGGGTCCCGGCACGAGCGCTGGGAATGTGTACTTCATCTTACAAAGCGAGCCGCATCCGTATTTCTGGCGTGAAGCCTCTGCAGGTCGATCATTGGATCTTCATATGAATCTGAGCATCACGCTGCGTGAGGCTATGATGGGCTTTGAGCGCGTCGTGAAACACTTGGATGGGCACGATGTGCGCATCTCCAATGGAAGCGCCGACATTCTTGCGACTGGCGACACACTACGAATACCCGGTGAGGGTATGCCGTCGCGCGTGGCCCCCAATGAGGCAAGCGGTCGCGTTCCGTACGGCGAACTCCTTGTGCATGTTCGGGTTCTCATGCCGAGTCGGAGCGCCTTGGGATCAGAGTTACTGCAACGTATCGCATCTCTGCTTCCGACAGAGCAAGCCAAATATAATAGTGACGTGGATCGAGTTTGGGAAACGCGAGGTCGGCAGTCACCAGCTTCCTCTAATCGGACCGCGTCGCGTCCTCATGACGAGCTCTGAGCCCTGCGCCTCGACAGCGTCCACTTTCTGCCATAGCTACACCTATGTCCTAGAAATACATCGATCAAGGACGCGCGTCGTGTGGTATTCCTCAGTGCCGCAACCACGGAATCCCGCAGTGCACGTACCGTTATCGCTAACGAGATGAAGCGCCGCATCGTACCGCGAAGGAGCATCTGACGCTAGATGCGCTGTATCGCGCTCGGGAATATAGCTGCCGCTCATTGCGATAGCTGTCTGTGAGACCATTACGGGCTCAAGTCGAAGCGTAAAAAGAAGCCAGCGCCCTCAATCTACATCGCTTTCAGGGCCTACTATGACTCTGCTGCCTCGCCACAAACGAGCAAACGCTGCAGCGAGCGTCCATCGGTCCGTACTGCTCAGATGCACGCGCACAAACAGCGACATGGTTCGCTATCCCAGTCTATATATATATGTCAGATCTTAAGGTGGTGTCCCCGATGGTTCAAGTGACGTTCAGGTTCGTGATTCTCTCCACTTATCGATCGATAAAATGCAGCGGGATCGCTGGCGCGCGTACCGGCACCCGTGTCGGAAACAGTGTCGAGAATTTTATCGATCTCCTCGCAGCATTGGATTCTTCCAACAAATTAATCTGTTTACAAATCCCATATTTGATCGTAGTTGCAACGAAATCGACAAAGTTGTTCGCACCTGTTCCACCAGCGCTAAAGCGACGCGACACAGCAACGCGGAAATCATCAGTGGAGCGAACAATGTCTCGCACCCATGGGCGGCAAATACAGACACTCACGCGCAGACGCTTCCCAGACTTTTTAGACCGGCGGTCCGGTATCGGCGGCAGCTCTTGTGTCTACAAGTTGAGCATCAGAGGCTGCACTACAAAGTCGGATCGCGCCTGCTCCTCGGGTCTCGTCCTCAGCACCGCACATCGTATGATATTGGTGGCGGCGTTCAAGTCTCGGTTCACGAACTCCATGTCTGCATCGACGCTGGTTGAACGCACCATGGCGAGGAATCGTCGAACTCGTGCCCTCTGTGCCATTTGGTGCACTGTCAGCTCTGCATGCTTTTGCATCGCCGAAGCGCTGCGCGGCTTTCGCTGCATGTCGTCCTTCTGAAACGTACACCCCAGGTCATCGCTTAATTTTTAAAATGCGCGCACCTGCTTATGCCCTTAGGTGAGGAGCCTCCCACTGGGAGAAGGACCTGTGGAAGAGAGACGACAAACGCCCTGGTGTCACTGGACGGTGCGCTTCAGTGATTTACCCAGTCGAGCGATCATTGCGTTTCATGAGAGAAAACACACTTCTTCGATGGCGACGGACCACGTAGCACGCGGCGCAATGAAAAGCAGCTCTACGCTGACGGAATCCGCATATGCTCGAACGCAAGGGGCATGGTGAAATCCTATGTTGTGTAATAGAAAAACGTCGCCAGACGTCAGGGAAAAGTCTTCAATGATTCGACAAATTGGATGGTACTGTTCGACGAGCCTTCTCCACGAGAGAATTGAAGCTGCCAAATGAATCCACTGGAGCTCCAACAGATGATGATGTGGGCGTTCTCCTCGAGTTCGATCGAACGGACGACGGATTCGTTTCATTTCGAATACCCGTGCGCGCTCCGAGAGTTTCGTCCCAAGCAAGTCACATTGATTGAAAACAGCAAACAGATGATCCGGTGCTTTCTATAGATCGCAACGCTCCAGGAACTCTTTGCGCGCTTTTTCGGTGCAAGATGGTCGTGCGTGAACTAGGTCTTTATGTTTGTGACTCTCTCCTGGTGTTCTCAGGATCACACGAGCAAGCTGTTGTGAAGCAGAGACGCTTGTGTTGGATACTGTCCTCGCTTTTGCGCCACATAAAATGACCAACTGGTCGTTTTCCTACGATTGACAGCAAGTGCGCTTGAAGAATATCGGCTTTTGGCACGGAGCGCATATCCTTTTTCCTTTCAGTGTCCTGCAATGATCTGAGCAATGTGTTATGACTGACCCGACGGGCGAATACAGTGCTCTTTGCGCTATTCATTAAAGAATCTATCCTATAGACAATTCGTCTACGATCTATACGGTATATGGCCCCGGCAAGTCGATCTCCTTCCATACACTGCAGCATGACGTACAACAGCATCGATTTGAAAGACGATACCGCTACCCAGCGTGTGAGATCATGAACCCGCCCAGAGCCTGTCCACGGCATCGCACGCTCGGCGACGCTAGGCAGCGTTCGGGGAGTTGAGGCGGTGGCTTCGGTCAGCTCTACTTGCTCCCTTTTCGCCGTTCGTCGGTAAACGAGCGGGGAAGCAGCGCGTATTCGCCACTAGTCCCGCAGGGATCAACAGCAGAACGCCCTATCCGCGCGTCCTCGCTTGCTGCTGTGATCGACTGGAGCGGGCACAGGTGCCAGAGCCGTTGACGCGCAGTTCAGCGTTCGGTGTGCTTGTAGGATAACAGAGACGTCGTTGGCGCACTCGAGCCGACCATGTCCGTGCCTGCAGCACCCAGAGGCCCAGCGGTTAGTGATGATATTGAAATCGTCGCACATCCTTGTAATGAACGCATTGACGATTTAATAAATGTTCTATTCGATGACCCGCGGAGTCTGGGAGAGCCCTGGCGGGCACTGCGCTCGTGTCTGCGGAGGTACGGACTATTCCCGAGGCGAGAGCTCTGGAAACCCCAGCCTCATAAGCTTCGAGAAAAGCGGTATTCCGGTGAGCCAGATCCGGTGGACGCAGGCATCGGTGATACGTCACACGGCGCCGGACCTGAAACCCACGAATAAGCGCGTTGGCCATCGGGGCGGCTCGCTTCTGGCACAGGAGCGCGACAATGCGAGCATCATTTCCATGCGACAAACTCGCCCGCAACGTCCTCAGCATGATCTTGCATGCGAAACCTGTTGTTTCTCCTCAGCTTGTATGACTGATCGAGAAGGTTGCTTCCGAACCTGCCGCGGCGCAGAAAGCGTACGATGCGCTGCCAATTTCGAGCACCGACTTTGAGAGGAGCTCGGGAGCGTCCGACCAGAGCATCTCATGGAGCCTTGAACGTGCTCGATGATCTCGTGCATGGGCCTTATCCATCACATCGGCAGGTGTGGCTGTTTCATGTACTGTTGCGTTGCGCGGCATCGCTGGACATCTTCATGCGCCGTAGACGCTCTTCCCGATGACGACCATCAGGGTAACAGCATTACACTGGCGCCGGCAAGTGGGTGGCCAGGCCTCGAACACCCCAAAATGGAAACAATCATGTGTGGGCTCCGATGGGGACTTGGCGTCGCCGAGCGGCGTTCACAGGAACCCCGCCGACGCTCCCCCTGAAAAATGGTCCCTCATACCGCACAGACCAGGATGGCGTTATGGCGAACGCCAGCGCGCATGCGGGACGCTCGCGCCACTGCCACGTGCTCGTTGTTGTCTAGTACCAGCGGTAGCGCTTCGAAGGTCGCATCACCAGGCCGAAACTGGTGACACCCTATCCCGCAGCGCGGTATGATCAACTCGCGATGCGCAAATTCGCGTGCAGCGACGCTACATCTTCGATGAGCTTGGCGAGCTCCTCTACTTTTTCCCATTCGCTGGCCTCGATTTCTGGCTGAGCGAAGATGAGCAAAATGAGTGCGCTATTCTGGGTTGTGCTGTCCATGGAAGCGACGGAATAGAGCCCTCCAATGCTGCTTGTGTCCGTGGTTTCGTCGTCCTCGCTCTCGCCGACATACAGACGACGGATGAGAACAAGGCCGCTTTCACTTTCGAACAGCAAATCACGCATCTCGTCACCCTGCACCATTAGAATCTGCTCCGTGTCATCAATGAGAAACTGAACATTCGCTAGCAGGGCGACCTGGTCTACCGTGGCATTCGAGGCGATGACCTTGTTGCCCCGCAGCAGAATCGCTCGCTTCACGTTTCGGAGGCGCGTGAACTCTGCCACGACCGCTAGTGCGCTCTTCTGGATCGCGTCTGAAAAGGCGCCGTCGAACTGACGGAAACGATCCAAAAGCGTCACGTTCTGGACAAGGCTCCTCGATGAAAACGGGGGTTTGCGTCCGGAGATGCCGGGCACCAGCGACGGCATCGTGACAGCGCCCCTGGGACTAGCCGTGAAGCCAAGACTCGGCGCTGCCGCCCGAAGCTCACTGTCTATCACGTGATGGACCAGCTCAGGCGCACTTCGAGGTATCGGGGAGCCTCCGGAGACCTCCGAGGCGTTGCGCATGTGCTGGCTGGGGTGTCCGGGGGCATCCCCGTCGGTCAACGGGCTCGCTGCATGCGCGCTCAGCGAGTCGTCCGAGGTGTAGCTTCTGCCGTAGGTCGCACTTCTCGAGAACCCTTGTCCGTCCGTGGTCAGGCCGCTCAATAAAACATCTTCAAACATTGTCAGAAAGTCATCTAGTAGCTTCGTGGCGACCAAACGTCCAAGTTGGCAAGAGTCAGACAGGTCCTGGAAAAGCGCTGCCGTTATTCTCGCTCGTTTGGCGGTAACCAACGTCAGGAGCATATCGTCGAACTGGACCTGAGAGATGTTGCGGCGGGTTTGCCGCGTGACAAACTCCATCACCGCCGTCAACAACGAGCCCACAAGCCGTGGTTGCTCGACAGGCCGCAGCACCGCCTTGCTATAGAGAACGAGACCCGACTGCGAAACGATGAGAAAAGTTCGAATCATCGTTCATGGTTTTTTCCCCAGAGCTTTGATTGTGAAACGCGGACTCAAGCAGGTCCCGTTCACCACGAACAGGCACAAAGCGATAAACCGTCACAGAGTCGCTGCCAACGGAGTTCTTCGTTCCAGGTTCGCGAACGGGTGCGCTTGGCTGGACCGCGCCCCGAGGAGCATCCGAGCCGCTGCAGGCGACTCTGGCTTTCGCTCTGGATCCATGAAGCAGCGGATGACTTCTGTTCGGATATTGTAGGATGGGGGTACCACGTGCATTTGATGTATGTTGCCGTGGAGTCGTTGGTCGAGTTGAATCTGAGGCAATCTGTATGACCCGGACGGAACGAGGTGCGGGAGCATGCGCCGAGCCGTTCGTTGACGGTGCTCGTGCGCTGCCGACTTTTTCTTCCAATGTCAACGCTGCACAAGCGTGCTTGCGTGCAGCAGCTCGCATAGACGTTGTGGGTTATAGATTCTGTCAGAGGCGCCGGAAAACCTGCTCTCAGCGTCGCGTGCACGCGCTGCCTATTCACAGACTGATTGCCGTTCAGGACGCACTTGAAAAAGACACTGCAACATAAAAGTCTTTCCGAATGCATGAACTGTGAAGTGCATAAAGGAGTAAACCATTGATAGGGTTGATTTTCGAAAGACTGACGCGAGCCGCTTCTTTGCTGGGCGGTAGCTACTGACGGCCTCGTGGCGGGTTTGGGAGTTTCGCCCCCATACGCTGCAGCCGACGATGATAGACGACGTTGTATGGAGGCGGCCACAGACACGCAGCATGAGACCGTCTTCACTGTGATACGTAAAACGGAGCCTCTGTGGTTGAAGAAAGATGCGAGATGCCTACTGGAGCTTTGCGAGCGTGCATAGAAAGAGCACGATCATGAAACCTTCCCGAACGGAACCGACGCGAATGCCAAGACTAGCGCAACGTTCTCCACATCGAGGTTGATCTCCACGGACGCTTCGCAGCAAGTCACTTGCTCTCAGGATCTCTGAAGCTGGTCCACGTATACATGCAGGAATACATGTTCGGGTACACGCTTTGCAACCGCGATACCAGAAGATGTACAGCACGACTCCATTACGAGAAGCTCATGCAGCTTACATTGTACAGGAACTCGAAGCCTGGTGCTCGGATCCTCGATATTCGAGCCCAACAGCAGCGAATCCGTTACGTAGCAGCATCGGAATTGCCCAGGAGCAGACGGCACTGCCGTTGCATGCTCCAGTCTCGACAATCTCACGCAGCAGTAGCGTTCACCGATATCTCTCGACCTAGATGTCAACACAACTCGACGCTATATCTACTATGAACCGCAAGCTCCATTACAGGTCCTGGGGGAATATCGGCTGCGTTGCCAGGTTCGCGATTTTCAATGACCGTTTTGGGAACTCGTCGCATTTGATTCACACGGTAACGCTCGGAGACCCGTTGCCTTTTGCGCGTTGAAGCACCCAAGCTGGGATTCACGCGCAAAGACGTCGAACCGGGACCATTAGCTTCCGGGCAGAGATGTTCTGGAGCTCTGGGTGTGCACTTCGTGCAGGGCACTAGCCGGACGCATGACTGATAGCGTCCTCCTCTATGGCTGCGAAAGCTCTGCGACGCATGCCTGCAAGCATGTTTCTCGCTGGGTGCTGGTATTCTAGGTTTAGAGTCTCAGTAGACGCAATGGGCGCTGCTGCTGCCGCTGCTGTGGCTCTGAGATTCCTCGTATGCGCGGGCGCTTCCGAATGATAGGGCTGCGGATGTCAAACGTGACGCCAAACTCGCGTTCGAAATCCTTTTTCACCTCGATTACCTCATCTATGGATCGCGCGAGTCCCAGGTGCTGCATCATCCTGCCGAAACGCTGTTCATCGCGAATGGACCCACGAGGGTGCTCATTTCGCAGATCTTCGTCAGAGGGGCCTCCCGAAGAAGCTGCTGCATTCGCATCTTGCCGCGTACTCGTTTCCAGGGCACTCGCAGCGCTCTGGCTAGCCGCTCCACTTCCGAGATGGACTCTCGTGGAAAACTTGGACCCGGGAACAGCTGCGCCGGTTCCTCCCGCGCCAAGCCGATGCTCTTTCTGGTGAGCATTGTCTGATACGAGCATCCGACCCGATTCTAAATAAAAAAGTTGCTTATCGGGATTTTCCGGGCCCGTGACGGCCATGGTTTCAGTACTCACACTACTGAATCCCAAGATTTTGCGATTTCCAGGATCACTGATAGCGTTCGGTAACCGCTTGACGAGTTGCACGCTCTCGAACACGCGTTTGAGCAGAGTTGTGTTACGCAGCCATCGTGCGATAGCCTCTACCCGCTCCAGGGTCTCTTTGGGATCAACGCATGTCTTAAAGTACTTTGCTGCGTTCACGAACACAGGGACACGATCGGGTCCGAGGCCGTTCAGCGCAGCCATGTACTTGGACCGGGACACCAAAGCATGTTGCTCTTCGGGAACAGAGACTTTGACGCCACCAGGAAACCCGAACGGCGGCAACACAGGTGTTCCAGCGCCTGCTCGGCTGGAGAAGAAAGCGCTCAACTCATTCTGGTAGAAAATAGGATCACATTTCAGAATATGTAGGTACCAGTTGTGGAAGCGAGTAGAAACATCCGTGCCACAGCGACTACACCAGCGATACGCTGCATGGCTTGACGGATGGAGACCCAACAAGATATCACCCTCGGGTTCCGGCAGATGAAGGACACCGGAGCGGATATTGCCCGGCTCTACCGCAGTGGCGCGAGCAGCGGCGATGCCAGCCGGTGTCTGCAAGTTCGGAACCAGTTGCGCAAGTCGCAAACTCGCCTGATCAACCTGGCGGTCTGTACCAGTGACCGCTGCTGGAAAGTGCAGCAGACCGGTCTGGGCAGCGGCAGCAGCAGCTGCTGCTGCCGCCGCCGTGCTCGTTCGACGGTTACCAGAACCACGGCCGGTCATGTCGGCAAACGTGCCGTCCATAATGAAGGGTCGAGCACCAACCAGCTGTCTCTGTACATAATTGTTCCCTAACCTCTTGGGTTCGCTGGCCTGAAACTTGCTCAGATCATAGGCTGGATCCCCGGGGTGGTAGGCCGCTAGCTTTTCAGCGAGGCTGAGCTCGAGGTCCGCTCGCGTTCGCCCTCGAGGAGCGTCATAGACCATAGCAATGACACGCAAAACATCTCGTTGCGTTTGCTTAATTTCTTCAAAGGTAAACTGCGGCAGTGGTTTGATGCCAAACTCGAGCAACTTCTGCTCCCGTTCCGCGTCGTTGGCGTAGTTCCGGCGAACGGGTCCGCCGCCCGAGTGCGCGGCAGCACCAGCCACAGTCGAGCGCGCCGAGGTAATCGCCCCAAACCCAGGCGCTCGCCACACTGGCACGTTTTCCGGTTTTGAAGAAGTGTCTGAGCGGGTATCTCCTCCTTGCAATCCTCTCGCCGAAGACGAGACTGGAGGTAGGGTCGCCATACGCGCCTCGGAGTCAAGCGTGCAGCGCGGCAACAATTGCGAAAGGAGTTTGGAAGGCGCCCTCGGGGCATGTGCAGGGGCCTGTCCAAAATGTGTGGTATATCCTATTTGGCATCTGAAAAAAGTCACCCGCTTACGATCTGTCCGCTGCGAGCAACGTGTCAGGCTGCGCGCTGTATATTTGTCACTAAATAATCATAATTGTTCTAGGATTGGTAGTGGGTCCGGGCATGTGCCGAGCGCCCGACAGCATTGCCCGTGTGATCTGCGGCGCTCGCGCACCTTGACGTTCCGGTTCGATTCCTCGGTGCTATCCATAGAAATAAATGCGAGCATGAGTGTCTGCAGTGCTCGGACACCATCATGTTTCCGAACGTTTCCAGTTGGTGCATTTATTCGAGGAGGGCGCTGCGATCGCATGGGAACAAGTACAAGTTTGAACGCTGCGTAGCGTCTGATGCCCAGAGTCTGGACTGAATGGAAACGAACTTAAAGTTTGAGCATGGTCGGTATAGCCGTCGGTGGGTATCTCCCGTCCAGAGAGCTGTACCGCTGGTGTCTATAGCACTGCGTCTGTTCCAGATTCGAATAGAAACAGGGAACTGCGCGCTTTGTACTTTCTGTCATGAGTTTTTCCTGCAAATTTTTTTAGACTTCCAGCCACGACATTCACTGTGCACCTCGAGAAGCTTACAGATTCAAATGCCTTCTCAGGATACTTCATCGTGTTTTTGGAGCGGCGCTTTCGACGCTTCGTCGATGGAATTCTTTATGCCATCTTTATCAAGATGATTCACGGGGCTCTTGAACGAGCGTTGGTACAAGAACTGATATCACTATCGAATTCACAGGTATATGCCTCCATGTGTCTTTGTTCCTTGCGAGTAGCATGCTCGAGTCACGCATTCTTCATGATTGGGTCCGCTTGTTTCAAATCCATTCCTCGACGCTGGATGGATGATGGAGAAATCGAAAAAGTCCCATGACTACTTGTTTACCAGCTTGGATTTTGTTCCCGCTATTCGTTTCCCCATGGTCAACATCGCGTTCCACACACCATTTATCGAAAGGGATAGCATGCGCGTGCAGCCGACAGAGTGCTCGCCGCAGAGATCACCCAAAAGTAACCGGTAATCTCAAGATACAGCACTGGACTCGAAAGCGGAGTAGGGCGTTGAGGGCGGCCTCATGTACCCGTCATGGACTTGTGCTGAGCGATGAGGCGAGCGCGTTTGCCCCTCAGTGCAGCGCTCGGAGCAGCGGCCCAGATCGTACCTATATACATGTATATGGAAACACCTGATCACAGTCCAAGTTTCACCGCTGCGATTTGCGCGCCCAGGCTGTACACGAAGAACATGAAAACGACAAGCGAACCGCAGATCGCAACTTTCATTTGTGCACAACAAGCGTCGACTCCCACCAAAGGCGGTGTAATCGGAGCTACCTCGCTGCCACCAACATCTGTCGACTACTGCCGATAAAGCTGGATGGAAAGGGGAAACAGGCCGGTTTAAAGCCAGAGCTTCGAGAGAAGCAAAGCAAACATTTGCAGATGTAGCTCACATCGGCCAGCGTTTATGACATTGCGACGAGACCCAAACTTTCGTATATGCACCGGAATGCGTAAAGTGCACCCGTTTCATTGTATGTTGACATTGGCGTTGAGCAATGATAAATTCGACGTGTAGCCGCGGAACCAACAAATGCTGTGCTCGCCCCGTGGCCGCAAAAACCGCAACAAGACAGGTGAATGCCCTTAAACGACAACCGTACAACGCGTGGATGTGCAGACGACGACGGAAATGGCCAAATGCTAACAGGCATCGACATACTGGGGCTGCTCAGTGGCCCGCGCCAGACGACCAGTGCGCAGTGAACGCACATTCTGGCTCGGTGTGAAACTATTCTGAATTTTACCGGAAGCATATTCGTGCTTGTGCTTATAGAGCAAGGCGTGTGTGAGACGCATCTGGACTTGCGCGATACGCACGCTCACTGTCGACATGCCGACGGGGGATTTTCGTACTCAGCGTTACCGCGCGGGGACACCACAGCGCGTTGCGCACGGTACCTCGAGCTTCCTAATTGCGCGGATGCAGCGTTTGGAATACGTTCACGCTGGGTCTACCTCCGAGCTAGCCGTCAGCGACGGCACTCGGAGGAGCAGCGTATCCGCCCGAAACGGAGCATTTCTTGCGGTGTGCGACACGCACCGCATTCGGCTCCCCATGGAGCTGGTGTCAGTTCCGACAGCGCG
>Ga0123519_10006767_pt1 | contig 17912 bp, 17 predicted proteins | sample YelNatPaOPRAMG02_FD_87396 | JGI IMG/M metagenome (GOLD analysis project Ga0123519, IMG submission 87396) | Hot spring microbial communities from Yellowstone National Park - Yellowstone National Park OP-RAMG-02 (version 2) | ecosystem: Environmental > Aquatic > Thermal springs > Hot (42-90C) ... | reverse complement strand
TGCGCCGGGGCTGCGTATCTGCTGGGAAAGCAAAGGGCGATGAGCGACGCCCTGGCCGCTGGAACGGCAGCACCCGTGCCGGCAGAACCTGTCGCCGCTGCCGCCGCCACGGCCAGTGCTTCTGCAGCGGCCGCTGCGCCAGCGACCGACGGCGCTCTCCGCCTGACGGCCGAAAAAGGCTCGCGAGTCGTCGTCACTCAGGTCGAGGTTCAACAAGCGGCCCAGAACTCGAAACGCATCATCGTCCCTGCTGGTGCCATCGTTACCCCCCTGGCGGCCGAATTGGCCCTCCAGCACGGGGTGACTATCGAGCACGAAGGTTAGCGCCGTGTTCGTGGGTAGGGTCGTCGGCGCCACCGTCGCCACCGTCAAGGACGAGAGGCTGATTGGCTGGAAGCTTCTGGTCGTTCAGCCGCTAGAGATGATCGTGCGTTCTGACCCACAGACAGGCGTCTCGCGCCTGGTTCTAAGCCCCGCCGAGAACCCGGTAGTAGCCATCGACTCTGTCGGAGCCGGGGCGGGTGAGCTAGTTCTCGTAACCTCCGGCAGCTCCGCCCGAGCCTCGATGGCGCCTACTCGGTCGCCGGTTGATGCCAGCATCGTCGGCATCGTGGACAACCTCGACGTACCGGGGGCGGTGGGGGTATCGGGGGCCAGCGAAGCGAGCACTGAGAGGAGCAGAGCGGAATGAGCGCAACCGATGGCAACGAGCAGTCCCGGCCGAGCCTGAGCCCCTCTTCTTCCGCTTCGCCTGAAGAGCTGGTGGCTATTGCGCGGCAAGTGGCAGAATCGATGGGGATCGGCCAAACAAAAGGCGCCAGCACGCGTATCGCTGGGTGCCAGGGGTGTGGGCAGTGCCTGGCGCATTCGGCGTCGGCCGCTGGCGCTTCCTCGTCGCCGAATGCTGCCCGGACGGAGATCACCGAGGCTGAACTCGTCCAGCTTGTGCAAGATGTCATTGCGGAGGTCCTGCAGGAGCTGCGACTGCGGTCGGTGCCACGGACGCCGTTCGCCGGCTGAAGCGGCGGCCAGCGCGGCTAGGCTCAGCCGCCCCGGATCGCCCATCCGATCGAAGAGCATCTGGCAGGGCCGGTGACCCCTGCCAGCGCAGAGATCAATAGTAATCATCAGCACGGGCGGTAGCCTGTGAAACGGGTAGCAGCTCACGAAATGGCGAGCAGCACACGAAAGGAGACTGAACGTGGCGTTTGACAGTTTCCAGTATGGTAACGCTTTGGGCCTGATCGAGACCAGAGGCTATGTGGGCGCCGTGGAGGCCGCTGACGCTATGGTCAAGGCCGCCAATGTCCAGTTGGTCGGCTTCGAAAAGATCGGCGCCGGGCTGGTCTCAGTCATGGTGCGCGGCGACGTGGGCGCTGTGCGAGCGGCGGTGGATGCCGGCGCGGCGGCCGCCCGCCGTGTCGGTGAGGTCGTCTCCGCACACGTCATCCCACGACCCGAGAGCGAAGTCGAACGCTTGATCAGCAAGTAAGAACGCGCTCTCTATGTTGCCATCCCCCGATGGAGGCAACCTATCTTTCCCGGTTTCATCCAGCGGTGGAAAGACTGAATGGGGATCGAACTTAGCGAATTGGCTGACCTGCGCGCTCTGATCGAAAGAGAGGTCCGACGGCAGTTGGGATTGTTGGAGTCGCCGTCAGCCGGTCCACGCGTGCTGGTGATCTGGGGAGGTGCGCCTAACGGCCGGGAGGAAGGGCAGGCGCAGGTGGCAGCGCTCCAGCGAAAGGGTGTCGTCGTTCGGAGCTTGAGCGCCTCTGGCTTGGCCGATGGCTATTCGGGCGATGGCCAACATTCCCCGCTGGACGACGGCGTGGGCCCGGGCGACCCGCTCGCTGAAAGCGATGCCGTGTTGGTGCCCGCCCTGGGTTGGGTGGAAGCGGCCAAGTTGGCTCTCGGCCTGGCCGATACCCCTCCCCTGCAAATGGTGTTCGCTGCCCTCGCTGCCGGCTTGCCGGTCATCATCGGGCGTGATGGCTGCCTGCCCTCGCTGCCGACGCTCGCCGGGGCAGGGCGCGCGGGGGCTCGCTCGGCGATGGCGCAGATGTTTGACGCTTATTTGCAGCGGCTGGAGTCCTTCGGTGCCCGCCTGGTCCCCGCCGCTTCTCTGGCCTCCGAAGTGATGGCTGCCCTGGCTCCCACTCCCGTGTCGCCTTCGGTGCCTACCCAAGGGCCGAAGCAGATCGTGACCGGGGAAGATGTCTTGCGGGCCATGGAAACCGACCATCGTATCGTCGTGCCGAAAGGCTCCATCGTCACGGCTCTGGCCGCCGACCTGGCCAAAGCCAAAGGGGTAGCGATCGAGTTCGCGCCGTGAAGACCCACGAGGTGTCGCCCTAGCGGGCACGACGTGGGGCATAGACGCCAAGGGACGAAACAACCATGTTTACCGGCAGAGTGATTGGCACTGTCGTGGCTACGACCAAGGATCGACGCCTCGTCGGATCCAAGCTCCTGATCGTCCAGCCCCTCAATCTCAAGGGGGAGGCAGAGGGCTACGCGCTGGTGGCGGTCGATTCCGTGGGCGCAGGGGCGGGGGAGCGCGTACTCGTCGTTACCGGCAGCCCGGCTCGCCTGGCAGCCATGAACGCGGATGCGCCGGTGGATGCCGCCATCGTCGGCATCGTCGACTCTGTAGAGATCGTTTCCACAGCGATCGCAAGCTCTGAAGCGACGACAGACAGCAGAACGAGAACTAGTCCCCCAGAAAGCCAGGGTTCCGAACCAAGCCTGGATTCCGATCAGAAGACAGCAAAGTGACCAACAGACGAAGTCTAGCCAGCGGGCGAGGGCCGCGAGTGCCGTCCAGGGCCTGCGCGGCTGGAGGAGGTAATGGCAGATGCAGGTAGATGAAAAGACTGTAGCGGCCATAGTGGAACAGGTGCTCAAGAATATGAACCTTGAAGCTGCTCTCGGTGGCGGCTCGCTCGCCTCGTCCGGCGACGGCCGGGCGGCAGGCGGCAACGGGCGCCCGGCGGCTCCGGCGCCGGTGGTGGGCACCGGTTACGGCGGCATGATCGAGGGAGGCTTCGCGTCTCGCACCGCTGCGGCCGCCCCGCAGGCCCCCGCTGCCCCGCGGAGGGTGCCTTCCGTCGCCGAGGCCGGCGTGGACGGCATCTTCGCCGAGGTGCACCAGGCAGTGGAGGCGGCTGCTCTCGCCCAGAAGCAGCTCATTCGGCTCAGCAAAGAGAAGCGCGAACGCTTCATCCAGGCTATCCGCCAGGCCTCTCTAGAGCATTCCGCTGCTCTGGCCCGCATGGCCATCGAGGAAACCAAGATCGGCCGTTACGAAGACAAGATCACCAAGAACGACAACGTCGCCAAGCTCACGCCCGGCACTGAGGACATCGAGCCGATCGCCCTTATGGGCGACCGAGGCCTGACGCTGGTCGAGCCGGCTCCCTACGGCGTCATCTGCGCCATCACGCCGGTGACCAATCCCACCTCCACCGTGATAAACAACGCCATCAGCATGATCGCTGCCGGCAACAGCGTCGTCTTTTGCCCGCACCCGGCGGCGTTCCAGTGCACCACCGAAACCATCCGCATCCTGCATCGCGCTCTGGTGGCGGCGGGCGCCCCGCCCAACCTCATCGTGGCCGTGAATCGGAGCACGATGGAGATCACGCAGGAGATCATGCGGCATCCCAAGGTCGCGATGATCTCGGCCACCGGTGGGCCGGGACTGGTCAAGGCCGCTCTGGCCAGCGGCAAAAAAACGATCTCCGCCGGGCCGGGCAACCCGCCCGTCATTGTGGACGAGTCCGCCGATATCGACAAGGCGGCGCAAGCGATCGTGGATGGCGCTGCCTTCGACAACAACCTGCCCTGCATCGCTGAAAAGGTCTGTATCGTCCTCGATTCCATGGCCGACGACCTCATCCGCGCCCTGCGACGCTCCGGCGCCTACGAGGTGACTGGCCCTGAGCTTGACGCCGTCACCGCTATCACCGTCGTCAATGGGCAGCTCAATCGGGAGTTCGTGGGCAAAGATGCTGCCGTGATTCTGCGCGCGGCCGGCATCAAGGCCGGCGATGGCGTGCGACTAATCATCATGCAGGTCCCGATGACCCATCCTCTGGTCGAGCACGAGCAGCTAATGCCCGTGCTTCCCATCGTGCGCGTCAAAGACTTCGCCAGTGCCGTCGCTGTAGCAGTCGAGGTGGAGCACGGGTTTGGGCATACTGCCGTCATCCATTCCCATAACCTGGACCACATCACGGAGTTCGCCCAGGCGATCAACACCACCATTTTCGTTGTGAACGGCCCTTCCTACGCTGGCGTGGGCGTGGACGGCGAAGGCCCCTGCACGATGACCGTCGCCGGGCCGACTGGCGAGGGCGTAACGACTCCCCGTTCCTTCACCCGTCAGCGACGTTTCTCGACTAGCCGCTCGCTCAACTACGTCTAGACGGGGCAGAACGCATCAGTGACGACTGCCCTCCGCCGTCCCGGGGGCAGTGGCACGATGATCTCTATCGGCCAACCGTGCCAGATGACGAAACAAGATGGGGTCAGAGACGGCAACGGTCTAGAGGGGTCTGGTGATGGCTAACGTAGGCGAAGACAGGCCGCCCGAAAACGAGCTGGTACGGGCAGTGCGTGAGGCGGGCATCGTCGGCGCCGGGGGCGCCGGGTTTCCCACTCACATCAAGCTAGCCGCCCAGGTAGAATACGTCATCGTCAACGCGGCCGAGTGCGAGCCGCTGCTCGACGTCGATCCTCAGCTCACTTGCCAACAGGCAGAACGCCTGGTAAGCGTGCTGGGGATCGTGGGCGAGTTCACAGGAGCGCATAACCTGGTCGTCGGCATCAAGAGCAAGCACGAGGAAGCGTGCGCAGCGCTGAACGAGGCCATTCGCGGGCCTCGCAGCGCCCGCGTCCATTATCTTCCCAACCACTACCCGGCCGGCGATGAACACGTCCTGGTACACGAGGTCACCGGCCGCCTCGTCCCTGAGGGGGGCATCCCCCTCCAGGTGGGGACGGTAGTCAACAACGTGGAGACGCTGCTCAACGTCGGGGCCGCCCTCGATGGCCAGCCGGTGACCCACAAGTACCTTACCATCGTGGGCGAAGTGCGTCAGCCTATCACCACCCGCGTGCCCGTGGGTAGCCTCGTCAAAGACGTGTTGGAACTGGCTGGCGGGCCCACTGTTCGCGACTATGCCGTCATCGACGGCGGACCGATGATGGGGAACCTGATGCCTGGTCCCGATTCCCCCATCACCAAAACGACCAAGGCTCTGATCGTGCTTCCGCGCCAGAGCTTGCCCTGGATCAAGAAAGGCGTCAACATCGCCAGCATTCTGCGCCGGGCCAAGGCTACCTGCGATCTCTGCCACCAGTGCACGCAACTCTGCCCTCGCTATCTGCTCGGGCACGACCTCCAGCCACACCGAGTTATGCACATCTTCGGGCACAACATCGCTGACGAGAAAGTAGCCACCAGCGCTTTCCTCTGCTGCGAGTGCGGCGTCTGCGATATCTATGCCTGCCCGATGGACCTCTCGCCGCGCTGGGTCTGCATCGAGCTCAAAAAGCGCCTGACCGCGGCCGGCGTCAAGAATCCTCACCGACGCGCCGATCTCACCCCCCACCCCTGGCGCCATATGCGCGGCGTGCCGGTGGATCGCCTGCTAGCCCGATTGGGCCTTACAGAGTATGACCGCCCGGCCCCCATGACCGCTGTCGAGTTCCGTCCATCGCTCGTGCGGTTGCCCCTCAAGCAGCACATCGGTGCTCCCGCCCGGCCAGTGGTAAGCGTCGGCGACCGCGTGGGCGAGGGCCAGGTAGTGGGAGAGATCCCAGAGGGAGCCCTGGGAGCTCGCGTGCACGCCAGCATCTCCGGCATCGTACGCGAGGTAGGCCCGAGCATAGTCATCGAGAGAGCTTGAGGCCGTCATCGTGTCGCAGACGGCCGGCCAGGACCGGAGGGAGGTAGGGACTAAGCAGTGGCTCACGCAATAGGCCGCAACGCGGTAAGACATAACGCAATCGGACTGATAGAAACCAAGAGCATCGTGCGCGGGATCGAGGCTGCTGACGCTCTGGTGAAGGCGGCGGCGGTAGACATAATCCAGTCCACCAGCGCCTGCCCTGGCAAGTGGTTGGTGCTTTTCGGCGGCGACATCTCCGCCGTGCAGAGCGCCGCGGAGGTGGGGCGCAAGGCGGCCCGCGAGAGCCTCGTTGATTCCCTGGTGGTGGCCAATGCCCATCCCAGCCTCTTCCCCGCTCTCACCAGCAGTGCCGAAGTGTCCGTCAAGGGCGGAGCGTTGGGCATCATCGAGACCTTCACCGCTGCTTCCACTCTCGTCGCCGCCGACACGGCGGCCAAGGCGGCCGCCGTCGAACTGGTCGAGATCAGGATCGCTTGGGCTCTGGGCGGCAAGGCCTTCGTCCTCTTCACCGGTGAAGTGAGTGCCGTGCGCGCCGCCCTGGAGGCAGCCGCCCTCCGGCCGGAGCAGGAGGGGGTGCTGGTGGCGGCCACTGTTATTCCCGCTCCGCACGAAGATGTGCTGCAGAGCTTGCTCTAGCGTTTCGCCGCCAGCCTAGGGGCGAACCGGTCGACGACGCTAGTCGGCCGTGGGCGGGTCGTTCCACTGCCATCGTAGGGGCGGAAGCCCGTATCAGTTCGCCCGGAAAAACCCGCCCTTATGGCGCGCCGCATGCTCTGTGTGCACGCTCTGTATGCATGCTCTGAGTATATCGTGGAGGTCAGCGTGAAAGTACTGGTCGCCAATGTCGGCAGCACTTCGTTCAAGTACCAGCTCTTGGAAATGGACACCGAGACCGTGCTGGCTGCCGGCCGCGCCGAGCGTGTCAACAGCCCGAAGGCTTTCATCTCCCATAAAGCCAAGGGCGGCCAAGTGGAGTTCACGCGCGAGCTTGGCCAGGCCGACTACGCCGCTTGCATCGACGCCGTCATCGGCTACCTGCTCGACAAGGAGATCGGCGTCATCTCGCGCCTGGACGAGATCACAGCTGTCGGCTTCAAGACCGTCCACGCCGGCGAGATCTACGGCCCTTGCTTCCTCGACGACAAAGTGATGGCAGCCATGGAGGCCTACACGCCGGTAGTGCCTCCGCACAACCCCGCCTACATCAACGCCATCCGCGTTTTCGCGAAGCTGATGCCAGGTATCCCCCTCGTCGGTCTGATGGAAACGGCCTTCCACCAGCAGATGCCCGAATACGCTCGCGTCTACAGCCTCCCTTACCGCTGGTACGAAGAGTACGGCGTGCGCCGCTATGGCTTCCACGGCGCCTCTCATCGCTATGTGGCGGAGCGGGTGCCCCAGTTGCTGGGGCGGCCGGCCTCGGAGCTGAAAGTGGTCTCCTGGCACCAAGGAGGCCCCGCCGCGCTCACCGCCGGCAAGCACGGCGGGTCCATCGACAACAGCCTTGGCTTCGGCGCCCAAGGCGGCACCCCGCACTCCACGCGTCCTGGCTGCTTCGACGGCTTCATCCTACTCTACATAATGGAAAAGGAGGGTCTGAGCGTGCAGCAAATGCGCCAGATCCTCCAGAAAGAGAGTGGGCTGCTTGGCATCTCTGGCGTTAGCGGTGACGTGCGCGACCTCGAAGAAGCGGCTGCCGCCGGCAACAAGCGCGCCCAGTTGGCTCTCGACATCTTCTGCTATGAGGTCAAGAAACACATCGGTGCCTATGCCGCTGCGATGGGAGGACTGGACGCCATCGCCTTTGCGGGCGGCATCGGCGAGCGCGGTGTGAACATCCGCCGGCGTGTCTGCGAAGGGCTGGAATTCCTCGGCGCTATCCTGGATCCGGAGCGCAATGCCGCCCACCGCGGCACCGAGGGCATCGTCTCCACCGACGACTCTCGGGTCAAGATCCTCGTCGTGCCCACCAACGAGGAGCTCATCGTCGCCCGCGAGACTGTGCGCTTGCTGCGTAGCCAAGAAAGGACTGCATGAAACCTGACGAGGTAGGCAGGCCGGCCTGGCCGGGAGGCGATCCGCCTGCCTCGGCCTTGCCGGGGAAAACCTCAGAAACACCTGCTCCTGAAGCGGATGGCGCATCTTCCCAAGGGGGCTGCGGAGAGACCGGCTCCCCCCAGCAAGAGATCGAAGGCGCAGTTACTTTCTGCCGATGGTTCGACTTGCGCTTCGCCTCGGCCCTCTACCGAGACCGTGACTCTGCCCAGGAGGAGTTCGAGCTCACCGGCGATGCCGAGGTGCGGGGAAAGCCGGTCCGTTTCCGCCACACGCTGGCTCGCTTCGCTGGCCACGATGAGATGAGTCTCGACCTGGGTGAGGCCGAAACTTGGGTCACTGTTAGCGAGTACAAGCGGCTCCAGACTGCCCTCCACCAGCTGGCGCTACAGTTGGGAGCTATTCTCAAGAGCCGCAGTGCCGTGATCGCCGAAGAGGGCTTCGACCGCGACTATCGAACCGGCGCCTACGTCTCCACTCGCCCGCGGCCGTTCCGTGCCTGAAGCCAGCGCCCCCAGGTAGTGAAAACTGCGTGGAGAGCACGTTCTTAAGGAAATAGCCGCCCGACGCATTTGGATCGTCCCGGTTCTCATTTGGGCGTCCGTGATCAACGGCGTGGCGGCGTCGCCTCTGCTGTCTCAGCCCTCGACCGGCTGTCCTTTGCTGACCCGATGCTGACCCGACGCACCGGCTGTTGCTGGTGCTATCGTAGTTGTTCGTCGTCGGACCCTTCCCTCCGTCTTTGAGCTTCCTGCCGGCCAGGCTCATTCTGTCGTTCGACCAGTCAGGGACCCTGGTCTTGTGCTGCACACCGGTCATCTGACCAGGCACATTCCCCCTACCTGGCTAGGGCATCGGCCTCTTGCCCCCTGTACACTCGAAGCAACAGGCAGCCGGCGGGCTTTGCAGTGTGGCACGGTGGCGATTCGGCGGGCCGAGTAACGGGAGACTGAGAGGCAAACGCGATGAACCCACGCTGGCGAAAAGTCCTCCGCGATCTCGGAGGTAATCTGACCCGGACGATCCTGGTCGTGCTGTCGATCGCCGTCGGCGTCTTCTCCGTCGGTATGATTCTGGGCACCAACACCGTTCTCGGTCGCGACCTAAACCGCAACTACTTGCAGTGCAATCCTTCGGCGGCTTCCATCTATACCGACCGGTTCGACGACGACTTCGTGGCCGCAATGCGCCACGTTCCCGGTGTGGCGGATGCCGAGGGGCGGTACAGTACCACCGTCAGAGTGAGGCTGGGGCCGAGGGACACTCGCAGCCTCGCCATCATGTCCGTCCCCAATAACGGCAAGATGAAGATCAACCAGGGCTGGCCGAAGACGGGCCTCTTCCCCCCGCCGTCGCGCCAGATCGCGATGGAGCGTGCTACGCTCGCCTGGTTGGGGCTGAAAGAGGGCGATCGCATCACCCTGTAGACCTCCGACGCCCGGACCCGCGACCTCACGATAGCGGGAACGGTCCACTACATCAACCTGCCTCCGGCCTCCTTCGTTGGCCAGGGCTTTGCCTTTGCCACTGCCGACACCCTGAAGTGGCTGGGCGCCGGCCGACAGTACACCGAGCTTCAGATCACCGTGTCGCAGGACCCGATGAACAAGACTCGTATCGAGGCCGTGGCCGCCAAGGTCCGAGACCGGGTCGAGGCATCCGGGAAGAGCGTCTATTACACGTACATCCCGGAGCCCGGCAAGTACCCGGGCGATGCTCCGGTGCAGGCGCTGCTCATGCTGCTTGGGCTGCTGGGCCTGCTCTCGCTCATCCTTTCGGGGTTCCTGGTGGTCAACACCATCTCGGCCCTGCTCACGCAGCAGACCAGGCAGATCGGCATTATGAAGGCGGTCGGCGCGCGCAGAATGCAGATCGTGGCCATGTACATGGCCATGGTGCTCGGCTTTGGCGCTCTGTCCCTGCTCGTCGGCATTCCCCTGGGGCTGCTGGGGTCGTACGCTCTGGTCAGCTATATGGTCGGCCTCCTCAACTTCAACGTCACCTCGTACGCTCCCGACACGCACGTCTTCATCATCGAGATCGCGGTCGGCCTCGCCGTGCCGGCCCTGGCTGCCCTCTGGCCCATCCTGTCCGGCACCAGAATCACGGTCCGGGAGGCCCTGAGTGCGGAAAGCATCGGCGCCCGCAGCGGCCGTGGGAAGATCGATCGGGCCCTGGGTCGTCTACGGCTCTTTTCCCGCCTCATGCTGATCTCGCTGCGCAACACCTTCCGTCGCAAAGGCCGGCTGGCTGGTGGTGGTGGCTCTGGCTGCCCTCGCCAGCATCCTGCCCGCGTGCAACGCCTCCCGGCTCACCGTGCGCGACGTGCTCAGTTACGAGTAGCCAGATCCCTCAGCAACGGCGGGCGCAGCGTCACACTGTGGGGGAAAGAGAGCAGGCAAGGAGGTCGGCGCTAGCGAATAGACAGCGAACAAGCGAATGAGTGAGCGGCTTGCCGTTGCACCCTGGCGATCCGGCGGCTACAATTCTGTTAGGGGGAGCGGAATGCTCCCCTTCCTAGTTGAAGCTGAGGCTTTCGTGCGTCTTCCTAGGTCTCTCCAGTCGCTCCGCAACTACAACTTCCGACTCTTCTGGCTCGGGCAGCTCATCTCCCTCATCGGAACCTGGGTTCAATCGGTCGGCCAGGCCTGGCTGGTGCTCGAGCTGACTAACTCGCCTCTCGCCCTTGGCACCGTCACTGCGTTGCAGTTTCTGCCCGTGCTGTTCCTGGTTCTCTTCGCCGGCGTTTTCGTGGATCGCTTTCCCAAACGGCCGCTGTTGCTCATTACTCAGTCAGCGTCTATGTTCCAAGCTCTGGCCCTAGCCGTTCTGGTGTCGAGCGGCATTGTTGACCTTTGGCATCTCTATGTGTTGGCGATCATGCTGGGGATGGTGAACGCACTGGACAACCCCACCCGGCAGGCCTTCGTGGTCGAGATGGTGGGCCGAGAGGAAGTCGTGAACGCGGTGGCGCTCAACTCCGCGCTCTTCAACGGCGCGCGCATCGTCGGCCCCGCCATCGGCGGCGTCCTTATCGCGACTCTGGGCCTGGCGGAATGCTTCTATGTCAACGCTGCCTCGTTCCTCGCGGTCATCGTCGGCCTGCTGTTGATGAGAGAGAACCTTCTCCATCGGGCACCGCGCCGCCCCAGCGATCACCTCCTGAATCAGCTAGCCGAAGGCTTGCGTTACGCCGTTGGCACTCCCCCCGTGTTCGTGATCGTCATTCTTATGGCCTTCCTGGGCACCTTCGGCTACAACTTCGGTGCCACCCTTCCCCTCCTGGCCCGCGACGTTCTGAATGTGGATGCCAGTGGTTTCGGAGCCCTGCTGTCGGCCATGGGCATAGGCTCGTTCTTGGGCGCTCTGGTGGTTGCCGGCCAGCAGCGCTCCACGATCCGGCAGCTCTTCGCCGGCGCCACCGGCTTCGCCGTCGGTTTGGCCGGACTCGCTCTCTCGCGTTCCTATCCTATCTCGCTGGCGATCCTGCTGCCGTTGGGCTTCAGCAGCATCGTCTTCACCACCAGTGCCAACGCTCGCCTGCAGCTTGAGACTCCTGATGCGCTGCGCGGTCGGGTGATGAGCCTCTACACGCTGCTCTTTCTGGGCTCCACGCCCATCGGCAGCATAGTAACTGGCTTCCTGGCCGAGCAGCTCGGCGTTCAGCTTGCCATCGGCATCGAGGCTGCCCTTTGCTTCCTCGGTCTAGCCGCCGCCCTCGCCTACTATCGGAGCGTGGTGAGCAGAAAGCCGCCGGCCGCGACATCTGGCCCCCCTTCCGATCATCTCGGGCGCTGAATACCAGGAACGGAATACGCCGGCCACGCCTCGTTCGCACCTACCGGCGCCGCAGTCTAGTTGGCATCGATTTGCGTGCGCACCGATGAGGATGGGAGGGACAGCGGGCGACGAAGTCGTCATCGCCAGCCAAGACACCCGCCCCGATGCTATCGCGATCTTGGCCTGGACGCCTAACGCCGATGCGACTATGATAGAATCGTTCGATCCGTAACTTCGCCGTTCCGAATCTGGCGTCGCGCCTGGGAGCTTGAGCAGCGCGTGGAGCAAGCGGTCCGACCAACAGCACTGAGCCAACCCCATCGATTGACTCAGTGCTGTTCTCTTGGCTAGCTGGCGGCTCCTGGAGACGACCCGGATCGAGGCGGCAGCTCAGGAGGAGGCACGAATGAATCCCTCTTCGCAGCCCGAGATCATCCCCCTTTGGCCACACGGCGCCCCTGGTTCCGAGGACTGGACCCAGCCGGAGCAGGTCACGGACGGGAGCCTGCTCTGGGATAGCGCCGTTTGCATCCGCAACGTCACCCAGCCTACCCTAACGGCCTATCTACCCGACCCCTCCATCGCCACTGGCACCGCTGTCATCGTCTGCCCGGGAGGCGCTTTCCTCTTCCTCTGCTTCGACAAGGAAGGCACCGACATCGCACATTGGCTCAACGGACAAGGTATCGCGGCCTTCGTGCTCAAGTATCGTCTTCTGCCCACTCCCCCACGCGATGAGGACTTCATCAAGCTGGCCCAGCAGACCCTGGCCGATCCGCAACGCGAAAGGGAGCAGAGGAAGCAGGTCGAACGGCTGGCCGTCGCCGATGGTCAGCAGGCCATCCGAACGGTGCGAGGGCGGGCCACCGAATGGGGCCTTTCGCCCGACCGCATCGGCATGCTCGGCTTTTCGGCCGGGGGCGCCGTAACTGCCGGCGTGGCCACCCGATACGATGCGGACAGCCGTCCCGATTTCGCGGCTCCCATCTACTGCGGTCCCTGGCAGGCCACCGATCCGAAGCCCGATGCCCCGCCTCTCTTCCTTGCCGTTGCTGACGACGACCCCTTCGCCGCCCAGGTCACCGTGCCTCTCTACCTGTCTTGGAACGCCAGTGGCCACTCGGCCGAGATGCACATTTACTCGAAAGGCGGTCACGGCTTTGCTCTTTTGAAGAAGGGCCTGCCGTCCGACTCCTGGATCGATCGCTTCGCCGATTGGCTGGGGGCGCAGGGGTTGCTCCAAACCGAGCTGTCCTGGTGACGGCATCGACTCTGGCACTGATTCCATAAGGAGCACCTAATTGGCCACATCGTCTACCGAGGCCACATCGTCTTCCGATCTGGCTTCATCTGCCAGCAAGGCTCCTTATCCTGCTCGCAGTGAGGAACGCCTGCTGACCGCAGACTTCGTCTTCGCTACCCTGGCCAACTTTTTCAATGCCTTTGGCCAGCAGATGCTGACGGCCACCTTGCCGCTCTATGTCCTCGCTCTGGGAGGAAATCAGGCCGATGCCGGCCTGGTCAGCGGCGCCCTGGCCTTCACCGCCCTCCTGTTGCGGCCCCTGGTGGGCTGGGTGACCGATGCCTGGCGGCGCCGCCCGCTCGTACTTCTGGGCACGGCCGGCTACGCGCTGGCGAGCGTGGTCTACCTGGCGTCTAGTTCAGTGCCGATGCTGCTGTTCGGACGCGCCGTGCACGGCGTGGGGCTATCCAGCTACACGACCGCCTCCAACGCCTACCTGGCCGACATCTCTCCCCCGCGGCGTCGGGCCGAGGCGATGGGGCTCTTTGCTGCGACTATGGACGTGGGCCTCATCGTCGGCCCGGCCGTCGGCGTCTTTATCGCCGCCGCGCTTGGCTTTCACCGGCTGTTCTACTTTACTGCCGGCCTGGCCACGCTGGCTTTTCTCGTCTCCTTTCTAGCTCGTGAGCGCCGCCCGCGCCCCTCCGGCCTCCGCGCGCCCTGGACCCTGCGTACCGGCATCGTCGCCTTCGATGCCCTGCCCGTGGCCTGGACAGCTCTCTGCCTGGGGGCTTCCTTCGGCCCCGTTATGGCCTTCATCGCCATCTACGCGCAGTCGCGTGGTATCGCCAACCCCGGTTTCTACTTCACGGTGCAGGCGATCGCCCTTCTCCTGACGCGCACCTTTGCGGGCCGGCTGGCCGATCGGCGTGGTCGTGCCGTGGTGATGGTGCCCGGCATGCTAGCCATCGCCCTGGCACTAAGCTTGCTTCCGCTCGCCACCGACTTTCCTCACTTCGTGGTGTCGGGGGCGCTCTTCGGCTTTGGTTTCGGCGCCACCCAACCAGCCACTATGGCTCTGCTCGTGGACCGGGTGCGGCCGGAGCAGCGCGGCCTGGCCATGAGCACCTACTTCACCGGCTTCGACGGTGGCATCTCCCTCGGCTCGATCGGCCTGGGCATAGTGGGCCAGGTTTGGGGCTTCGGCGTCATGTGGCCCCTCGCCGCCGCTTGCGCTCTTCTCGGTCTCCTCGGCCTTCTGGCCGCCCAGCGCCGACCGGTGCCCTCTCTGGGTGACTGACGAGAGCAAGGCTCGGGCAATGAACTGCGAAACGCCTGTCTGCGCACCTACCCCGGTGCCGTCGATAGGCTTCCCACGCATGCGGAAAGCCCGCTGGCCGAGAGGTGCCTCTCGGCCAGCGGGCTTCAGCTCGCCATAGGGATTTCGAGTACGCCAGGAGTCGGAACCTATCCGCCGTGCACCGAATCTAACTCCTCTTCCGGCACGTCGAAGACGACGTTGTGCGGCGGCAACGGCTCCGTTCGGAAGAACTCGGGCAGGCGGTCATCGGCCTTGTTGAAGCCAGCCCCTTCGTTGAACGCCCTTTCCTTCTTCAGTATCTCGTCGCCGATCTTGATCACGTCGTCGTTCGTCCAGCTAGTGCCCAACAGGCCGTTGCACTCCTCGACCATCCCCTCGTAGCCGCTGGCGAAGTCGAGGATGGCGAAGGCGATGAACAGGCAGTGCCCGCTGGAGTCGATAAAAGCGGTTGTGGATTGGAAGGCGCGCGACAGCGCCCCCTTCTTGGCCGCGAACGGGTCCTGCTTGCCGCTGACGCCCAGGATTTCGGGGGCGATGGTATAGCCGGCGGTGTGGTCGGCACCCATTGGGGACGTGGCATAGGTGACGCCGATGCCCTTGACCGGCCGCGGGTCGTAGGCGGGCAGGCTCTGCCCCTTCACCACTGGCACCCGCGACACCCCGAAGGCCTTGCCCGTCGCCGCTGTGCCGCCGCCGATGATGCGTCCCAGAGGAGTGCCCTTGCCCACTTCCTCCAGCAACCTGATGGCACCTTGCGCGTCTCCGAAGGGTATGACTCCTCCCTCCATGGCCACGGCAATGGTGCACCCGGCCTCGATGGCGTCTACCCCGACCTCGTTGCACAGCGTGTTGAGCCGCGCCAAAGCGTCGAGGTCATCGATGCCGCAGTTCGGGCCGAGAGCCCAGTCGTTCTCGTATTCGAGACAAGAAGTCAGCTCCTTGCCGTCGGGCGCGTACACGCTATTGGAGCACTGGATGATGCAGCCCGGGCTGCAGGCGTGGTTGTAGGTCTCCTTGCCCAGCCGTGCCTTGTTGGTCTCGAAGATGGCTTCGCCAGCGACCTTGGGCGCGCCCTCGAAGCGGCCGTTGCTGAAGTTGCGAGTCGGCAGACCGCCCGCCTCGTTCATGATATTGATGAGCACGGCCGTCCCGTAAGTGTTCAGGCCTCCTTTGGGTTTAGTAATATCGTGGCTCTGCAGGGCTTCGGTCAGCTTCTTGCGGCCCTGGTCGAAGAGCGCTTTATCCACCGGAGCGATCGGCGCGGTGCCTTTGTCGTCGATCACGATCGCCTTCAGACCCTTGGCTCCCATCACCGCCCCGAGGCCCCCACGGCCCGCATAGCGGCTGGCGCGGTCCTTCAGATCATTGAAGCAAACGCCGGCCATGGCCATCTTCATCTCGCCGGCGGGGCCGATGCAGCAAATGCCGACCTTGCCATACTTGGCGACCAAAGCATCGGTCGTCTCGTAGGTGCCCTTGCCCACTAAGTCGCCCGCCGGCGCAAGCCGCGCCCCATCCTTATTCACCTCCAAGACGTACCACGCCCCGTCTTTCGGCCTCCCCTCTACCACGACCGCCTTGAGGCCGAGCCGGGCCAGCATAGGCGCGAACTTGGTGCCAGCGTTCGACTCCTTGATGCCTCCAGTCAGCGGCGACTTGGCGCCCACCGATAGCCGAGCGCTCGTCGGCGCCGTCGTGCCCGAGAGGATGCCGGGCGACAAGACCAGCTTGTTGTTCGGACCCAGGGGGGCGCATAGGGGATCCACCTCGTCGGCCACCAGAGAAGAGGTCATCCAGCGGCCGCCCGCGTACCGATACTTCTCGGGTACCTCCTCGTACTTGACCGTTCCCTCTGTCATGTTGACGCGCAGGATACTGGACATTGGGCTTGACTCCTTATCTCCTGTCTTGATCCCCGTTCACCTGAAAGACTGCTTGCTCAGTGCAGCGAACCTGGGTTGTTCACCCGCGACCGTCGCGGAAGCTCAGCTTGTCCCTTTCTCACCTCCCTACGCAGTTTGATCGCTCATCGGCCGCTTCTGGGGGAAGACGAGCCGGTGGCGTGGCGCAGGGCCCCGCCCTCGCTCTCTGCCATCGCCTTCTGCAGCGCCGGACTCAGTTTGGCCCCGTGGCGATACTGGAAGGGCCACATGCTTCGCTCGTGGAAAATGGCGATCCTGTCTCCTTCGCTTAGCTCCTGGTCCAGATCGGCGGCCAGGCCAGGCATATCCGTCAGTTGTCCATTGATGAACGTGATGCCTTTCTCTGCCAGAGGAAGGGACAGGTGAGCGAGGAGATCGCGCACGCGTGCACCGTCCGGTAGCGCCAGCTTCAGGCAGGCATACCCGGGCTGGGCCGTCTCGCCGGCGTAGCGAGCCAGAGGGCCATACAACCACAACTCTACGTGGACCATTTTCATTGCTCCCGTGACTCTGTGATACTCGGCCTGGGGGCCGCCCCCATGGCAGGCTCATGGCCCTGAGCGAGTGCTTCTATCGCCATGGCGCGGCTACGCAACGGCTCGAAACCATTATAGTTTCCCGGACTCGACTGTCAAGCGACCTGCCCCCCGCCGCCGATAGGGGGAAAGACCCCGATCTCGTCGCCATCGCGCAGGCAGTAGTCCAGGCCCTGCTGCCTGCCATTGACGAAGCACTGCTTGACCTGCTCAGCGGGCATCCCCAGGTTCTGCAGCGCCTCGGCCAGCTTCGACCCTTCTGGCAGGTAGAGGTCGACGGCCGCTCCCAGAGGCCCTGGCGGCAGGTACTGGCGCAGCGAAGCGTAAGCCCTCAGCCTGACACGGATTCGGCCGGCACCCATTGGCTGCCTCCTCTGGCTGAACTGCCTCACCTTCTCATCAGCTCGACTCCGGCTCCGTCCACGCTCTGGCGTCGAGTCGGCTTGGCGAACGCTCATGCGAAGTGGTCTAACCCTCTCGGAACGCGTCGTCGAGCGACGCGAGCCCCTCCCGCAGCGCATAGAGCGCCGCCTGCGTGCGGCTGGCCAACTGGAGCTTGGACAGGATACGGCTCACGTGAGTGCGCACCGTTGCCTCCGTGATCACGAGCCGCTCCCCTATCTCCTGGTTGCTCAGGCCCTGTGCCAAGAGGCGCAGAACCTCGATCTCCCGGTCGGTCAGTGGCTCGGCGGAGGCCGGCTCTGCGGGCCTGGTCAGCTCTTGCAGCACTTTGCGGGCGATGGCCGGGTGCAATGACGATTCCCCCCTCGCCACCTCGTGGATAGAGCGCACCAGGTCTTCTGGCCCTGAGTCTTTCAGCAGGTAGCCGAGAGCCCCCGCCTTCAGAGCGGGAAACACCTTGTCGTCGGCGGCGAAGCTGGTCAGCACCAGCACTCGGGCCTCAGGCTGTTGCTGCACGAGGGCCCGTGTCGCCTCGATGCCGTCCATCCCCGGCATCATCAAGTCCATCAAGATCACATCCGGATGCAGGGCTCGCGCCTTTGCCAGTGCCTCCGCCCCATTCCCGGCTTCTCCTACCACTGCCAGGTCGGGCTCCGTCAGCAGCAGAGCGCGAATGCCTTGGCGCACGATAACGTGATCATCTACGATCAACACTTTGATCCGCCCGTCACTCAC
>Ga0123519_10006765_pt1 | contig 17912 bp, 14 predicted proteins | sample YelNatPaOPRAMG02_FD_87396 | JGI IMG/M metagenome (GOLD analysis project Ga0123519, IMG submission 87396) | Hot spring microbial communities from Yellowstone National Park - Yellowstone National Park OP-RAMG-02 (version 2) | ecosystem: Environmental > Aquatic > Thermal springs > Hot (42-90C) ... | reverse complement strand
GGCTCTTACTGTCGGGTCTGTCGCCACAGCCTCGTTCCTACCTTTCTACCTCGCCTTCTTGACATTAGTTATTGCTACAACTTACCATGCCACCGTGCAGTAGCAGTGGGAGTTGACGATACTGCCGAGCTTTTTGCTCACGCGGACCAAGTAGGAGGGGCGCAGTGACTGGTCTTGATAGGTTTATGGCTGCTCTCAACAGAGAAGAGCCGGATATGGTTCCTATCTGGGAGCTTATCATTAATGAGCCGACCCTTTCGGCGCTTCACGGCGACATAGGCTATTTGGAGTTCGCCGAACGCGAAGGACTGGATGGCGTAACGATATTCGAAAACCAGGTTCTAACCCCCGGCGAGGGCGGTGCATTGGTAGACGAATGGGGCATAAAATGGCTCACTGGCGAGGCAGGCGTGGGCTACCCTTCAGGAGGTCCGATCAGCTCTCCGGAAGATTTGCAAAGCTACGAGCCGCCGTGTCCAAACGCTCCGCATCGGTTCGAGAACCTTAAAGCAGCCGTCGATAAGTTCAAGGGTGAAAAAGCCATTGTCTTCCTCACTCACGAGGCGTTTGAGTTCTCACATTATCTGAGAGGACTTGACGATCTGCTAATCGATTACTTCGAGCGACCGGATTTTGTCCACGACTTGGCGCGCCTCGTTATAGACTATAAGATTGAAGTCGCAGAAACAGCAATCGATCTCGGTGCCGACGTGATTGTATCGGGAGACGATTATGCCCATCGTCTGGCTCCAATTATGTCGGTAGCACACTGGGAAGAATACTCGCTGCCTTATTTGGATGAGCTGGTCAAAGCCGTTCATCGCAAGGGCGTTCCACACATAAAGCATACCGATGGTAACATCTGGAGCATATTGGGCCAGATGGTCGATGTTGGGATCGATGCGATAGACCCGTTGGAGCCGATTGCCGGAATGGATATTGGCGAGGTAAAAGATCGTTATGGTGACCGTGTGGCTGTGATCGGCAATGTAGATTGCACCGAGGTTCTCACTCATGCACCGATAGAAGAAGTTGTTGATGCGGTCAAAGAAACTATTGCCAAGGCATCGGTTGGCGGCGGGCATATACTCGCGTCAAGCAACTCAATACATCCAGGTGTTAAGCCGGAAAACTATAGAGCAATGGTCGAGGCTGCACGAAAATACGGAGTTTATCCTCTTGATTCCGATATGGTGGAAGAGTATTCTAAGCGGAACTATATCGCCAAGTACCTCGATAAAAAATGATGGGTTGTACGTAAAATGCAGCGAGTGGATTCTGCTTTATTGTTAGCCATTACACGCAGCCTGTGTTTTAGTGCAAACGGTGTGTGGAGAATTGACAGCCGAAACGGTGTCGAGGAATGTTCATTGAGGAGGCGGGCATTTAATGATCCGTAGGATGGCATCGGTCGCTCTGCTTCTTGTTATTGCGTCCGCACCGTCGTTCTCGGCCCAAGAGCTGAGAGGGGCATGGATAACAGCATGGAGAGAGGGTTTCTTCACGCCACAGCAGGTTGATGCAACCGTTGCGGCTGCGAAGAAGGCCGGTATAAATGCTCTCTTCATTCAGGTTCGGAAGAATGCAGATGCATACTACTTGTCCGACACGGAACCTTTGGGTTCGGAGATCGCACCGGGATTCGATCCGCTGGCCTATGCTATCGAGAAGGCACATGCCGAAGGGATAGAAGTCCACGCCTGGATGAACTCCTGCCGTATTTGGAGTTCCAAAGATCCTCCCACTGACCCTAAGCATATAGCAGTGCGACATCCTGAGTGGATAAACAAGGACTTCGACGGAAACACGAGAGCAAGCGAGGGACTATATCTAGACCCCGGCATTCCGGAAGTGCGTGATTACGTCGCATCTGTAGCCGAGGAGATTGTTCGCAAATATAATGTTGATGGGATACACTTAGACTATATCCGCTATCCCGGCAAGAAATGGGGATATTCGGCAGCAGCTCTTGATCGCTACTGCAGGGATTCAGGCGTTTCAAGCAAACCTAATCCCGATGACCCCAAATGGCTGCAATGGAGGCGCGATCAGGTTACTGAGCTGGTCAGGCTTGTGCGGCAGAGAGTTCGAGCTGCTAAACCAAATGTCTTAATATCGGCTTCCACAATAGCTTGGGGCGATTGTCCAGCAGACTGGACTGCTTCTTCGCCCTATGTTCTGGTTTGCCAAGATTGGAAGCGATGGATGGCCGAGGGCTTGCTTGATGCCAACTGCCCGATGAACTACAAAGTGGAAAAAAACCAGAAGAACGCAAAGGAATTCCGCAACTGGCTTGCAGGGTTCAAGAAATGGTCGTCGGGGAAGCCGACCTACGTAGGGATAAGCCTTCACGACAATCAAGCTACAGATGTGGCCCGCCAGATTGAGGCTGTTCGTAAATACGGCTTGCAGGGGTTTGTGTTGTTTTCGTTCAACCAATCGTCGCAAAGAGAGGCTGTTGTAGCTGCTTTGGCGAACGTAATAAACCATAAACGGTGATGAATAAGAAATCCGAGCCATGGAACTATGGTTTATTCGAGCTTGCCGACGGTTCCATGGCATACCATCAATAAACTGAGCAATGTTGGATTTTGACGATCCGACCCAAACTTCAAAGGAGGAATAAGGCATGCCAAAAGTATTGGTCAGCGACAAGCTGGCTCAAGAGGGTGTGGATATACTTAAGCGGGTGGCTGAGGTAGATATCAAGACTGGCCTTCCTGAAGATGAGTTGTGCAAGATTATCGGGGACTACGACGCGCTGGTTATACGCAGCGGCACTCAGGTTACAGCAAAGGTAATCGAGGCGGCACGGAATCTGAAGATTATCGGACGCGCAGGTGTGGGCGTGGACAACGTTGATGTCCCTGCTGCTACCGAGAAGGGTATTATCGTCGTCAACTCTCCGGGCGGTAACACTATTGCCGCTGCAGAGCTCACTGTGGCTATGTTGCTTGCGCTATCGCGAAACATACCGCAGGCCTATGTGTCGATGCGCAATAAAGAGTGGAATCGCAGCAAATTTACAGGCAATGAAGTCTACAAGAAAACTCTTGGTATTCTCGGCCTTGGCAAGATCGGGCAAGAAGTTGCCAAGAGGTGCCAGGCATTCGGAATGAAAGTCATTGCCTACGATCCGTTCATCAGCGCGGAGGTTGGCAAGCAACTTGGTGTTGATCTGGTTGAGTTCGAAGAATGCTTGAAGTGCTGTGATTATATTTCTCTGCACTTGCCGAAGAGCAAAGAGACCATTGGTATGATAGGAGCTAAGCAGTTCGAAATGATGAAGGACGGCGTGCGGATCATTAACGTTGCGCGCGGCGGAATCATAGACGAAGATGCTCTCGTGAATGCCCTGAAGAGCGGCAAGTGTGCCGGAGCTGCTCTGGATGTTTATTCCACCGAACCGCCGGACTTCTCCAGCGAACTGTTCGCACTGCCCAATGTCATAACTACTCCGCATCTTGGAGCTTCTACCGAGGAAGCGCAAACGAACGTGGCCATAGACGTAGCGGAGCAGATAGTGGATGTCTTTGAAGGGCGATCTGCGCGCAGCGCCGTCAACATGCCCGCACTTTCGCCGGAGGTGCTCGCTGCGGTACAGCCCTATCTGCCGCTCGCCGAGAAGATGGCTTCATTGGCGGCTCAGACAACCGAAGGACGGCCGTGTCAGGTAGAAATACGTTACGGCGGTGATCTTGCAAACATCGAAAGCGGTCCCATCAGCCGTGCTGTTCTCGTTGGACTTCTGAAACCGGCACTGGGCGAAACCGTGAATCCGGTCAATGCGCCTGTGATGGCGAAATCGCGCGGCATTGAAGTGATAGAGAGCAAGTCCCCCGAGGGAGGCGACTACTCTTCCTTGCTTACAGTCACTGTGACTTCCGATAAAGGTGTAAACCGAATCAGCGGAACGTTGTTCGGAGCCAAGGAACCCAGAGTGGTTGAAATGGGCGGATTTCCCATAGATATTACTCCGACGGGTGTGATGTTGGTATCGCCGCATATTGACAGGCCGGGCATAATCGGACAGGTAGGAACTATTCTCGGAAACGAGAACATCAACATTGCCAGCATGCACGTTGGCAGAAAGACGCCGGGCCAAAACGCTCTGATGGTTTTGAGTGTTGACTCTGAGGTCCCGGAGGGCATAATTGAAAAGATAGCCTCGATACCGGGAATAGATAGTGTGAAACAAGTGCGGCTGTAAACGCACTCGCTCGCAGTTTGGATCGATCTGCATAGGCAACAGGCTTTAGGCATCAGGCAACAGCGAATACCGAAAACGTGTCGCACAGCTTCATAATTCTCAAGAGCAGTGCAGTATGCTTGCGGGATACGCGATAAGCCTGGCAACTATTTGCCTGTTGCCTTTTGCCTGTCGGCCGGAGGGTAGAGGTGACAGTGTTCTTCGCCAACAGGGTGCCGCCTAAGGCGCGAGATGCTTATCGAAAGGATACCATATCCGGAATGCTTGGCGCGGTGATGCTGGGTTTGACAGCTCCCTTCATCGCCGTTATCGCTCGCAAGGTTTTGCATGCGAGCGCCGTTGAAATAGCGATCTTGTCAATGGCGCCCGTGGCTGGAAACTTGTTTTCCCTGTTGTGGGCCAACATAATGGAGGGACGGCGGAAGATGCCGTTCGCTGTGTGGTCTTGGATCGCTGCGCGGAGCATTTTCTTCCTCACGGCTTTTGCCCGATCGTCAGGATTGTTTGTGGGAATGATTTCCGCTTACTACTTTATCGCTTCCATTGCATCACCAGCCTACTCTGCGATAATGAAGGAAGTCTACCCAGACGGCGACCGCGCCAGGATTATGGGATATGCTCGAGTTTGCACAATAGGTGTCTACGTGTTGATAACGGCTGTGGCCTCGTCGCTTCTTGGCGGAGATAACTACAGAATTGTTTTCCCGATAGCAGGTCTGTTCGGAATTGCATCTGTCTTTTCGTTTGCTCGGATTCACAGCGTAGACAATAGCGGTGATTCGAGCGTTTCGCTTGCCCGGTTTGTTCGCGACGGATTATTGATCTTGCGCGATGATCCAGGCTTTCGCTGGTTCTGCGCAGGCATATTCATCTTCGGCTTTGCCAATTTTATGGCCCAGCCGGCTCAAACCATTTATGCGGTTGAGATCGGAGTTGACACGCGTTGGGCAGGACTCTACTCAATACTGTCCGCTTCAGTAATGATCGTCGCTTATTTCTACTGGGGGGCTTACACGGATCGCAGGCGTCCCGAAGCGGTTGTTGCACTCCAAGCCGGCTGTTGGGCAGCAATACCGCTCAATTACGTAGTTGCAACTGAGCCGTGGATGTTGATTCCAACGGCTCTCATAAGCGGGGTGCTGGGAGCAGGAATAGAGTTATCCTATTTCACGGGCGTTTTGCACTTTGCGCCACCGGATCGGATTACCCAATACCAGGCTGTATTTCTCAGTCTCATGGCCATTAGAGGAATGATAGCGCCGTTCTTGGGCGCAGTGCTTCAGAAGCCCGAATTATTTGGGGAAAAAGGAGTATTCATTGTTGCTGCAGCCCTGATTCTCGTGAGCGTTGTTGTTCAGGTGATAGGGATGCGCAAGTATACTTCGCTGGTTAGCAGCTAAGAAGTTAAGTCGTCAGCATTGAGCGAAGGACCTCGAGCATGCAACCCGAGGTCCTTCTAACTTGAAACGCGTTCCCATGAAGGATGGTGGGCTTACTTTTATTTTTGTTCTTTTTCCTTCGCCAGTTTCTCCTTCAAACGGGTGCTGCGCATCTCTCCTCCACGGCGGCCGATTTCGGCATAGAACTCTGAGCCGCGCTCTTGCTTAACGGTTTCCCCGCCTTTCTTGCCGATTTCTCGATAGAACTGAGGACCATATTTGCGCTTCACCGCTTCGCCGCCTTTCCGCCCGGCTTCCTTGGCGAGCTCAGGATTGGCAGCGAATCCGCCTTGTTGGTCGTGTTCATGTGAACCGCGGTGGGCCTCAGCAATCTTTCTGGCGCCTGGAGATCCGCGCCGAGGTCCGGGTTTATCTTCGGCCATGAGGTCACCCCCTCCCAAAAGGTTGTAGCCCGATATCAGGCTGGTATATTGCCGAGATATGCCAAGCGATACTGTATTTGTCACAGATACACTAGTATCCGCCTGATTGATACCCATTTCTACCAGCTAAGGAAACAGTCCTAATGCCCTATCGGCATTTCAGTGTGTTTTTTTGACCACGGGAACTAGTCGACGTGAATCGATTGTGGATAGCTGGAGAAAAGAAACAACAGATAAAGATAGGCAATAGGCAACAAACTCACCTATTGCCTATCCCTTTTCTATCCGCAGATAATCTGCCTGAATGCAGCATAGGCCTTCTCGGATGCCGAGGAAGGCTGCGGGTAATAAGTCTTCAGCTCAAAAGAATTTCGAACAATTTCTCGCACTTCCTCCAACGATGCAACGTGCCCCGATCCCATTGCTTGCACGAGAACGTTCCCGATCGCCGTTGCTTCCACAGGACCCGCTACAACCGTTCTGCCAGTCACATCAGCAGTAAGCTGTGAAAGAAGCGTATTTTGAGTGCCTCCGCCGACTATGTGGATCGGATCGTGCCGCTTTCCAAGCATCTCGTCCAGGTTCTCAACGGTCGCCCTATAGCGAAGAGCCAGGCTGTCCAACGCACACCTAATCACTTCGCCCTTCGTCGCAGGCACCTTCTGACCTGTGTTGCGGCAAAAATCCTTAATTCGTTGAGGCATGTCTCCGGGAGAAAGGAATACAGACGCATCAGGATCGATTATTGACACGAACCCTTCGCATTCTCGAGCCATTTCGGTAAGCTCGGCGTAAGAAACTTCTTCTCCGGCATTCAGCCATGTCCGCCTGCACTCCTGCACAATCCAAAGACCCATGATATTGCGCAAGAATCTGAATGTGCCAGCGACTCCACCTTCGTTAGTAAAATTCTTCGAGCGCGATTTCTCGTTGATGAACGGTTCTTTGAGTTCAACTCCCATCAACGACCAAGTACCAGAGCTCAAATAAGCATGGTCAGTACCCACTGCTGGAACCGATGCAACTGCGCTGGCGGTATCGTGGCAACCCGGAGCTATTACCGGAACACCATAACCGCCGCCAAGCTCTGCCGTCAAGCTCTCGTGAAGATTACCCACGGTAGTGCCCGGAGGAATGATTCTCGGAAATATATGCGTCGGAATTCCGAGTTTGTCGAGCATATCAACAGCCCAATTACCACGACGAGGGTCGTAACACTGGCTTGTCGTAGCGATAGTGAACTCGCTAACCTTCTCGCCCGTAAGCCAATAATTGAACAAATCGGGCATCATCAAGAGGGTAGAAGCGTGTTTGAGCGCCGTTGAGTTGCTCTTGACCATCGCATAGAGTTGATAAAGAGTGTTGAGCTGCATAAGCTGTATGCCGGTACGCTCGAAGACCTCTTCCCAAGGCACAATCTTGAAGACCTCGTCCGGCACACCGTCTGTACGGCTGTCGCGATAATGGTAAGGAATTCCCAACAGCTCGCCATCTTCCCCCAACAAACCAAAATCGACACCCCAAGTATCTACGCCTATTCCATCCAGTTTGCCATCGGTTTCCTGCAACGCCAACTTCAAGCCCTGTTTGATGTCTTGAAACTGCCTCAGCACGTTCCAATGCATTCCGCCCAAGATCGTGATAGGACCGTTCGGAAACCTGTGAATCTCGTGCAGCTCAAGTCGGCCGCTCTTGATGATTCCCAACAGCGCTCGGCCGCTCTCTGCTCCAAGGTCAAATGCTAGAAACTTGCCGTCTTTCGCCATTGCCTGCTCCGAGTTCTCAATAGTCGGTTCTCAGTCGGAAATACTTTATGCACCGAACTTCTCCTGCACGCCCATAAGCTGCGTGAGGATCATCATAAGGTCCACTCCCCGGATTCTTCCTAGTCCACCCCGGGTGACCGATCGCTCGTCATAACTCTCACACGAATCAGTGCGCACGCCTTCGCCCCATATCACTATCGGTACCGGATCGCCCGAATGGTCCATCACCGCGCACGGAGTCGAGTGGTCCGCCGTCAACACTATATATGTGCCGTCCGGCACGTTCGACATCAAGTAGCCGACCATCTCATCCAGTTTTGCAATCATATCCATTTTAACCTGGGGCTTGTTGTCGTGGCCGCCTACATCCGCGCCCTTCACGTTACAGAGCACAAAATCATACTCTTTCAGCGACTCAATTATCTCTGCTGCCATGTTAATGAGATTCGAGTCGGGTCCGCCGGTTGCACCGGGCACTTCCTTGATGTCCATGCCCACGTATCTGGCTACGCCGTTGATGAGGCCCGTCTCAGCCACACATGCCGCCTTTAAGTTATACTTCTCTTGAAAGCTCTGCAAGTCGGGGCCGATTCCAGCGCCTCGCGGCAGTATCACGTTCGCCGGATTTAGCCCTTGTGCAATACGCTCTTTATTAACCGGATGGTCCTTCAAAATCTCGTATGATCGACGCACGAACTCATTTACCGCAGCAGCCGTCTTTGCGCTAGCCGTATCATTCGGGTCTATCGCTTTGCTTTCCAGAACTTTTGCGCCCTCATGGTGTGGATCCGTATCGGTGATATTGGCCCCAAGTCCGGCTCCTCTAAGAATCAACGCTCCACGGTGCGCTACGGATTCTTTGAAGATAACTTCAACATCCCCAATCCGCATACCGTTTACTGCGGCAGCAAGCTGATCGGTGCCGCTTGTGATACGTCCGGCTCGCCGATCAATAACAACCATGTTCTCGTCCACAGTCGAAAAGTTGCACCGGAACGCAATATCACCGCTTCTGACGTCCATACCAATTCCGGCTGCCTCAAACGGGCCTCTGCCGGTGTAACACTCATACGGATCATAGCCGAGTATTGCCAGGTGCGCAGTATCGCTGCCTGCCCGAACTCCTGGCCTGATCGGATCCATCAGGCCGCACTCGCCTTGTGTGGCCAGCAGATCGAGTTCCGGCTTCTCAGTCGCCTCCAATGGAGTACGATCGTCAAGTTCCTTGATAGGCCTATCGCCTAGTCCGTCTGCAATCAAGAGCACTGCTTTTGCGTTTGCCATTTTTCTCCTCACCGAAGAATAACCGCATCAGCGGCGTGGATAGTGTGCACTGTGCCGGTACTGTCGCGAAGCAGCAACGCTCCGCTTTTATCCAGCCCGGTAACTATACCGACAAGTGTTTCAGATTCCAACCGAACCTTAGCCCACTTGTCAAGTCCCCACATATTATTAAGCCATCGCGCACGAATATCCTCGAAACCTGACTCAAGATAATGTTTATATTCATCCGCTATTGCTCGACCAAAAGTTTCCGTTGCTTGGGTTATGTCGTGCTCTATACCTGTCTCCAACAGGATCGAAGTTGCCGCATGCACTAAAGATGGCGGTAACTCGCGCTGGTTTACGTTTATGCCGACTCCGACAATCGCTGCTCCTGTCGAGTGTTCTATCTCAACCAGAACACCAGCTATCTTCATTCCTCTTACCAGCACGTCGTTCGGCCACTTAAGCATTGTCTCCAAGCCGAAATAAGTCCGCAGATGCTCAGCAATTGCAAGAGAAACGACAAAAGAAAGCTCGTGGAACCTACAAAGAGGAATCTTCGGTCTGAGGATGATACTCATCAAAACGCTTTCGCCGGGAGAATCAAACCACGTCCGCCCGCGTCTGCCGCGTCCTTTGAGTTGCCGTCGGGCTGTAACGCAGGTGCCTTCTGGTGCTCCTTCTCTTGCCATCTGAAGAGCGATGTTGTTGGTGGAGTCTACAGTATCGTAGACGTGTCTTTCAATTCTCAACCAATATCGATCTCCAGGCTAATGTCCAACGCTGTTGCGGAGTGGGTTACCGCTCCCACCGATATCAGATCAACGCCCGTTTCCGCTATTGCCGCCACCGTCTTTTCCGTAACACCACCGGAAGCTTCCAAAATTACCCTCCCATTGGAAATCTTCACGGCCTCACGCATCATTTCCAGCGGCATGTTGTCCAGCAACACAGCATCCGCTCCAGCCTCAATAGCTTCGCAAAGTTGATCGAGATTCGACACTTCCACCTCGATCTTGAGCGTATGGGGCGCTTGCATCTTCGCCGATGTTACCGCCTTGCGCACGCCACCTGCGATTGCGATATGGTTGTCCTTGATCAAGATTCCGTCCGAAAGTCCGAATCGGTGGTTGGATCCTCCGCCGACTGTCACCGCATATTTTTCCAATCGCCGGAGTCCTGGTGTAGTCTTACGCGTGTCTACGATTCGAGCATTTGTGTTTGAAACCAGGCTAACGTATCTCGCCGTGATAGTGGCAACTCCCGACATTCGCTGAAGGAAGTTCAAAGCAACGCGTTCGCCGGTAAGAATGTCGCGTGCATCGCCGGACACCGAAGCGATCACATCACCCGGTTTCACACGGGCACCGTCACGCACGTGAATCTCATAAGCATGTCCCTTACCGTTCTTTTCTCCATCTGAAAGAGGAAGCAACGAGCGATGGTGAACGGCCAGAAACACCATCCGAGCCACGTCTTGACCGCAGATTACGCCTTCCTCCTTCACAATCACCTCGCCCTTGCACCATGTATTCTCGGGCACAGTGAGCAAAGTTGTGATATCGCCGCTTCCTACATCTTCCGCCAGCGCCGCATTCACTACCGACTCAACATAAACGGCATCGAGACCGATCATACGGCTATCATCCCCTCTATAGCGGCTTTTGCCCTCGCTATCACTTCATCCGGCAACGTAATTTCAAAGCACATATCTTCCAGACTCCACAATACCTTCTCAAGCGTAATCTTTTTCATGTTCGGACAGATATTCAACGGGCTCGGATTATAGAATACTTTATCCGGATTATCCTTCTGCAACCTGTGCAAAAGGCCGCGTTCGGTGCACATTATGAACTCTCTTGCGTTGCTTGCAGCAACATATCTGAGCATTCCCGACGTACTCTCGATTGCGTCTGCAAGTTTCAGCACGTCCATTGTGCACTCGGGATGTGCTACTACCACTGCACCCGGATGCTCCTTCTTTACGCGCAGCACGTCTTGTGCGAGTATCCGATGGTGCGTCGGGCAATAACCACAATAAGATATCACCCGTTTATTTGTCTTGGAAGCCACATAAGCTCCCAGCGACTTATCCGGCACGAACAGCACTGTATCTGAATCTATAGACTCGACAATCCTCACAGCGTTTGCTGAAGTGCAACATATAGTGCTTTCTGCTTTTACTTCCGCGCTGGTATTCACATAGGCAACCACCGGCAGTCCGGGATGAAGAGCCTTGAACTCCCGCAGTTCCTGGGCATTTATCATATCCGCCATGGGACAGCCGGCTTTGGGATCGGGGATTAAAACAGTCTTCTTAGGCGAGAGAATCTTAGCCGTCTCCGCCATGAAGTGAACCCCGCAGAAGACTATCACTTCGGCATCTGTCTTCGCAGCAGTTCGCGAAAGCTCCAGCGAATCGCCCGTAAAATCGGCTATGTCTTGAACCTCCGCTAGCTGGTAGTTATGTGCCAGAATCACCGCTCGGCGCTGGTGCTTTAGTGATTGTATTTTCTCAACCAGATTGCTCATTTGCATTCGCACGCTTATTTATACTTTCTCTTCCCTCGGAAAATGCCACATCAATTGCAGCTCTCACCGAGTCTACACCGATCATTTCGATGCCCATTGACCGGTTAAGCTTCGCAGCGCTTCGACCTGCAAGTATTGCTCTTTCAAAACCAAGCCTTGATGCTTCTTTCAACCTCTTCTCAACCTGCCCGACCGTGCGAACTTCACCCGCAAGTCCAATCTCGCCCAGTACCACTGTGCCGAAATCGACGCTGTGATCCGTGAGGCTGGAAGCAACCGCCAGCGCAATCGCAAGGTCTGCCGCCGGCTCTATGATTCGCACGCCTCCAGCCGCGTTGACGTAGACGTCCTTGTTGCCCAAACTCAGTCCGACGCGTTTTTCGAGCACAGCGAGGATCATCAGCGTTTTGTTATAATCAACCCCGGTACACGTGCGGCGCGGACTTGCGAAGTAACTTGGAGCTACGAGCGCCTGAATTTCGACGAGTATCGGCCTTGTTCCCTCCATTGTTGAAGTGACAACCGAACCGGTGCCATGATGAGGTCGCTCCGACAGCAGCGCCTCCGATGGATTGGGCACCTCTTCCAAGCCGCTCTCTCGCATTTCGAAGATGCCGAGCTCGTCGGTGGATCCGAATCGGTTCTTCACAGCCCTCAAAACTCGATAACAATGGTGCCTGTCGCCTTCGAAATACAGCACCGTATCGACCATATGCTCCAGAACCCTCGGTCCTGCAAGCGAGCCTTCCTTAGTAACATGGCCGACTATGAACACCGGAATGCCGGCCGATTTAGCAATCTTCGCCAGTGCGTTAGTACAACTTCTCACCTGGCTCACAGTTCCTGGCGCAGACGAAAGCTCAGGGTCATACATCGTCTGGATCGAATCAATTACCACATAGGCCGGCGCAACATCCGAAACGTAGCGCTCAATCGCTTCGATGTTCGTCTCGGATGCGATCAAAAGTTCTCGCGAAGAGATACCGATACGGTTGCTGCGCAGCTTGATTTGCTCAGCAGATTCTTCGCCCGATACATACAAGACCCGACCGGCACTCGTTGAGAGATTGTTCGCCACCTGGATGAGAAGAGTGGATTTGCCGATTCCTGGATCACCACCGATCAGGATTAGCGATCCTGCGACGATTCCGCCGCCCAACACCCTATCGAACTCCGAAATGCCGCTTGAGGTACGCTCAGCCCCATTCGCCGATAGCTCGGTTACGGGAGTCGGAGTTGCGAAGACGGCCGATTCCTTGTGTCGTTTTTCCCTGTCTGCGGGTTCGATTGTTTCCTCTACCAAAGTTGCCCACTCTTCACAATCCGGGCAACGCCCCATCCATTTCGGCGATTCGTATCCGCAGGACTGGCAGACGTATCTTGTGTGTGCTTTAGACATAAAGTAGTAGACAACAAGCAATAGGATAACAGGCAACAGTGGTCTTTCTTCGTTATAGGCTCATCCACTGTTGCCTGTTGACTGTCGCCTCTGTTTAAATTCTACCAGGAAGCGCGCTCTTGCTCAAGTCTAGAGCGCCATTCTCGAACCAATCACCAGCGACCAACCGCTAAGTTCTACATTTTTACCACTGCTTATTTCCATGCTGGGGACCAGATCGTGTCGAAATTCAAAGAACCAGCCGCCGTACTCCTTGCCTACAACGTAGTGCACGCCGAATTTAGTGTCGGTATCGCGTTCCCATCTAAACCCGCCAGCGGGTATTTCCTTGTAGCTTACGAAATAAGCTCCTAACCCTCCGCCAAAATACCAAGGGTTATCTGAATCAGCTCCGAAACGCTTGATGTATGTTGCTACCAAAGGAAAGAAGTTCGATTTCTTGTTCCATTCTTCTTGTCCAAACCAAGTGAACGATATTATCTTGTTGGGGCGGTCGAATTGATCAAAGCCGACGTTAACATGTAACGTTGGACCAAGCCACACGCTGCCCATTTCCTTGAAGTCGGAACCACTGGGTCTCATCATTGCAAGAGAAACCCCCACAGGGCTTCGATCACTTGTCCGGAATTGGGCATGAACAGCAGATGCACAGAAAACGGTAACTGCAATACACACGGCAACCGCTGACATTCGGGACTTCATGATAGTACCTCCGTGAACTAAACTTGGCGGTTATGATCAAGATACGTTGGTGAGCGTCTACCTCAGCATTATACGTTGAAGACCTCCTCCTGTCAATCGCAATTGTGCAGTCAGGGCGTATGCTGAACTCATGGCAAGCTCGCCGCATTCTTAGGCTTGACAAGCTCGACCGAAAAGAGTAATTGTAGCAAAGGAGGTGCTCGCTGATGGGACTCCCTCGCGCCACGGTTTCGGATCCTGTCGATATTCGGGAACTTGATTGCCAGCTCCCGCTCGACGCGCCAGTTTCGTACGTCGCTCTTGAGCTCGCTAACCTTTTGCGCCTTCCTCTAGTTGGGCCGGACGATCGCCCGCTGAACTATGCTCTCGCAGTTAAAGGCGCAGGAATACTCGACCCTGGAGCTGCTCTGAGCATTCCAGAAGACACAGAAGAATTGAAGCTTAGGGTAGTACCGCATATCGTAATCGGTAGCGCTGATTCGGAAGCTTTGGAATCCCGTGTTGACGAGTCGAGCGCGCGGTCAAGCGATTCGCGCGTCGTTCCGGTCAGCGAGACAAGAGCTTTACTTCATGATGATAACCTCGACTTGCGGTCCGATGTGCGCATCGATGCGGAGATTCGCCGACAAATCGAACGCTTCGCCGCCGAGGACAGACATACCGAATGCGCTGGCTTGTTGTTGGGCGAGGTCTTTGTCGAGAACGGCAAGCGCGTCATCTATATCACTGCGGCTATACCAGCAAGAGAGGCTCTTGTTTCACGAACCAGTGTGGAACTAACTCCGGAGGCGTGGGCGTCGATGTTGCACGAGCGCGATATTCGCTATTCCCACCTTAGAGTGTTAGGCTGGTTCCATACTCATGCAGGTTGGGGCGTTTTTCTCTCGGATTCCGACGTTTTCCTCCACAGGCACTTCTTCCCACATCCTAACATGGTTGCTTATGTGCTCGATCCCACTACAGGTCGCGACGGCTTCTTCTCTTGGCACGATGGAAAAATCGGTCTATGTCCAAGCTATGCTCTTGTTGGCGACTCATCTGCTGAATGGAATCAACCGACCAGCAAGAAGAAACGGAAACTGCGCTTGGCAACTGGAGCGGCTCTAAGTGCTGTGTTGTGTTTCGGTGTTGTCGGACCGTATATTGTCAAGAACGACAAAAGACAGGTCGAGCCGCCGGTCAAGCCTGTTACTGTCGTGCAAAAAACATCCCCGCATACTAAAGAGCCGACAGCACCAATCAAAACCTACATCCTCGGTAAGAAGGATAACTTATGGAAACTCTGCAAGCGCGTTTATGGTGATGGAGATCTAGCCAAGCCGCTTGCCGATTACAACGGAATATCCGACTTGGCTCGTCTTCAAGTGGGCCAGGAAATAAAGCTTCCTCCTAAGGAAACGCTAATCAAGTTGAGAGAGACTCGTCCGCTTAGGCTGGACTAGCCTCTAAGCGGATTGAGATACTGACAAGTTAAGGAGCATCTGATGCCAAACGCAGTACCCGATTGTTATAACCCTTTCCTTCACCAGGTAGATTCGCGCGAACCTGACCCTTACAACATAGCTATAGTCGGATGGGAGGCTGATAGATGTTCGGTGATCGTTTCCGAGCGCGGAACATTCTACGCCCGTTTCGGAGAGATCTATTGCCGATTCGGTATCGCGGATGGCGCGAGTTCTTTTAAATGGATGAATCACTCTGGCTACCTGCCTTGCCTTGTTACCTCGTTTCGTCGAGGAATGGTCGATGTCGAAATATGCCACTTCTGCAACAAGGTAACGATAGCCGGCCAAGACTACTCGCTCCTCTACTCACGAGTCAGAAAGACCAACCGTGGAAGCGATCCGTTAGTGCTGCCCGCTAATCCGTCAGCAGATTTGGTGCGGCTTTCGCCTCCGCCTGCAACTATCCGTCCTGGAGAAACCGAGGTTGAAGACTTCGTCACGGCGGTGGACCAGTTCGGCGGTAGCGCACCGTGGCCTTCAGCCGAGGAAATGATCGCACAGGGTAGTTGGGATCGAAACTTCGACCGAATGCGCCGTTATTGGGATGATCGCCTATCAAGAATCGTCCAACTCGAAAAACTTCCCGATCCACGTCTGGCAGACGCTTTTCGCGCGGGTCACATTTACCAACTCATTATGCTCGATGGGAACGAACTTCACGTAGGTGTAAATGCTTACCGTCAAGAGTTTAGTCACGATACTATTGGAATGTTGGTAACACTCATACAATGCGGCGACCTGGAACTTTCCCGCCGATTGCTCGATGCGCATCGCGCACCGCTTGTAGCTCCTATGGACTATCCTGACGGCAACTATAAGTATCCGTGGCCGTGGACGATTTATCTCCTGAAGACCGGTGATGTAGACTTCGTGAAGAGCAACTTTACGGTTATCAAAAGCATAATGCACTCTTCGGCCAACCAGGCAACCGGTCCTGGCGGGATCATGCGCAAGTCCTATGCGCTCGATCATCTGGGCTACTGGTTGGTAGACAATTGGTCAATGCTCACCGGCCTGGCCGCATACCGAGTGCTTTGTGAAAGGCTAGGCGAGGATTGCGAAGCCGCTTGGGCGTTGAAGGAATATGACCGCCTTATGAACGCCTGCAATCGTAGGCTCGAACAGGTTTCCAAGCGCGAAGGCATCAGATACTTACCCGCGCACATGCTTCATGGCCAGAAAGATTGCCCAACGAAGGATTCGCGCAGCGCCGGTTGGGCGACAACGCTGCACTTTGGACGATGGCCGTGGGAATGTTATATGCTCGGCGCAAGACAGGAGGGTATTATGCTCGACCTTATTGATGCCACCTACGACTGGGGTTTTGATCAATCGCGTAACGCCCTTCCGCCCCATACATTCGGAGGTTGGCCCGGCTGGTGCACATCTTATAATGCGGGCTTCGCATTTGCAGCTCTGCGTGGCGATCGCTACCGATCAGAGGGTATCAGGGCATATCAATTTATGATCGAGCGCGCGATGAACGGGCCGTTCTCTTGGTGGGAAGGTGCCACAGAACCAAAACCCGGTTGCTTATGGGAAGGAGAACATCCTGCAAAGGGTTCCGGATCGTGCCCGCATATGTGGGGTGACTCGTTTTCTCGCAAAATTCTTCTAAATTCCCTTATCGACGAGTTCGCTGACGGCCGCGTGATTATAGGGCGCGGCGTTCCTGAAGAGTGGCTTGCACCTGGCTGTGAGATCCGTGTAACAAATGTTCCTCTCCAAGACAACCGCCGATTTGGCTATCATCTGATCGCAGAGCACGATAGTGTACAAATTAACTTCATCGGTGATTCGCCGGCAGGGGAGATTGTTCTCGATTTGCCTGGTTTTGAAGCTGGCTGCCTCCCGAATTCATCAAAGAGTGTTGTCTTGCAACCGGTAGAGAACGCATCCAAAAGCAATTCAACCCTATAGTAAGCCATGCTTGAACCTCAGCTAACACTGCACAAAGTATTCCCGGAGACGTTTGAGTTTCGCGACTTTGTGCTGTGGTAGCCATGACTTTAGTCGCAAGTACACTTTATGCAAAGTTACGATGCGTTCATTGTGCGAAAAACCTCTTGACACGCCACGTAGCAGCATGGCATAATGCCGGTTAGACATTACATCACACATCTTCCGTTATTAATCAGAATACCATCGTGCTTTAGACACAAATCTGAACAATATCAGATGACAGGAGGGCGTGGGATGAAATCTGAAGGGTTTGCTTTAATTATAGTTATCGCGTTGCTTGTGGTGACAACCTCTGCAAATGCTGCTCCGTATCGACATTTATTCGAGGTAACCGATTCTCTGCCACGATCTCAATGGTTCATCAATTCTTCAGGCGAGATCGTTGATGACGCCCATTTTGAGTTCTACGACAACCCTTCCGCGGCAGGTTTTCCCGATTATCCCTGGGGAGGATTATCAGGCAGTGCTGCAATATCCGGAAAAGTCACTAATGTTTGGCGCTTACCTAACCGCACCATCTATGCGTTCGCAGTATCGGTTACGATTACAAATGACACTTACACTAGCTTCTGGTCGATGAACGGCACATCAGCAGAAAATTGTTGGTGGTGGGAAGGATGGTCTTGCAATCGCGCACCAGAAATCCCTTACAACATCGAACGATATATGTACAAAGTCAGATTAACATTGGACTTCGCCGATGCCGGATTCCACGAATATCCTTTGGGACCTATATATGCTCAAGACT
>Ga0123519_10006760_pt1 | contig 17921 bp, 14 predicted proteins | sample YelNatPaOPRAMG02_FD_87396 | JGI IMG/M metagenome (GOLD analysis project Ga0123519, IMG submission 87396) | Hot spring microbial communities from Yellowstone National Park - Yellowstone National Park OP-RAMG-02 (version 2) | ecosystem: Environmental > Aquatic > Thermal springs > Hot (42-90C) ... | reverse complement strand
TACTCCACTCATACGCCGGGCTACGATCAGAGCGTTCTCCTGATGCCTCTGGCTAAAGCCCAAGCTATGGCTAGGGCCGAAAATCACGCCAGTATCATCTTTGTACTGCTCCGAGATCGCGAGCAGACCGATGCCGTTGCCGCTGCCTTGCGCACGAATCGGTATCAGATTAAAACTTGGCTTCAGATGAACGCGCTGTTGGTCCAAACAGAGCAGCTGTCCAATGCCTACATGGCTGTGCTTTACCTGATCGTCCTCGCTATCACGGCCACAGTCATCGTGAACACGCTGATTATGGCCGTCTTTGAACGCACCCGTGAGATCGGCATCTTATCTGCCATGGGGATGCGAAGCGGTCGTATCATGGCGATGTTCTTTGCTGAATCCAGCCTGTTGGCTGTCGGAGGTATCGCCATAGGGCTTTTATTGGGTGGTCTTATGGTTGCTTATGCGGCCCGATATGGCTTTTATATCGGCAGCTATAACATGACGGGCATCCTTATTGGCGAGAGGATCTATGCTTATCTGCCCCTTAAAGATGCCATTGTGCTCACGATCGTCACTTTCCTTGTCGCTTTACTGGCAGCCCTATACCCCGCTATGCTCGCTGCGCGCATGGAACCCGTTGAAGCTCTACGTAGCGGGACATGAACGTAAGGAGAACAGATGGAAGTCGTAAAAGTTGAAAACGTCACTCGTGTTTATCGGGTTGGCCAGGTTGAGACCCAGGCTCTGCGTGGCGTCAGCCTTTCCATTGAGAAAGGCGAGTTTACCGGCCTGGTGGGGCCTTCTGGCTCAGGTAAGACCACCCTTTTACATTTGATTGGCTGTCTTGATCAGCCCACCAGTGGACACGTATTTGTGAATGGCAAGGATATCAGTCGGCTCAAGCGGGATCAACGGGCCGATATGCGGCGGGGGACCATTGGCTTTATCTTTCAATTCTTCGCCCTGATCCCGACTTTGACAGCTTATGAGAACGTTGAGATGCCACTGCTGCTGATCGGAGAAAAGGCTTCCGAGCGCCGCGCTCGAGTCATGGAATTGCTTGAGGCGGTCGGTGTGGCCGATCGCGCTCATCATCGTCCGGATCAGCTTAGTGGTGGAGAACAACAGCGGGTAGCCATCGCACGGGCGCTAGCAACCAGGCCAGCGCTTGTTTTAGCTGACGAGCCGACTGCTAATCTGGATACACCTAATGGGCAACAGGTGATGGAGATCATGAGGCGGCTCAATCAGGAGACGGGCGTTACCTTTGTGTTCGCTACCCATGATCCGCGCGTGATAGCTTACGCTCGGCGCGTCATCACCCTAAGGGATGGGCGCATTGCCGAAAACAGCGAAACTTTGGGAAGCGCTCCGGGAGCGTGATATGAGATCAAGGATGCTCTTGCTTTTGTGGGTTTTCCTTACGTTGGCCGGATGTGGTACGTGGACCCGAAAAGCTCCTGTGCCGTTGCCGACCGTTCTTTTAGATAGGCAGGGGGTGGCGTCACCAACCTTAGCCCAAAGAACGGACAAAGGGATCATCGCCTCAGGAGTTGTTGTCCCCGCTTGGCAAATCCGCATGGCGTTCACTTTGCAGGAAAGGGTAAGCGCGGTCAACGTCTCTGTTGGGGATCGAGTGAGGGCGGGACAGGTGTTGGCGAGGTTAGATGATTCGGTGTTGCAGGCGCAGATTCGGCAGGCTAAGGCCGCTGTGGCCGTCGCGGAGGCTAACTACAACCTATTAGCGGCCGGGCCGACGCCCGAACAATTGCGGCAAGCCGAGGCCGCAGTGATCTCGGCGCGGGCAGCGTATAGCCGCACGCTTGAGGCTCCGCGCGAGGCGGAAGTGGAGGCGGCCAAGGCGGCCCTGGAAGCAGCTAGGGCCAATTACGACAGGGTCAAGTCCGGGCCAAGGAAAGAAGACTATGCGACGGCCGAGGCAAATCTACGAACAGCCGAAATGGCCTTGCGGCAAGCGCAAAGCGCATACGACCGTGCTCTGGCGCGCAACCCGGCGGGCATCAGTGGAGATCCTGCGGCGCTTGCCCTGGAAAAAGCGACAAATGATTACCAGGCTGCTAAAGCAGTCTATGAAGCCTTATCCAGACTGCCCGATGAGGCCCAATTGAGCGCCGCATACCAGCAGGTCGCCCTGGCCAAAGCTCAGCTTGACCACGTGTTGCATCCGGTGCGGGAATATGAGGTGGAACAAGCTCGGGCACAGGTTTATAGCGCGCAAGCACGGCTAGAAGAACTGAAAGCCGGGGCAAGGCCAGAACAACTGGCAGCCGCCAGAGCGCAGGTTGAATCTGCTCAAGCCGCATTAGCGGTATTGGAAGCACAATTGCAGAAGTATGTCCTTGTTGCCCCGTTGGATGGCATAGTATTGGCGCGCATGATTGAGCCGAATGAGGTCGTGTTACCCGGCACTCCCCTATTGGTGCTAGGAGACCTAGATCACTTGCGCGTGGAGACCACCGACTTGAGCGAGCGCGATGTTCCTCAAATCAAAGTGGGCCAGCCCGTTCAAGTTTTTATCAAGGCGCTTGGTCAGCAGATTACAGGGCACGTTAGCGCGATCTCGCCTCTTGCAAATACTCTTGGCGGCGACGTTGTTTATAAGACAACAGTTGATCTGGATATGTGTCCTCCAGATCTGCGTGTGGGCATGAGCGCCGAGGTGCAGTTCTGAAAGGGGCATCTGAGGCTACTTAAAGGCATAGGGGAGGAGATAATGGCCATTGTGGAGGTCATGCCGGGTGTATGCAAATTTAGAACCCGTATCGTGGGCAGGGCTGACGAGCTGCTCAATATCACCCTGGAGATTACCAGCGATTGTGCGCACATCCGCCAGCTTGCTGAGCGGCTGACCCGTGTTTCGGCCCTAGAGGAGCTAGGGCGAAAGATCACGGATACCGAAGTCTACCGCGCAGCGGCGAGCTGCAAAACCCACGTTGCTTGTCCTGTGCCCGCGGGGATCCTCAAAGCTATTGAAGTGTCCGCCGGCATGGCTTTGCCCGCCGATGTGCATATAAGCGTGTGTAAGGATTAGGTCTCCGGTTCAAGGGCGGACATGGGGCAGCAAAAGAGCCCGAGCGTGCCGTTACCGCAGTGTACGCCTAACACAGGGGTCAAGATGACTATCTGGAGATCGGCCACGTTCAGCCGTTGGCGCACGAGGTCGGCCAGCTCTTCTGCCCTAGCCTGGCAAGCGGCATGCATAATGACGATGCGCAACGGTTCCTCTGGGGGCATCCACTCCTTCATGATCTCTACCATGCGCATCAAGGCGCGGTTGGCCGTGCGTACTCGCTCCAGGGCATCTATTTTGCCGTCCTTAAAATAGAGCAAGGGCTTGAATTGCAGGAGGGATCCCAAAAGAGCCGCCGCTCCCCCAATGCGTCCGCCCTTGTACAGGTACTCTAGCGTATCTACGGTGAAGAGCGTCCGCTGGCGCTCGACCACGTTGTGGGCGATGGCGAGGGCTTGTGTGAAGCTGGCCCCTGACCTGAGGGCCTTAGCCGCTCCCTCTATAGCGAGCGCGGCCACCGCTGCAGCACAGCGCGTATCCACCACCTCAATGGGTGTATCGCCGAATTGCTTGGCCGCGAGTTGCGCTGAATGCACAGTGCCACTGATCCCTGCAGAAAGATGCACGGAGATGATACTGCTAGCTCCCTGTCTTATCAGCTCGCCATACACGGCGGCAAAGTCGCCCACAGAAGGCTGAGAAGTTGTCGGCAGAGGACTCATGGTGGGCAATCGCGCGTAAAGTTCCTCGGCGGTGATATCCACTCCATCGCGATAACTCGCCTCGCCGATCTTGACGTACAGGGGTACAACGCGAACGTCATATTCTTGTATAAACTCCTTGGGCAGGCCGGCCGTGCTATCGGTCACTAAAGCGGTAAAGGACATGGGGCCTCCTTTCAAAGTATCTCGGCTGATACAACACTACCGCGTTCAGGGGGTTGCGAGTTAGGGGTAAAAAAGAAAAACGAGCGTGAGGGCAAATCCCCTCACGCTCGCAGCTCCTTTTGCGATTTAGCGCTTGATGCGGAAAGCCTTCATGCCGGGATAGTAAGCCGCGTCTTCAAGCTGCTCCTCAATGCGAAGGAGCTGGTTATATTTGGCTACGCGTTCGCTACGGCAAGGGGCACCGGTCTTGATCTGCCCGGTATTCAGGGCCACGACGAGGTCAGCGATGGTGGTATCCTCGGTCTCGCCGGAACGGTGAGAGACGATGCTCGCCCAGCCGGCGCGGTGAGCCATCTCCACCGCCTCAATAGCCTCTGTCAGTGAGCCGATCTGGTTGACCTTGCAGAGAAGCGCCGTTGCCGCTTTGAGCTCGATGGCCTTCTGGATGCGCTCGACGTTGGTCACCAGAAGGTCATCGCCGACGATTTGCACCTTGTCGCCCAAGGCTTGGACCAACTTGACCCAGCCATCCCAATCATCCTCGGCCATACCGTCTTCAAGGGAGATGATCGGGTATTTGGCCACCCAATCAGCGTAGAACGCGACCATCTCATCGCTCGTCAAGACCCTGCCCTCGCGTTTAAGGTGGTACTGGCCATCCTCATAGATCTCGCTGGCGGCGGGGTCTAGGGCGATCCACACATCTTCTCCCGGCCTATAACCAGCCTTTTCAATGGCCTCGAGGATGACCTCCACAGCCATCGCGTTGGAGCTGAGAGAGGGGGCAAAGCCGCCCTCGTCACCCACATTCGTATTCAAGCCCTTATTGGCGAGCACCTTTTTCAAGCTTTGATATATCTCGGCACTCCAACGCAGGCCCTCGGCAAAGCAGGGTGCCCCCACGGGCATAATCATGAACTCTTGCAGGTCGGTGCTATTGGCCGCATGTTTGCCGCCATTGAGGATGTTCATCATGGGCACAGGCAAGGTGCGGGCGTTGACGCCGCCGATGTAACGGTAAAGCGGCAGCCCCAAGGCGTTAGCCGCGGCCTTGGCCACAGCCAGTGAGACGCCCAATATAGCATTAGCTCCTAACTTGCTCTTGTTAGCGGTGCCGTCCAGCCCGCACATGAAACGATCTATGGCTACCTGATCCAATGCGTCCATGCCCACCAATTCTGGGGCGATGACCTCGTTCACGTTCTTCACGGCCTCAAGTACGCCTTTGCCGCCATAACGTTTGGCATCGCCATCGCGAAGCTCAATGGCCTCGTGAGCTCCTGTTGAGGCTCCTGAGGGGACTGCGGCCACGCCGACAGCGCCGGAGGCCAACTCAACCTCTACCTCAACAGTCGGGTTGCCGCGCGAATCCAGGATCTCCCGAGCTCTGATATCGCTTATTTGAGTCATGGGATCTGCTCCTTTCAGGTTTAAACTGAAACCCGGTATCTTGGCGGAGACTAGCAACTCCGCGACTATCTGAGAATCAAACGCATATCTACGGCCACCGCGCCCTTGCCTTTCTCACGGACCAACAAGGGGTTGATATCCAGCTCGGCGATCTCTGGGAAGTCTGTAGCCAATTGCGAGATGCGCAGGATCGTGTCCACGATGGCTTCAACGTCCGCAGGCGCTTGGCCACGCACGCCGGCGAGCAAGGGATAGGTGCGAATGGCCTCTACCATCTGTTTCGCTTGCAGCCTGGACATAGGAGCTACGCGGAAGGTGACATCCTTGAGCACCTCCACATAAATGCCCCCCAGACCGAACATCACCAGCGCCCCGAACTGCGGATCGCGATTCATGCCGATGATCACCTCGCGGGCGTTCGTGATCATCTCCTGGATTTGTGCACCCCAGATGGTTGCCTCGGGCTTGTGGGCCTTGGCCCGCTGAATAAGGGTATCAAAAGCTTGGCGCGCTTCCTGGTCGCTTTTAACGCCGACGATGATCCCGCCTACATCCGACTTGTGCAGGATATCGGGCGAGGCGATCTTCATGACCACGGGATAACCGATCTTTTGGCACAAGGCAACGGCCTCGTCGGGCGTAGAAGCGACCTCCGATCTAGGGGTAGTGATGCCATAGGCCTTGAGGATCGCCTGAGCTTCGGTATCTCCAATACTCTGGCGGCCGTCCTTGCGCACGCTCTCAAAGAGCCTGGCGACCGCTTCCTTATCTGCAGGATAGTTCTCGATCTCCACCTCGGGTTGTTGTAGCCAGGTATAGTACTTGTACATCGCTCCCAGGGTGGCCACGGCCGGCTCAGGGAAAGGATAGTTGGGCACATGATTCTGTACCAAGATCCTGGTGCCTTTGGAGGCCTCTTTCTCGCCCATCCAACATCCGAAGATGGGCTTGTCAGCTTGTTGGCTGATCTTCACCACGGCCTCGGCCGTCTTCTCGATCTCGGTGGCGGTTTGGGGGGTCAAGATGACCAAGACGCCATCTACGCCCGGGTCTTTCAGGACGATCTCTAGGGCCGCCGTGTAGCGATCCGCACGCGCATCTCCCAATACATCTACAGGGTTGTGAATATTCGCTGCTGCGGGCAAGACCTGCTTTAGCGCGGCCTCGGTCTCTGGCTGCAACTGGGCAAGGACCAGCCGGTTACGCTCTAGGGCGTCTGTGGCCATGACGCCAGGGCCGCCGGCATTGGTGACCAGGGCGATGCGGTTGCCCCTCAAGAGGGGCTGGTGAGCAAAGGCAACCGAATAGTAGAAGAGCTCTTGTACCGAATCCGCGCGCAAAACGCCCGCCTGGCTAAAGGCGGCATCGTAAGCGGCATCAGAGCCGGCCAAGCTGCCCGTGTGGGAGGAGACGGCCTTGGAACCGGACGCTGTTCGCCCCGACTTGACAGCGATGATCGGCTTCTTGCGCGCCGTCTTGCGGGCTACTTTGATGAACTCGCCGCCGTTCCGCAGACCTTCAATATAAGCGATAATGACGTTCGTCCGCTCGTCATCTCCCCAGGCGTCTAGCAAGGCCACTTCATCTACGTCGGCCTTGTTACCCAAGCTGACGAAATGCGAGAAACCGATGTTCTCGGCGAGGGCATAGTCCAGGATAGCCGTGCACAAAGCTCCCGATTGGGACATAAAGGCGATAGAGCCAATCGCAGGCATCCCGGCAGCGAAGGAGGCGTTCATGGGCACCAACGTATCAATGACGCCAAGACAGTTGGGCCCGACGATGCGCATACCGTATTTGGCAGCGATCTCCAGGAGTTGTTGTTCCATCTTGAGGCCCTCGGGGCCGGCCTCTCGGAATCCGGCGGTGATGATGATGGCCCCTTTGGCCCCTTTTTGTCCCGCTTCCTCCAAAACCGAGGCCACAAACGTATTGGGCACCACGATGACGACCAGATCAACAGCTTCGGGTACCTCTAACACGGAGGGATAACATTTGAGGCCGTTGATCTCTTCGGATTTGGGATTTATGGGGTAGATACCCCCCTTGAACCCACTGGCGATGACGTTGGCAAGGACTTGATACCCCAACTTCTGAGGGTTTTCCGAGGCTCCGATGATGGCGATAGATTTGGGATTAAAGAAAGCTTCTAACATCCTGTCTCCCTTGACCAGAAGTTTTTTGGCCGCTAATCTTACGCCGAAAGGCGAGAGAAGGCAAATTGCTCTTACAATACCCGCTTGACACTCTGACCAGGCATGCTAATATCCAAATGTGTTGGTTCTATGTCTGGTTCTGTCCAACAGCACGCGATGGATAGGCATCATGCCCGGCAGCGATCAAGTTGAGCATTCTTTTAAGCGATTAAAGGTTGATGACCGACGCTCCCGCCGCGAACAACTGAGCCTGTTCTCACCGGCAGAGGCTTCCCCGATTCCAAGTGTCTCTTTGATATGTAAAGAGAAAAGTACTCTCGCTGAGCGCCTTGCCAGTCTTCTCCGGGAGGAGCTTGATTTTCATGCCGAGAATAGCACCTATGGCTCTCACGCCTTGCATGCCTTTGCAGCCAAGTTCCCCCCACAGTTGCCGGGGCTTTTCATTCGCGCCCTTACAAGGCCTGGAGATGTCGTATTGGATCCGATGTTGGGCTCAGGCACCGCGGTGGTAGAGGCTGTGCGTGAGGGGCGGGTGGGTGTTGGGCTGGATATTGACCCGCTGGCTCTGAGGCTATCCAGAGCTAAAACGCAACCCCTTGACCTGGATCTGACCAGACAATTGGGGCAGCGTGTACTGCGACGGGCTACAGAGTTTTTAGCTGACCAGATCGGCATGGAGCAGCATCTCGCGAGCGCGTTTGACGAGAAAACGAGAAGATTCGTGGACTACTGGTTTCTGGAACACACTCAACGAGAACTTTTGGCGCTTGCTTTGGCTATCCGGGAGATAGATGACTTGGCGCAACGGCGCTTCCTGGAACTCATTTTTTCCTCTACCATTATCACCAAGTCGGGCGGGGTCTCCATGGCTCGGGATTTGGCCCATACGCGACCCCATCTTGATAAGAACAAAGTGCCCAGATCGGCTTTGGACGAGTACGTTCAACGATTGAACAGGAGCATAAGAGGCATGGCCGAGTTGGCACAAACGAATATTCCGGCTTTGATCATCGCCGGCGACGCGCGGGCTATGCCCCTTGCCTCCGAGAGCGTGCATCTGGTAGTCACTTCGCCCCCTTATGCTAACGCCATTGACTATATGCGAGCGCATAAATTCTCTTTGGTCTGGCTTGGAGAATCCCTAAATTCTCTAAGCGGTTTGCGAGCACGGTATATCGGCTCTGAGCAGCTTGGTCCGGCTCCATCAGAGGAGTTGCCCAGCTTTAGTCAGGGGATTGTCTGTCGGCTGGAAAAGATCGATGCTAAGAAAGCTAAAATCTTGCGCAAATACTATGTGGATATGCTGTTATCTATCCGGGAGATGTTTCGTGTGCTTAAGCATAATTCCGCAGCGGTCATCGTTGTGGGCACCTCCACCATGCGCGGCCTGAATGTGGAGACACATACGTGTTTGGCAGAGTTGGGGGTGGCGGCTGGTTTCAAATTGATAGGTATTACCGAGCGAAGGCTGGACCGGAATCGACGCATGATGCCTGCACGGTTTGGCCAGCAAACCGATTCGGTGATTGAGAAGCGTATGCATGTAGAGTATGTTATTGGCTTGTACAAGGAGTGACTCTATGGCTCCAAATAAGAGACTTGGTCAAGGGTGTTGTCATGAGCGTTGAATCGCTAAGGGCGGACTATCACAAGCGAATATGTGCGCATATTCTGGGCCGCAGGATGTCTTCAAAGCTAGGCATGATGGCTCCAACAAATGCTGATGTTGATATGCTCAGTAGCATCAAGCTGGCCGAAAGGCTCGTCTCCAAATTGGGACACCCTTTATGCCCGAACCCACCCGTGGGACAAACGGCCGGCAAGCTCTTTCTTTACCGAATATACGATGGAATTCTTACGCCGAGTTTTTGGCCTATTGCAGCATTTGCGCCCAGGAAGGTGGAAATTCTCGGTTAGCCAGGATCAAGCTGGTATCACCGCGTTTGACCAATATGAGCACCTGTCTATCCTTGAGCAGCAACTGACTATGAGTCCTGCATTGGCCTCAGCTTTTGGAGGGGGATATCTTATTACACCTGATATCACTGTCAGTCGCCTCCCATGCTCAGATGAAGAAATCAATACCCGCGAAATCCTGGTGGAGTCTCAAAGCAAGAGCGCAACATTGACGCCTTTGCGAGCGGCCAATCGTGAACAGCCTCTTCCCATTCTTCATGCCAGTATTTCTTGTAAATGGACCATCCGGAGTGACCGTTCGCAGAATACGCGAACAGAAGCTCTCAATCTTATCCGTAGCCGGAAAGGGCATACGCCGCATATCGTAGCAGTCACCGCTGAGCCGTTGCCAACACGCATTGCTTCCCTAGCGTTAGGCACGGGGGATATTGATTGTGTCTACCACATAGCGTTACCTGAGCTTGAGGAGGCTGCTAGAGATTGCGAAAATGGTGACCAAATGGACATGTTGGATACGCTTGTAAGGGGGCGCCGTCTTCGCGATATCAGCGACTTGCCTTTTGATCTAGCGATTTGATCGTCTATCAGCAAGGCTAAGCAAACTGAAGAGTCATCCCATAAAGCATAGACAATGATCACAAAGGGTTAAAGGATTGATGAGCGTCCAGGAACTGTGTTGTTGGCTTTCTCAGCTTGCAGACCGAGAGCTTCATATCTTGACGCAAGGCGCTCCTCCTCTAGGCCAGCTTCCCCCGCATTGGGTCACCCGGTGGGCCGTAGAGCGCGTTACGCCGCAAGAGGCCAAATAGCCCCGCTTCCTCCAAGTCCTTGCGTAGCCTCCTGGCCTCTTCGCCCTCTATCGGCGGCATGGGAGGTACACCGTGGCCCACTCTGTAGCCCAACATGGCGAGCAACGCCTTGGTTGCCGGGATGACCCCGTAGGGAAAGAGCTTGGTGATGATCCCATTAGCGGCGAATTGTAGCCGGCGAGCTGTCGTCAGTTCCCCTCGGAGGAAGGATTGCATGATGTCGATGTATAGCCGAGGCATAAAGTTGTAGGAGGTGCCAATGGCTCCCTCGCAGCCCAAAGCGAGGCAGGGCAGGAATAACTCATCGGGCCCGGAGAGAACGTTGACCTTGTCGGGATCGCGCATGGCCAATAGGCGTGAGAGGAAAAAGAGGTCGTGGGCGCTGTATTTGAGCCCGGCTACGCCTTCCAGGGCACAAAGCTCCAGGAGTTGCTCAACGCTCAGGGAAACCCCCGTCATCGCGGGGATGTGATAAAGATAAAGGGGCACATCGGCTACGGCGAGGATGGCCCGATAGTAATCCAGAATGGCCCGAAAGGGGTAGGTGTAATAGAAAGGGGGCACCGCGCTAATAGCATCTGCGCCAGCCAAGCCAGCGTGTTGTGCCAGGTCCACAGCGACCTCTGTGCTCAGAGCACCAACATGTACCATCACCGGCACGCGCCCGGTTACTGCACCGATGACGACCTCAGCCATCTCGCGGCGCACATCGGGCGAAAGCAGCACACCTTCGCCAGTGCCGCCGCACACGTAAAAGCCCGCTACGCCGGCCGCGAGCAGGCTCTCTAGTAATTGTTCCACTGCCTCCACGTCAACGCGGCCTTCCGGGGTTAGGGGAGTTACCAGGGCTGGCCAGATGCCCGTGAATTTTCCCATGTGAGCCTCCACTCAGGTGCGGATAGGATCTACCGGTTTGAGCAAAGAACGTTTAGGTGATTCTAACATAGTTTCCAGAGGGCTTCAATCGGACAATTAGAGCGGAGGACGCTTCGGGTGTTCTCGACGTGAGGCGATGAGGGGGTATATACTAAGGTTGAAAATCTTAGGCCTGGGAGGAAGATCTCGGGCTGGAGAGGAGGGGACATGGGTTTCTTGGATAAACTAAAGCGACTTTTCGGCGGTGGCTCCTCAACGCGCTCGTCAGTAGAGGGGGATACTCGGGGGCTGTGGTTTTATTTCCGTTGCAAGAGATGTGGTTCGGTGGTAGCCGTTCGCGTGGATCGCTTGAACGACCTCAACCGTGAGGAAGGTCCCGGAGCTTTCCTTTTGCGCAAGGATGTCATGGATAACAAATGCTTTCAGTTGATGACCGCCGAGATTTGGCTGGATGAAAATTACAATGTGGTTACTAGCGAGGTCAATGGCGGAGAGCTTATCTCGCGCGAAGCATATGAGGCAGCCCAGGCTAAACCAGGGACGCAACGCTAGTATCGCCTATGCTACCTGCTGCCTGGGCTGGCCCTTTAGATTGACTAGTCCCCGGCCTCATGGGTGAGGATGATCGCTTGGGCGATCTCCTTCATGGATTTGCGCGTATTCATGGACATCTTCTGGATACGCCGGAAGGCTGCAGCTTCCGTTAGCCCCTGAGTGTCCATGAGGATGCCCTTGGCGCGGTCAACCAATTTGCGGGTCTCCAATTGGTCTTGAAGATTGTCCACCTCTTTTTCCAGCTCACGGAACTCGCGAAAGCGTGACAGGGCTATCTCGATCGCCGGCGCCAAATCGGCCTCCTGGATAGGCTTGACCAAATAGCCTACTACGCCGGCCTCCTTGGCTCGATCTACCAAGTCGCGCTGGCTATAAGCCGTCAGTAAGACGACCGGGGCGATGCGTTCCTCGGTCAAGATCTTGGCCGCCTCAATGCCGTCCATGTCAGGCATCTTGACATCCATGAGCACCACATCGGGGCGGAGCTCACGGGCCAGATTCACGGCACTACGGCCATCGCCCGTCTCTCCTACAACGAGATAACCCAAGTTGGTGAGCATCTCCCGTAGGTCCATACAGTAGGTTGATTCATCATCGGCAATGATCACTCGTACTCGTTCCAACTTTAGCTACCTCCTAAAGCGGATTTAGAAAAGTGCACGACTGCCCGAGTACCATCCTCGTCGCCGTGCAGTTCAAATCGTCCTTTAAGATCCTTTTCAACTATATTATGTACGATACGCAAACCGAGATTCGCGTCGGTCTCGAGGGCAAAGCCAGCAGGCAATCCCTCGCCATTATCCACGACCACGATATTGACTTCCTCGCCACGGTCGATCAACTCTACGCTGACGAGGCCCTCATCCCGTCGAGCCAGACCGTGTTCAATAGCGTTCTGAACCAGTTCGTTGATCACCAAAGCGCAGTGCGTTGCGCGCTCGGCGGGGAGCCAGATATCCGAACCTTTGACCTGTAGTTGGATGCGCTTATCAGGAGCAATAAGCGCTCGCTGTATCTGGCTCAGGATGCGGTGCGCGATCTCTAACAAGTTGATCATTCCCTTGGCGTTTTGGGAGAGAAACTCGTGCACCACAGCGACGCTCAGGATACGATTCACGCTCTCTTCAAGGGCGGCCTTGGCCTCTGGGCTCGAAACCCTTCGCGCCTGCAGGCGCATTAGAGAGGCGATGATCTGGAGATTATTCTTGACCCGGTGGTGGACCTCACGGATGAGGGCCATCTTGCTTTCCAGCTCATGCTGAGCCTGCAAGGTTTCGGTGGCGTCGTGGATCAAGATCAACACGCCCTGGGGGCGCCAGGTGCTGTTCCTTGTTAAGGGTTTCCACCTCCATAGCGATCCCCAGAAGGGTCTCTCTGGCACGCTGACGGGCAAAGCCCGCCGTATCCAGGTGCGCCCGTATTGTTCGTCCTGACGCTCAAAGCAACGCTGTTCGGCAAGCACCTGGTTGACCAGGTAGGGATCAACTGTCTCTAGCTCGTTCACCCGCCGGCCGATCAAGCTATCCCGGTAACCTAGATGACGATAGAGGCTAGCAGCCACTCCGCTCATATAGCGGATGATGCGCTCTGCGCTCACGTATACGATGCCATCATGTTCGCCAAAGGGAGAGAGCGATTCTGCCCCGCGCAGCTCACCGTGTAGGACCATGGTGCGCAGGTCACGCAGGGCATTCTGGAAAGCCTTGCTTCGGCGAAGTTGGCGCTCGTGAGCCAGCCAATAAGAGTCCATTGCCATGGCGGCAATGAGCTTCCCGCGCTTGCTCCACACCGGAAAGACCTGACGAGCCACAGTAGCCCCACGCACAGCAACGGTGTACACGTGAGAAGGATTTGGCTTGCCACTGAGCGTACGTAGCACCTCTTGCTGCTCTGAGGGGCCAAAGACCAGTCCAACTCGCTCCTCCTGATACAAGGGAGAGACCGAGTGTGGCATCGCCTGGGCAACAACGATCGCTTTCTCACGCCCCTTGGCGCAATAGAGCAAAAGGTCCGCCCGGGAGATATCGGCGAGAATGGGCAAGTCCGCAGCTAATTTTTTTAAGAAAGCCACATCCTCTTGGTTGAGATCGACGTGGCGAAAGACGTCTTTGTCCATCATCTTTTCATTATAGCACAGGTAACCATAAAGTGAAAACCAGCGCGTGAGGCTACCCTCTCGCTCCGAGCGTCCTTTCGAGCGAGAGGGTGATAATACGGGCAGTGGCCATTTCCTGATGATCGGGCCAGGCCCCTTAACTTCGGCCCGAGGCATCCATATATTCGTTGTTTACCGCTTGGACGAGGGCGCGCATATAGCCGATAGAGTAGGCCAAACCGACACGTCCTCCGCCGATCATCGCCGGCACATGGTCGGGGATGATCGCTCCATCGAAGTCAACCTCGCGCAGGGCCTGCATCACGCGATGCATATCCATGTAGCCGTCGTCAAGGAGCGTCTCGCTCCAAGGTGCGGGCATGGGGTTGCTCACATTGCGAAAGTGCACCTTGAAAAGCTTTTTCTGGGATCCAAAGTAGCGGATAGCCTCGATTACATCTGCGCCCATGTTCTCTGCGCCGCCCTCCAGCCAGCAGCCCACGCACAAGCAAACGCCGATATGGGGACTATTGGCGATCTCCAGGGCGCGCTTAAAGCCCTCAAAGGTGCCGAAGATGCGCCGAGGTACTCCGCCCAGTGGATATACCGGCGGATCATCGGGGTGGATGCCAATATAGACGCCGGCCTCCTCGGCCACGGGCACCACCTGCCTGATGAAGTAGGCATAGTTATCCCACAGCTCTTCTTCTGTATAGACCCGCCCGTGAGTCAAAGGGCCTTTAAAGACCTTGCCATCCCATTCGCCCTGCTCAGCCTTGGCCAAGTCAAAGGCGCGCCCGACGATTCCTCCGCGCATGACGGCATGGCCGGTAGACCAAATGCCGTTGCCCATGTGCCCATAGGTGGAGTAGTAGATGCCGGCCTTGCCCAAATTGCGAATGAATTGCAGGAACTCGGCGATCTTCTCGTCGCGCCCAGGGAGGTTGAGGGTCACCTGTTCCATATTATGGACGCGATGATTGGCCAAGCGGTAGATCTTGAGGCCCTTGGATTCAAACCTTTCCCGGAGGCGGATATAGTTCTCCGCCGTGTGCGCCTCTTTGCCATCTACGAGGAGCATGATCCACTCGATCCCCAATTGGTGCAGGAACTGGATCTCCTCGTCGCTGGCGTCTGCGCCTAGGTAGGTCCCGATCTGGATCCCGGGCTTGCTGGCAAAGTAGCCGGGGATCACCTTAAGGGGATACTGCGCTTTCAGCTCTGGCTGTTGGGTCATCATCCTCCTCTACGGAACTGTTTTGTCAGGAGCCGGCCCTGAACCGCAAAGGATCCAGGGTCATCTCTTTCATACGCTTGACGTAATACAGGTAATGCTTCAGAGGCACATCGGGGGGCACGTGATGATCGCACCAGGGAAGATAACCTCCCTCCGCAACCAGCGGAGCCACGTGGGCCAACTCGGCATCAATGGCCGCCGGCCCGGCGATCATGGCCCGCTTATCAATGCCTCCCATGAGGCGCAAATTCCGCCCGAAACGCTCACGCAACCTCACCGGATCCATCCCGGCAGCGCGCTCCATAGGGTAAAAGCCGTTGACTCCGCCCTCTATCCACAAGGGTAGCAAGGGTTCGGCGTCGCCGTCGCTATCCACAAAGATCAGCTCTACGCCATGCTCGTGGATGAAGGAGGTAAGCCTTTTATAAGGCTCTAGCATGAACTGGCGAAACATCTTGGGCGAGATGAGCGGTCCGGCCTTGTAGGCCATGTCCTCCCAGAGGAGCACATAGTCTATCTGCACCTCCTCCAAGGCGCGGTGCCCCACAGCGATACAGAAATCCACAATGAAATCCATCATCTCTTGAACCCACTGTGGGTCATCGTAGAGGGCTTGGGAGATGCCCTCCAGGCCCATCCAGTTGCGCAACCAGCCGAAGACGGAGCCCATACGCAAGCCCAAGGGATAGTCGCGCTGGGCATAGATGCGCACCCGCTCCTCCCAATACTCAGGGTAGCGTGCAGGGGAATGGGGATTGAGGCGAGGCAGGAACTCTTTCTCCCAATCCTCGCGCGTCTGCAAGGGGAAGCGCAGCCATTGAGGCATGCGGAAGGAGTGGTCACCGGTGAACTCTTTGCAGATCACGCCGTCCACGCGGCGTACAATGCGGTAGTTCGTGCCCTCTTCCAGAGTTTGCGCCTTGAACCCCGGCAGGAGGCCAAAGGATATCGGCACCTCCTCGCGCAGGCGATCAAAGCCGAAAAAGGTGTTGAGGTGCACATCCTCGGGCAGGCCCTGCTCGTGCCAGACTTCAATCGTCTCGGGCCAAAACCCCATCTCACCCCAGGGCACGCGGTCGCGCGGCTGGTAGTTCATCGTGGCCAGGAACCGCTCGCGAACGTTCATTGTCGCCTCACCCAGGCCAACACCCTAGCGGCTATCTTCTCGTTGGTGTAGCCCAACTCCTCCATCAGCACCTTGTAGGGCGCCGAGTGGCCATATGTGTCTTGGGTGATAAAGAGGGCATCGCAGCCTACGATATCCCCCCAACCGAAGCGTACACCGGCCTCAATGACCACTTTTTTCGCCGTGGGGGGAATGAGCTCGTGGCGGAAGGACTCCTCTTGTTGCATAAAGAGTTCGCGACAGGGCATGGAGACCACCCGAGCAGCATAGCCAGCCTCTTCCAGCGCCTTTTGGGCTGCCAGGGCGAACTGCAGCTCCGAGCCGGTGCCTATCAGGACTACATCAGGCTTCCTGCCCTTCGTCTCGGCGATTACATAGGCCCCGCGATTGAAGGCCGCGAAGGAGAAAGGAACCTGACGCTCGATCGCCGGCACAGCTTGGCGGGTGAGGATAAGTGCCGTGGGACCATCTTGATGCCGCAGGGCATAGGCCCAAGCCGCGGCCACCTCTGGCCCGTCTGCCGGGCGAATGACCGTCATCCCTGGGATCAGGCGTAGCGAGGCGATCTGCTCCACCGGCTCATGGGTGGGGCCATCCTCGCCCACAAAGATGCTATCGTGGGTGAAGACGAAGATGGACTGTATCCTCATCAGACATGCCAAGCGGATCGGTGGACGCATATAGTCGGCAAAGACCAGGAAGGTGGCCCCGAAGGGGATAAAACCGCCGTAGAGGGCAAGGCCGTTGACGATGGCTCCCATGGCGTGCTCGCGTACGCCAAAGTGGAAGTTGCGCCCCTTGAACGCACCACGACCGATATCGCCAAAGCCCTTCATTAATGTAGAGGTGGAGGGGGCCAGGTCGGCGGAGCCGCCCACCACGTAGGGCACGATCTGGGCGATCTTCTGGATGACCTCACCGCTTAGGCGACGGGTGGCGTCGGGCTTGCCCGAGAGCGCGGCCAGAAGTTGCTCCTCTAAGTCAACAGGGAGCACCTTATGCATCGCTCGTTCGCGCTCGGCGGCCAGCTCGGGGTTAGCCTTGGCCCAGGCTCTGAGCGTATCTTGCCATTCCCTGTAGATACCCTTCAACTCGGCCACACGCTCGGCAAAGAGCTGGCGCACCTCATCGGGAACATAGAAGGTGGGCTCCAAGGGCCAATCCAGGTTCTTTTTCGTGGCCACGACTTCCTCTGCACCCAGCGGTTCACCGTGGGCGGAAGCCGTATCCACCTTGTTAGGGCTGCCCATGGCAATATGCGTGCGGGCTATGATGAGGCTGGGGCGCTCCGTATCGGCCTGCGCGGCTTCAATGGCCTGCGCCGCCGCCTCGCAATCGTGGCCGTCAATGTAGAGCACCTGCCAACCGTAGGCCTCAAAGCGCTTGCCGCGATCTTCGGTAAAGGTCAGATCGGTGGAGCCCTCAATACTGATGCGGTTATCATCGTAAAAATAAATGATGTTCCCCAGGCCCAAATGCCCGGCGAGGGAGGCCGCCTCTGAGGCCACCCCCTCCATCAGGTCTCCGTCGCTGACGATGCCGTAGATGTAGTGATCGACGATCTTGTGCTCCGGCGTGTTGTATCGCGCGGCAGCCATCTTGGCGGCGATGGCCATGCCCACGCCGTTAGCAAAGCCCTGACCTAAAGGGCCGGTCGTCGTCTCTACGCCTGGCGTCAAGCCATATTCGGGATGCCCCGGCGTCTTGGAGCCGAACTGCCGGAAGCGCTTGAGCTCCTCAAGGGATAGATCATAGCCGGCGAGGTGAAGAAGGGCGTAAAGCAGCATGGAACCATGGCCGGCGGAGAGGATGAAACGGTCGCGGTTAGGCCATT
>Ga0123519_10006756_pt1 | contig 17925 bp, 19 predicted proteins | sample YelNatPaOPRAMG02_FD_87396 | JGI IMG/M metagenome (GOLD analysis project Ga0123519, IMG submission 87396) | Hot spring microbial communities from Yellowstone National Park - Yellowstone National Park OP-RAMG-02 (version 2) | ecosystem: Environmental > Aquatic > Thermal springs > Hot (42-90C) ... | reverse complement strand
ATACCACCATTCATACATTAGCTTCTCCTATTATTTTACCTGATTTTCCCTTTTGGAGAAATTATGAGCGATTTTGTTCCAGATTCACCATGATTGTTGATTGACTTTTTCCAAAAATTCCGCGTATAATTATGTCAATGCAAATTTCCGGGAGTGGCTCATTCGCTTTGCCTGCTGGCATTCTGGGCTCCGGGTTTGTAGAAGAAATTCAAGAGAAGAAAACCTGTCCCCATTGTGAGAAAGAATTATGAAGGAGGACTAAAGATGGGGTTTCGCTTTTTTAGAAGAATAAAAATTGCTCCGGGCTTAAGTCTGAATCTAAGCAAGTCTGGCGGTTCGCTTTCCTTTGGTCCAAGGGGAGCTAAATTTACGATTGGGTCAAGCGGAGCGCGCACCACTTTTGGAATTCCCGGGACCGGACTATTTTACACGAAAAAATTAGGAACCAGCGCTGGGAGAAGGAGCTTCAGCAGAAAGAATTATATAGAGGAATCACTTCCAGTAGTTCCAGCTTCCAGGAAACTGGAGATGAGTTTTTTCAAACGGCTAATTGTTCCGGATGACGAGGAAGCGCTGGTAGATGGGCTTAGGGAAATGACACAAGAGAACTATGATAAAGCTCTGGAATATCTGCAACAGGCTCTTCACCTTGCAGATGCCGCGTTTACAGCCGGGTTCCTTTTTTTGAAAAAAGACCATCTTGAACAGGCTGTGGAATGCTTAAATAAAGCATTGAGTATGGAGAATAGCCTGGGCAGGTATTTTGAGAAATATGGCATTATGTTGCAGATAAAACTACCGATTACTAAAGAGATTACTGCTGTTATTGCTCCGAATAAACGAGGCGTATTGCTGACTTTGGCAGAGGCATATCAGCGATTGAGCAAATTTCAAGATGCTGAGAGATGTTTACGCGAGCTTCTAAAAGTTTTGCCAGAGGACATTCTTGTTAAGCTATCGCTAACCGAGCTCCTGTTGTCTGAATCTCCAGATAAAGATAGATGCAAAGAGGTGGTGCAACTTGCGGAGGGCATAAATAATGAATCAGAAATTCATAGCGCTTTAATACTTTATAAGGCAAAGGCTTTGAGACGGCTTGGGGTTCTGGACCCTGCAAAAGACCTCATCACGCAAGCCTTGCGCAGAGCCAAATCACTGCCAGATGAGCTTGTTTATGCTTTGCGCTATGAGCGAGCTCTGGTTTATGAAGATTTGAAACAAACGAGGAAAGCTCGGTCTGAATTTGAAAAAATTTACGCAGAGAACCCTACTTACGAGGATGTCGCGAAAAAATTAGGGCTTTAATTCAAAAGAGTATTTTAGATATGCCGGCTTTAATTGACAGTCCCAAGACCTGGCATAGAATCTGTTCAAATGAGGCTGAGGACTGAGGGGATTTTGTTAAATAGTAGTCCGGTGGGGGAGTCGGACTTGCTGTTGATTTTTTTCACAGACAGGCTTGGAAAGGTTCAGGTGATTGCCAAAGGCGCTTTGCGGAGCCACAAGAGATTTATGGGGATTCTCTTGAGCTTGAATCATCTGGAGCTGGAGTTGATTCCGACCAGGGTCAGGGAAACCGGTTATTTTCTGAATCTGGCAAGCCTTAAAAAAAGCAGGTTTAGCATTTCCCAAAATCCAGAGAGACTGGGCGCTGGTTATGCTCTGGCTGAACTTATTGAAAAGTCACTGCCGGAGCTATCTCCAGAGCCAATCCTTTATGAGCTATTGGAGAGCGGTCTGGACAGGATTCAATCTGCGAGAAATTTTCGGGAGGAATTGTTTTATTATCTACTCAGGTTTCTTGAGCAGATGGGGTATCTGCCTTCTCTGGATTTTTGTTCGGTTTGCGGAGCCAAGCTTAAATTTGAGGATGCGCATTATTATTTTAGCGTGCGTAAAGGAGGGTATGTGTGCGGGAATTGTCAGAGGAAGCCTGATAAATCTTTGCGAGAAATTTCAGCGGGATTTGCCAAAACATTGAAAGCGCTCAGGAGACTGGCTCCTTCCAAGCCAGCTCAAATTAGACTTTTGGAAAAGGACTACAGGTTCGGGCTTGAACTCTTCAATGATTTTATAGCATGGCAGATAGGCGCTTCTCTGAAAAGCCTTGTGTTTTTGAAACAATTTGAATAATTCAAGCCAGCTAAAAAATAAAAGCAGGGGCACGGAAAACCGCGCCCCTGCTTTATTGGTTATGTTTTTAATATGCGATTTTCCAGTGTGTGAATATAATCTGCTGTGGCTTTAGCTCATCCTTGCCATCATTATCTGGATCAGGTTCCTGGTATCCGATCTGGCGATAGTCAAGAGTTATCCATATTGGGTCCCAGGGATGATAGCAGATTCCTCCGGTTGCCATATACTCACCGTCTCTGTCATAATCCGAGTCCATATTCGGGTCATACTGGTCATATCTTCCGAACAGGTTCAGCTTGTCAACCAGCTTGATGTCAAGATAAACAGCGTATCCGCCATATCTAACATCCTTATCCTCGGTCAAAACGCCATCATCTGGTCCTGCAGTTGCGGCAATCATATCAGTTGCGCCAGAGGGCCAAACTCCCCGAACCAGAGGATAAGACCCAGCTGGCATTGTGAGAGTGCCCTGGAGATATTCGCCTGCAATATGGAACCTGCTTAAGAAGTCTATTCCCAGACCAGCCATCATAACATCATCTTTGAAATTATCGTCATCGTTATACCTGTGAGTGGAATAGCCGATGCTGGGATATATCCGGAATGTGTCCGCAGAGCCAAAATCAAAAGTCAGCCTTCCAACATACTCCTTGAATCTGTCCGTCTCTATTCCGCCAAAGCCTTCTCCGTTAAGCACTGCTAGATGATACTTAAAATGGTCATCAAACGCGCTTCCAAGCACTCCGAGACCGAAATCAGCAGTTGAGAAGAATCCCCAGAAGTTGTAAAAAGCTGAGTCAATCATCCGGTATCTTGACAGCTCGTTGTCAATATAGGCTCCCCAGGGCGGGTCTTGAAGCCCGAACCGGACAGTGCTATTGGGCCAGAGGTTCTTGATGTCAACATAGCCATATTTGAGGTAAAGCCTTCTGAACCCGTCCGTATCTGTCTTAACATCGGTGGTGACATTAGTTGATAATCTTTCGTTCCAGTCCGCCTTAAAAGTGAGATAAACACGCGTGATCCGGAACTCGTCAAAACTTTCTGGTCCCTCTGCCTTATAATCTGTGCCATCCAAAACTATGGAGTATTTCCCCTCATCGTTGATATATTGATTAAAATCAGCCAGGATGTACCCGGATACCGAGACTGCCGGTTCCGCAGAAATCATTGTTGCCCACAACAGGAGAACAGGTAGAATGAATCTCGCCTTCTTCATTTTACACCTCCTAAATAATTTTTTAGCGAGACGCGAGAGTATCTCGCCATAACTATTGACAGAGAAATGTATCATTTTTTTTTAAAAATGCAAATTTTAAGTTATGGCGTTAAATCCCAAACGCGTTTTTAGCTAATTATTCCGCGTATGTATTCTCGTGTAAGTTCCTGGTTTGGATTTTCAAAAATCTCCTGCGCGGGTCCGTGCTCAATCAATTCGCCCATATAAAGGAATAAAATATAATCCGCAAGCCGTTTTGCCTGGCGAAGAATATGTGTGACAACCACGATGGTATATCTATTTTTCAGCTCAAGAAATTTTTGCTCAATCCTCTGGCTGGATGCTGGGTCAAGCGCTGAAGTTGGCTCATCGCCTAAAATTATTTCTGGCTCAACAGCAAGCCCTCTTGCCAGGCAGAGCCTCTGCTGTTGACCAACTGATAGTCCTGATGCAGGCTCATTCAACCGCTCTTTCACTTCCTCCCACAGGCTTGCCTCCCTCAAATAATGCTCCACGATTTTGTCCAGCTCCTTTTTGTTTCGCATCCCGTGAATGCGAGGACCATAAGCGATATTGTCATAAATGGACATTGGAAGCGGATACGGCTTCTGGGAAAGTAGTCCCATTTTTTTTCGCACATCAACCACCTCGGTTTTTGGGTCCAGAATGTTCACGCCATCCACCAGGATTTCTCCAGTGGCATTTACCCCATCCACCAGGTCAATCAAGCGGTTAAAGGATTTCAGCAAAGTGGTTTTCCCGCATCCAGAAGGACCGATGATCACGGTGATTTTTTTGTCCGGGATATCAACCGTGATATTTTTCAGCACATGGTTTTTTCCATAATAAACATTTAAGTTCCGAACCTGAATGTGGCTTTTAAATCCCATTTGTTTATCTCCTATTTCACCACAAAGCTTTTGAATTTTTTGGTCAGGTATCTGGACGCTATGCTTATCAGCATAATTATTATGGTCAGTATCAGGGAGGATGCGTGGGCACGCGCCTGCACCTCTGGAAACGGGGTGCCCAGCTGGTAGAAAATTGCAAGTGGTAAAGTCGCTACAGGGCGGAACAGCGAAAAGGAGATAGAGTCCGTGTAGCCTGCTGTGAAAATAACAGATGCCGCGTCCCCTATTCCTCTTCCGAACGCAATCAAAACCGCTGTGAGCACTCCGGGCAGAGCCTGTCTTGCAACCACCTTTAATGCGGTTTCCAATCTATTAGCGCCCAGAGAATAAGACGCAGAGATAAGCTCAATTGGAACCATCTGCATCACCTCATCCATTGCCCGGCTCATTATGGGAATAATGAGAAGCGCAACCGTGATAATGCCACCGAGAAGCGATGCTCTGAGACCAAAAAAAAGCATAATGCTAAAACCAAACGCGCCATAGACTATTGATGGTATCCCCCAGAGCACATCTAATGAAAAGCGAGTGAACATTGCGAGCCGGGATTTTTTCGTTAGATAAACATTTATATACAAAACTATGGGCAGACTTAAAATCAGGGCAAGCAATGTTGAACCACTCGCAACAAGCAGTGAGCCAATAATCGCGTTCAGAATTCCGCCTTCTTTACCAAGATAAAAGCCTCCTTTGGGAGCCTGCGTTATCATTGCAAGGTTCATTGCTGGGATGCCTTTGATAGCCACTATGATTAAAATCCAGAATAAACTGGCAAAAATAATAAGCGTGGAAAAAATCATCAAAACCTTGAAAAAGTTTTCCTCTATCTTGCGGAAATCCATTATCTTATGCTCCTTTCAATCCGCGACAAAAACAGCCTTGAAATAATGTTGAAAATAAGCACTACCAGGAGCAGGATAAAGGACGCGAGCAAAAGCGCTGAATCGTATAAAGGAATGGATAGCATCTCGCCATAATTATTTGCGATCAGCGCGGGTAGAGTATAAACCGGCTGGAAAACCGACTTAGGTATGCGAGGCACATTTCCAGCAACCATTAATACCGCCATAGTTTCTCCAAATGCGCGAGACAGCCCGAGCATAAACCCGGCAATTATTCCGGGCAAAGCCTTCCGAATAATCACATACTTGACTGTCTGCCAGCGGGTTGCGCCAAGCGCCAGAGAAGCCTCGCGAATTTCTCTTGGAACATAGCCCATAACTTCAACTGAGATATGGATGATTACAGGAAAGATCATTATGGCGAGCACAATGCCAGCGGCAAGCACACAATAGCCTGTGGAAAAACTTCCAAATAAAGGAGCGATATAGTCTTTTATCACTGGCACAACAACCAGTAAACCCCATACTCCATAAACTACTGAAGGGAGTCCTGCTAGAAGGTCAATCGGGGTTTTAGTCCATTCCCGAATCCTTGCGCCTGCGTATTCAGAAAGATAAATAGAGCTGAGCAAACAGAGTGGAACCGCAATCGCGACCGAGACCAGAGTCACCCAGAGCGTACCAATAATGAACGGAAAAAAGCCAAATTCCCCGCGAGAAGGCGCCCAGACAGTTCCAAACAACAAATCCTGAATAGGCTTTATGAATAAAATCGGTCTGGAACGAAAGTAAAGCGCAAAAATCATCACAAAGAGCAACACGCAGGATAAGCCAGTAAAAACCAGCATAATGCTGGTGGCTATTTTTTCTCTAATTGTTCTCTTTAAGTCCATCCGCTATTTATTTTTTTATCTTATATATCAACTATTTATAATCTAATTTTTAAGCTGTTCTTGAAGAGAGATAAAGGACAGGTTGATATACCCGGTTTCCTGAACATATTTTTGACCATCAGTAAGAACCCATTTTATAAAATCCCTTACCAGGGGCTTTTGCGGATTGCCTTTGCAAACAAAATAAAGCTCGCGCGCAGGAGGAGAAGGATATTTATTTATGGCAATGGCTTTGGTAATTTCCTCAAGAGAGCCATAAAAGTTCTCATCAGGGTCCAGTTTGCCATTGCCATTCAAATCCAGCGGAATAGGTTTTAAGCCTTTGATCGGTTTATGGGTCTTGGAGTCATAAGCGTAATTGATATTGTTAAACCCGATCCCGAACACATCTCTTCTAATAGCCTCAGCTATTCCAGGGTCACCATACACGCCTACCCCGCGTAAATCCTCCTGCTTCTTGCCAAGGTATTTAGCCCAGACCTCTGCGGCGCCGCAAGCGTCTGACCTCGTATAAACATTAATCTGAGCATTATTCTTCGTGCCAGAAACTTGTCCCCAGGTTTTAACTGTCTCTGTTATCCAGATGCCAATGAAAATTTCTTTCTTTACACCCCTTGATTGAATCTCTTTGAACACCGGGTTCATTTCATTCATCACAGGAACAACCGCATCCTTGGTCACTGCCACATACCAGGCGCCCTTGCTGATTTCTTCAGGGTAAATGTCACGGGACACCATCCCAATATCAACCACCTGCGCAAGCGCATCCGCCATCCCCTTGCCAGCCCCTCCAGCAGAAATATCTATTTTCACCCCGGGATTCAGCTTTTGATATTCCTCTGCCCATTTAACCGCCATTGGATAAAGCGCCCAGGCGCCAGAAAGCGTGATAGTCCCCTGCAACGGAGCTTTGTTCTCTGATTTTATTGTAGAATGGAAGCTAAGACCTAATATAATTACTGCCACAAGACCGATTTTTTTCATTTTAATTTCCCCCTTATTTTACTCTTATAAGACTATCATAGCACTCTTTTAAGAGTTTGTCAAGAAAATTTTTTGATATTGTGAAAAAGGGAATAAAAATGGTACCACCTGGTAAGAATCAAGATAATCAGAATACCATCTTATTTTCTGAAAAAAAGGCAGTAGAGTTGGTTTTTATTTCTTAGAATAGCTAACTTGCATATTGGCAATGCGCTGGCGCTGGCTGATTATCATCAGCCCAAATTATACCTATCCCTGCTTACCTCCTTGAATCACCTGATACTGCTTTTTCTTTTCCTCAATCAGGCGCTCAATCGCGACTGGGAGTTTCTGGGCAAGGATCAAAAGCTCGCCTATGTCAAAAGGAGCATTTTGTTCATGGCCATTGTCGCCATAAAGTATATAAACCACTTTTCCCTTCCAGATGATCGGGATCAGGAACGCGCTATTTGGTCTTGCTCCTCCAAGAGATTCCAGAAATTTCTGGTTTTCCGGATTGGAAATAACAGGTCCCAAATAATGACTTGAAAACTGCACCACGGTTTTGAACAGGCTCGGCTCTGTTAGAGAGATGCACAGCTTTTGAACCTGCTTCAAAGTGATGCCCTCTCCCTGACCATACCATCCAAAAACCTGCTCTCCTCGCACCGTGAACAAAACAGAACGCTTGAAAATACTTTTAGCAAAGCCAATCACAGCCTTTGCTAGCTCGTCCCGGTTCTGCGTTTTTTCCATTAGCTCTTTGGTTGCCTGCGCAAAGCTCAATTGCGGTATTTCTGGCTCAAGCTCCGGCGCTACTTCTTCTGCAACCTGCTCCGGCTCCTCAAGATACTGAACCTCTGGCTCCTCCTCCATCGGCTTCAACTCTATTAACTCTTCCAGCTCAACCGGTTCCTCTTCTTCAAGCGGAAACTCCTCTTCTGGAATAACAAGCATCACCTTGAGCGAGGCTTCCAGCTTGACAATGGATTCCAGAATTGTGCGGACTTTATCCTGGGTAAGATTCGCCTCTGACTTGAGAAAATTCGCCAGAGACTTGAGCGGAAGTATAAAATCCTTTAGCTCTGAGAGAACATAATTCTTTAAGAAGTCCTGAATAACCTTAGTGGGGATAACCTCTGTGATTCCTGCCTGAACCAGTTCGCGATAAAGCGCATAAGCCACCTGGCGGAAAGGCTGTTCCGGCTTGGGCTCCCCAGGAGCAGGCGCAGAGGGTTTGACCACTACCCTGGTTACATCAGCTGGCGGAGGAGTTTTGAGCTGGGTCTGCTCAATCGCTGGAGGATCTGGAATATGAACTGGCGGAGTTTGAGCTAATGGCGGAAAATCAATTCCGGGCACAGCCGGAACAGATTTCAGCGCGGTCATTTCCGGAGCAACCGGAGCCTGCAAAGAAGATTGAGGTTGCCTAGTTCCCTCATCCGCTTTTTGCGACTGATAATAGCTGGAGGTTAGCTGGTCAAATTCTTTTTCGCTTATAAGCTCTGCATCTGCCTGAGAAGTGATTTTTTTCTTAAGCTCATCCTCTGGCTTGGGCTTCTCAATCTTCTTGGGAGTGATCTTCCCGATCGGCTTTGACATCTTCTTTCTTCGCTCAGCCTCCAGCATCGCGATATTGATGTATCTGAGCTCCCTACCGATGCCATAAAAATTGTTAAGCAATTCAAAAATTCTAACTTCGGGAAGCACGAGCGGGACAATCACCTTGCCCGTGACAAAGCTCATCTCAGAAAGCGCTCCCATCTCGCTCGGATTCGTCATCACCACATACAGCTTCTTGCCCTCCAGCCGAACTGGAACCGCTTGGTATTTTTCCGCCAGCTTCCTCGGCAACATCTTTATAACAGAGGGATGAATTCTGGATAAATCTTCCAGCTTTATGCTCTTAACACGATGCTGGCGTGCCAGATACCGAGCCAGCGTTTCCTCGTCTATTACCCCCATCTCCAGAAGATTAGTCCCAAGCTTGCCACCGAAAATTACCTGATTATAAATCGCTTCCTTTAGCTGTGCCTCAGTAATCAAGCCGTCCTTAACCAGCATCTGTCCAAGTTCCTGCTTCATTTGGCTTTATCTATTTAGCACAATTTGGGAATATAAACAAATTCGGCTAAACCCGCGTGTTTGCCCAAATTTTAATTTTATGCTATAAAAGCCAGAAAACAATTTTAAGGAAGGAATAAGAAATTGCCCAGATTAAGCGTAGTAATTCCGGTATATAATGAACGGGATACGATTCAGGCGGTGCTTGCGCGCGTGCACGCGGTTCCAGTGGACAAGGAGATTATTATTGTAGACGATGCGAGTTCAGACGGGACACGCGAAGTGCTGAAAAAGCTGGAATCCAGTCCTGGAATCAGGGTCTTTTATCACGAGAAGAACCTTGGCAAGGGCGCGGCATTGAGAACAGGTTTTAAGAATTGCCTTGGAGACATTGTGATTGTCCAGGATGCTGACTTAGAGTATTTCCCGGAGGAATATCCAGAGCTGATAGAGCCGATTGAGCAAGGCTGGGCAGATGTGGTCTATGGCTCGCGCTTTTTAGGAAGGAAGCATCGGGTGCTTTATTTTCATCACTACCTGGCTAACCGATTCCTGACATTTATAACCAATATCTTCACCAACCTTAACCTGACTGATATGGAGACATGCTACAAGGTCTTCAGACGGGATGTGATCCAGTCAATGGAGTTGAAACAGGACCGGTTCGGGTTTGAGCCAGAGGTAACGGTGAAGATTGCGCGAAGGAAATTGCGGGTGTTTGAAATCCCGATTTCTTACAACGGCAGAACTTATCTGGAAGGCAAGAAGATCAACTGGAAAGACGGTCTCAAAGCGCTCTGGTGTATTTTCAGGTATTCGCTGTTTGGATAAAAAAAAGGAGGTTGATTATGCTTTTCTCAAAGGTCAAATTTAGGCTCATAATTTTGGCAACCCTGTTTCTGACAAGCTGGTCTATTTTTGCACAATTGTTTAAACCGGACTGGGTCAAGACCGGAAAGTCAAAAAAATATCCGGATGAGCTTTACTTGGTCGGGGTAGGCACTGCGGAAAACAGCGGTAATCCGAGCAAGGATAAAAACCTGGCTGATGATTCTGCCAAGGCAAAGCTAGCAGAGCAGATCAAGGTGACCGTGGAATCCGAGCTAGAAAGCTATATCTCGGAGCAGGTCTCAAAAACTAAATCTAAAACCACAAATCAGGTCAATCAAAAGGTCAGCTGGCTGGTCAAATCCAAAGTGAAGATCACCTTGGAAGGCTTGCAGTTCCCGGAGCGATATTACGATAGGATGGCAAAGACCTACTATTCTCTGGCGGTATTGAACCGGGCGCAAGCCAGCGCCCTTTACCTGGGGAAGGCAAGCGAATTGCGCCAACTCGCGGAGCATTATAGCAAGGAAGCCCTGGCGAAAGAGAAAAAGGGAGACTATTTTACCGCGTTTAACTATTACCAGCGCGCACTCTCGGCTTTAAGCGAGGCGATTGTTAAAGAAAAGGAGGCATCAGTAATCGCCGGCTCTCCGGTTTTTGCTGGAATTGAGACTTTAAGCCCATGGGAGCTACAGACAAAGATTGATAATATGCGGGAGTTGTTAAAGGTGGGGATTTATATTGAGGAGATAAACCCAGATGATCCGGGGAGCAATGTGGTTGCTTCTGCTATTGCACAAGGATTTCGGGCAAATAACATCAAGCTCGGATCAGTGAGCCAGATTTTCAGCGGGATGAGTTATGAATCCATTCTCCGGATTAAAACCGAGGATTTGCCAACCCTGCTTGGGGACCGCGCGTGCTTCCTGGTAGTTGGCAGGGTAGAAGCCAAGAAATCCTCAGAAACTATGGTCGGCAGTATGGTTTATTATTTTTACAAGTCCCGTGCCGATTTGAAGATGTTAAATATCTCTACTGGCGAGGTAATCGCGGACATCTCGTTTGACTATGAAGAAGATACCAAAGCCGCCAAATCCCAGCCGGCGCAAGCCGCGGCTGAATCCCTCCAGAAAGCCGGGAATATGCTCGCGGAAAAATTGCTCCAGGCTTTTGACCAATACCTGAATCCACCAGAGGTTGCGCCATAATCAATTAAGCTGGTCTTCTCCGAACTCCAGCGCCCGGACAATTACTTTTTAGTTGGCATTTTCGCAATCGGGAGGTCTGTGCCTTCTATCCTAAAATATGGATGCTGGCTACCATTGGTGAGACGAGGCACGGTTTTGGAGACATAGTTGAACAACTCTGATAGTGAAAGATATTGGTCCTGATCATAATTCGCTTCTCCCTCCAGACCTTTGAGCAAAGCATATGTGAAAGCGCCGTGTCCAGAGTCGCCAGGCTTAATTTTATACTCCTTGCTTTCCAGCGAGGATTCTCCACTCTTACTCGCGGCTAAAGTATATAATCCCGAGGCATCTTTCAGGGCTTGGACAAGGTCTTCTCCGGTTCCGATTGAGCGCATAGATACTTGCATCGCGCCTGAATGACAGGTATCCAAAATCAAGACCACCTTGTTGACATTTTGAGAAAGGATTTTGACCGCCTCGTCAAAATCAGACCATTTGAAGCCCCTGGAGATGAGATTTGTTGCGTCCGTGTCATAGGTTAAAAAATAATAGGACCCGGTTTGTTGGGATTTAATCCCATGACCGGCTATAAAAATAATCACCAGGTCATTCGGACTTGCCTTGCCCAGATGCTGAGTCATACTCATCATGATGTTCTCCCGAGTGGCTTGCTCATTCACCAATGTTTTAACAAACACCTCGGAAAAAAGTTGTCCTTTTTGACGCTCAAAAAACTGCGCAAACATAATTGCGTCATTATCCGCATAAGCTAGATTCTGACCAGGGGTCTGATACTTGGAAACGCCTATGCTTAATAACCAGAGCGCTGGCTTGGTCTTAAACTCAGCCAACGGAAGCGAGCCGAGACCAGTAGACCGACTGGGTTCTGCGCCCCCTCCTTGAACCTTGAACTCCTTTACCGCCCGGTTCCCAACACTATCAACCGCTTCCACTAAAAAAAAGTTCTCCCCAGACTTCAAATACGCAAGGTAATTAAACGAGCCGTCAGAAGCAACGCTGATTTTCTCACCGTTGACTTTGACATAGGCAATTCCACTTTTATCCCAAGCCTGACCACGGATTTCTAAACGAGTCTGTTCCATAGGCTTAATCACAAGGTCTCGTTTGGATAAATCCGGTTGATAGATATTCAGAACCGGAGGCTCTTGGTCATCTGGCGGAGCTATCGGCTCAGCATCTTTATCGTCGGTTCGGTCTTCATTGAGAAAGGTCACCCCAAAAATAGGCTGATTCTTGTAAGGCGGCTGGATATATATTTCCTTGGTCTTATACCCGGGAACTCTTGCCACAATGGTATGAGCCTTTTTATTTACCAGAATCTTGGCACGGCTCGCCCGAACCACGAAGACTCCATCCACAAAAAACTCTGTCCCTTCCTTGTTGGACTGAAGCACTATTACATCAGTGGCGTCCGGGCTTGCCTTGGGATATTCCTCACTGTAATCCTCTTTAGCCTTTGCGCAAATCCCCTCTCCGGGCGCGAGCAAAAGCAACAGTAAGCCCGCACACAACCCAAATTGCCAAATTTTCCTTGTATTCATCAACTTATTTTGGCTTGGTCCCTTGCTTACTCTTCGGCTGTGATAGCTGGTCTTCAATCAGGAAAAAGAATTCAATAGTGAAGCCATCCCGATAAGGAGGCTCAATATGTTCCTCTTTAGCAATATAGCCATCAGGTTGCGCCGTGATATTATGCGGAGAATTATTGACCAGAACCTTGATTCGTTTCCCCTTGGCAATGAATTGCCCGTCAACATAAAAGCTGGTCTGGTCCTTGTCAGATTGCAGGATAATGACATATTTAGCGTCCGGGCTGGCTTTTGGAAGATAAGCCTCTTCACTTTTAGTGGCACAGGCTTGAAGGATAAAACTTGTGACCAAAAGCCCTAAAAAAGCAATTATCATCCTCCTATGTGGCTTCTGCTTGAATAGTGCCCACACGCTCAAATCACCTCCTGAAAAGGTTATTCCTCTGCGCTTAAAATTTTAAACTGAACAGCCTCTAGGATCCTCACTTAAGAATCTGCTTGCCCACACTCATCTTGGCGGCAGTGCCATCCGCAATAAAAGTACATTTCCATACCACAAGGTATTCTGTACAGACTGTCTTTATCTGCGCATTTATAAGAACATCTCCGCCTTTCTGAGCCAGAGCCTGTTCATAGACCTCCTTGATTTCCTCAGGTTTAAAAGTTGGCGCCCAAAGAACCATCCATTTGGTTTTTTCCGCATGAACCTGTCCCAGAGGTGTAACATTTGCATTCGGAAAAACAAATTTAGCCTCGTCAATATTAAACCCAACAACGGTCGAACAACCAACCGCTAAAACCACAAAAGAAACCAGAAATAAAATTTTAGCTATATTTCTCATCTTTTCCTCCTTTGCACTTATGGTTCAAGCAAACTATTTCAATATCTGCTTTCCAATCGTCATTTTGCACGCAGTGCCTTCAACAGATAAATCAATCATATAAATATAAACGATGTATAACGGTATCTCTTTGATTTTGTAATAAAAAGTTGCGTCAATCAGGATATCTCCATCCTTTTGCGCTAAAGCCTTTTGAACCACTTCTCTCTCCCAATCCGGATCCATATAAAGGGTTCCCACAACCGTTTTACTGACCGTGGCAGAAACTTTGCCCACTGGCACCACATTGCTATTAGGATAATCAAAATAAAATTGGGACCTGAGATACCCTCCAGACCCTGCTGGACACCCGGTCAGGAGCAACACTATCCCGACCAGCACCGCTAAAGAAAATACCACCAAACATTTTTTCTTCTTCATAAATCTTCCTCCTTTCTTTTCATTTTTTTATTCTAATCCCAAATCAATAGGCTTTATACCAAAATTCGCTAATCCTGTCAAGTGCAAGGCAATCCCAGCTTCGCCTAATAGGCTTTTACTAAAAAAACTACCCTGCATCAATAAGCTTATACCAAAATCCGCAAACCTTGTCAAGTGCAAAGCAACTCCGAGCTTTACAGATAGGCTTTTCTTTAAAATATAAGATATTCAGCAGGAATGTCTTGTTCGGAAATCGGTCCGGAAAACCCGCCGAATACTTGACAACTGAGATGAGCTGATGATAAAGTGATAAAAATACAAAAAGGAGGAACCAAGATGAATAAATTTAAGTTCTTGAGTTTTTTTGCTCTGGCAATTTTGCTCCTGTGCAAACCGAATAGCTCATGGTCCCAGCTAAGCCTTAAGCCCAAGCTGGATGATGAAATCGCCAAAATGGCAAAGGAGCTAAAGACCGGACTTGCTGGAACCGAGTTCAAACGGATCGGAGTTTCCGAGTTCGGTCCCACCTCTGGAGAATCGCTCCGGCTTGGACCTTATCTCTCGGACAAATTATCCACGGTCCTGGTTCAGCAAGGCTCAGTAGATGTAATTGAGCGGAGCAAGCTGGATATTATTTTGAAAGAGCAGAGCTTCACTGGCACGGACCTGGTGAACCAGAACACTGCACAGGAGATTGGGAAGCTCCTTGGCATTCAGGCATTTGTGATTGGTTCTTACACGGTTCTGGGGAAGAAGATGGAAATTACAGCGCGTCTGGTGGATGTTAGCACTGGCAAGGTTTTGGCAGGGGCTAGCTTAAGCATCAAGCGGGATAAAAATTTGGAACCCCTGATGGCTCCCTTGGTTCCACCCACGCCCCTTCAACTGGAAACCAGCCTTCTGGTGCAAAGACGCACTGACCGTGGCTGGGAATCGGTTCAGGTTCCAGACGGCGCAACTCTTTATACTAATGACAACCTTAAGCTATTCTTTCGCACTAATGATGATTGTTATGTGTATGTGCTTTTATTCGGCTCATCTGGAATAGCCCAGGTGCTTTTCCCGCACAGCCAGATCAGCTTGAGCAATCGTGTGCAAGGGAATAAGGAATACTTTATTCCAACAGGGGACAACTGGTTCTGGCTGGATGAAAAAACCGGCACAGAAACTATTTATGTAGTGGCAAGCTATGAGCCAATCCGAGATCTTGGCAAACTGCTTTTGGATATGGAGCGCGCTGGTCAATCTGGTCAATCAAGGGTGTCGCAGGAGATTGAAAAATCTCTCAGGGGTATGTCAGTTTCAGGGAACCCATCTGAAGAACCATACGGTCAAGGAACACAATCCCCATCTGGACAGGAGCGGGACATTGCAGGAGTCAGACCAGGCGCGAAATTCTCTTTTACCACGAGCGATGGCAAAAAGATTGAACAGGTCTCGGAAGTGGTCACTGGAAAAGCCAAGGTTGTGAGAAGAATCAGCTTTCAGCATCGGTAGAATTATTTAGGTTTATAATTCCTGAGATGAGGATTTCAAAAAAGTAGGAGGAAGAGTTATGAGGATGAGGAAATTAGTAAAAGCGCTTATTGGGTGATTAGTGATAGTTGTGCTTAGCCCAAGCCTCACACCTGAGAAACTAAGCCCGGAACAACAAAAAGTTATTCAGATTTATCAGCAAGCAGACAAAGCAAAACAATCTGGTAATTATCAAGAAGCGGTCAGGCTTTATGAACAAACAGTGACTCTGGCGCAAAAGGCTTTTGGTCCAGAGAATATAAATACAGCCATTTTGCTCAACAACCTTGCTGAGCTTTATCTTAAGATGAGAAGAGCTGAATTATCGTTGTCTTTTTCTCAGCGCGCAATGGACATAGCTTTTAAGAATACTATTGACAGTTTTTCTATAGCGTCAGAGACACAGAAGCTGGATTTAGTTGAGAAAAACAAATGCTATCAGGATATTTTATTATCCACGGTTAGTGCACTTTCTGGTAATCTTGATGCGGTAAATTCTGGGTTAACAAGCGCTTTTCGTTTTAAGGGCATTGTTCTTGAGGCAATGTTAGGAGAGCAAGAGGTTTTGAGAAGGGGTTTAAGCGCAGAAGCTCAAAGGACTTAGGAGGAACTGCAAAGGGTCAGGAGGAGCTTTCAGCGCTTTATGTAAGGGGTCCTGGCGATAATCCATCTGCGTATCAGAATTGGATGGACAAATTAGAGAAAGATAAGGATGCTTTAGAGTCTAAGTTAAGCAAGGCAAGCTCAGCCTTTAAGGAGAGCAGGGATAGGCTTTATGTGAATAAAGATAGAGTTTGCGAGCAATTGAGCCAAGGTTCTGCTCTTGTGGAGTTTGTTGAGTTCTGGAATTATATTGAGGAAAAGGAATGGCTTATAGCGTTTATAGTTGAGCAAGGAAGATGTGAATCACCTTTTATGCTCAGCTTGGGACCTGCTGAGGATGTAGAGAAGGCAGTTAGAGCTTGGCGAGAGGAACTGGAGAGGAGGCTCAGGAGGAGATAATGACGGGTATCTTTTAGCAATGGAGGTTGCTAATATGGATTTAGAGAGTGTATAGCTTGTGGCGCTTAGTGCTTGCAAGACAGGCTTGGGAGAGCTCAAGCGAGGAGGAGAGATATTTGGTCTGAAAAGGAGCTTTATGCTTGCTGGTGTGGAGGGGTTGTTGATGAGCCTATGGAGTGTTCCGGACAAAGAGACCAAGGAGATAATGACTGATTTTTACGAGAGGGTTCTGGCAAACAACCCTAAGCGAGATTCCTTTACGCAGAGCCAGCTAAAGATGCTGAAAAGCGCGAAAAACACCTCATATCGGCATCCATATTATTGGGCATCGTTTGAGTATATTGGAGTGAACTAGATCGTTTCTGGCAATAAAGCTCCTCAGCCCATTTGAATCAAACTCAACACCCAGCCCTACTCAGAGCTTCACTCTGAGCAAACAATGCCAGAACAAAATTCTTTCCTAGTTCCCGCTCTCTCTCCGCTTTTCTAACTCTTTATCCAACTCCTCTAATGCTTTGTCCGCATCCAGCTCTATCTCTTTTGCCCGAGCCGCCATTTGCTTTTTCATAGTTTGAGCAACATTGTCAAAACTTACCTTTACCACCGAATAAAGAGTGCCATCTGGACCTCGCCAGCGATCCACCGTCTGCACCCCGTAAAGAGTCATCTCGGTAACCTGCTTGGTGACATCCTTGACAAATTGTGTCCCTTGTGCCTCGCTTACTTTGTTCTTCTTGTTTTGTTCGCTTATCGCCGCGCTTTTCATAACATCCTCATAAAGATTTCCCACCCAGCTCTCCAGCTTTCTGGAAAGGTCCGTTTTTGCCCTTGCGTCTGCGGTCGTAATCTCAAGACCCGGATTCGTGATTCCGTTTACGGCCCCGCATCCATAAAAGGCCTCCTTGCCCGCATCTGGAAACGCGGCATCGCACATGGTCACCCAGGCCGGCTCGTTCTTTGACCCGGATACGCTCGTTGCCTCGGTCAGCTTCGGCTCCTTCTTCTGGCAACTATTGCCAAAAAACATCACTAAACCCAGAACCAAAACCATCATTCCCATCATCTTGCTTCTCATTTTCCCTTTCCTCCTTTCTTTCCTCTCCTTCTAGTCTTTACCATATTTTATATCTAAAAACATCCATTGCAATTCCCATCAGAATCCAGCTTTAAAACCCAGATGTCTTCTGAACCTGCTCCGTAAGACTTTGTCCCTCCTGCCACAATATATCCCCCATCTTGGGTCTGCTGGATGGAATTAGCCCAATCCCCTTTGCTTCCTCCATAGGTCTTATCCCAGAGCTTATTTCCATTTGAATCCAGCTTTAAAACCCAGATGTCCGATTCACCTGCTCCGTAAGACCTTGTCCATCCTGCCACAATATATCCACCATCTTGAGTCTGCTGGATGGAATAAGCCCCATCCAAATCTCTTCCTCCATAGGTCTTATCCCAGAGCTTATTTCCATTTGAATCCAGCTTTAAAACCCAGATGTCTTCTCCACCTGCTCCGTAAGACCATGTCCATCCTGCCACAATATATCCACCATCTT
>Ga0123519_10006754_pt1 | contig 17926 bp, 10 predicted proteins | sample YelNatPaOPRAMG02_FD_87396 | JGI IMG/M metagenome (GOLD analysis project Ga0123519, IMG submission 87396) | Hot spring microbial communities from Yellowstone National Park - Yellowstone National Park OP-RAMG-02 (version 2) | ecosystem: Environmental > Aquatic > Thermal springs > Hot (42-90C) ... | reverse complement strand
TACTGGATCACCTTGGTAATAACACCGGCACCCACGGTCCGCCCGCCTTCCCGGATCGCAAACCGCAACCCGTCTTCCATCGCTATCGGCGTAATCAGGGTGACCTTGATCCGGATATTGTCCCCCGGCATCACCATCTCTACCCCTTCCGACAACGTCACCACACCCGTCACATCCGTCGTCCGGAAGTAAAACTGCGGCCGATACCCGTTGAAAAACGGCGTATGCCGACCACCTTCCTCTTTTGTCAGAATGTACGCTTCGGCCTCAAACACCGTGTGCGGAGTGATGCTTCCCGGCTTTGATAACACCATGCCCCGTTCCACATCTTCCTTCTTCGTTCCCCGCAGCAGCAGCCCCACATTGTCCCCGGCCTGTCCCATGTCCAGAATCTTCCGGAACATTTCCACGCCCGTCACCACCGACTTCTGCGTGTCCCGGATCCCCACGATTTCCACTTCCTCGCCTACCTTGACCTGTCCCCGCTCCACACGTCCCGTCACCACCGTGCCCCGTCCGCTGATCGAGAACACATCTTCCACCGGCATCAGGAACGGCTTGTCCACATCCCGCACGGGGGTCGGAATATATTCATCCACCGTATCCATCAGCTTCAGGATCGGCGAGCATGCCGCACATTCCCGCTTCCCGCATCCGCATTCCAGCGCCTTCAGAGCCGAACCCCGCGTCACAGGGATCGTGTCTCCCGGAAAATCGTACTTCGACAGCAGCTCCCGCACTTCCAGCTCCACCAGCTCCAGCAGCTCCGGGTCGTCCACCATGTCCGCCTTGTTCAGAAACACGACGATATACGGTACGCCTACCTGCCGGGCCAGCAATATGTGCTCCCGCGTCTGCGGCATCGGTCCGTCTGCTGCCGATACCACCAGGATCGCACCGTCCATCTGTGCCGCTCCCGTGATCATGTTCTTCACGTAGTCCGCATGGCCAGGGCAGTCCACATGTGCGTAATGCCGCTTTTCCGTCTGGTACTCCACGTGCGCGATCGCGATCGTGATCCCTCTTTCCCGCTCTTCCGGCGCCTTGTCGATCTGGTCATACGCCAGAAATTCCGCCATCTTGTTCGCTGCCAGTACGCGCGTGATCGCCGCCGTCAACGTCGTCTTCCCATGATCCACGTGCCCGATGGTCCCTATGTTCAGATGCGGCTTCGTTCTTTCAAATTTCGCTTTGGACATTGCAGTACTCCTTGAAAAAAATTATTGTGCGTTGGCCTTCGCTATAATCTCGTCCCCAACGACCTTTGGAACCTGTTCATAAGCATGAAACAACATTGTGAAAAGACCTCGTCCCTGAGTCATGGAACGAAGATCTGTTGCATATCCAAACATGCCAGCAAGAGGAACAAGCGCCTCGATAACCTGGGCCCCGGATCTGTTGTGCATTCCAAGAATCCTTCCTCTTCGACTATTCAGGTCGCCCATGGTGTCACCGAGATATTCTTCGGGAACAATAACCTCAACTTTCATGATCGGCTCTAGAATCGTTGCCTTGGCTTTTCTGACACCATCCTTGATAGCCATGGAACCGGCGATCTTGAATGCCATTTCAGAGGAGTCAACATCGTGGTAAGAACCAAAAACCAGGGCAGCTTTCAAGTCGACAACCGGATATCCTGCAAGCACACCGCCCTGAAGAGCCTCCACTATTCCTTTTTCAATAGCAGGGACATACTCCTTAGGAACAACACCTCCAACAATCTTGTTTTCAAAAACAAAACCTGCTCCTCGTTCCAATGGTTCAATCTCAAGGACAACATGACCATATTGCCCACGTCCACCAGTCTGGCGAATATACTTTCCTTCAGAAGAGACAGATCCTGTAATTGTCTCCCTATATGCAACCTGAGGCTTGCCAACATTAGCATCTACCTTGAACTCTCTCTTTAACCGATCAACAATAATCTCCAGATGAAGCTCACCCATGCCAGAAAGAATTGTCTGGGCAGTTTCTTCATCTGTGTTGATGCGAAGAGAAGGATCTTCCTGGGAGAGCTTCCCAAGAGAGAGGGAAAGCTTTTCCTGATCTGCCTTTGTCTTTGGCTCGATGGCGACTGAAATGACAGGCTCGGGAAAATCGATAACCTCAAGGATTATGGGAGAACCTTCATCGCAAAGCGTATCCCCTGTCATCGTGCTTTTAAGACCGACAGCAGCTGCAATGTCCCCTGCGTTAACTTCCTTGATATCTTCCCTTTTATCCGCGTGCATCAACAAAAGACGACCGATGCGCTCCCTTACTTTTTTTGTAGAGTTGTAAACGTAGGAGCCGGCTTCAAGCTTCCCCGAATATACACGGAAAAAGGTCAACTGCCCGACAAAAGGATCCGTCATGATCTTAAAAGCCAATCCTGAAAAAGGTTCAGAATCACTCGCCTTTCGGGTGATATCAGCTTCAGTTCTCGGGTCAATGCCAACGATATCCGGGACATCGACTGGGCTGGGAAGATAATCGATAACAGCATCCAGAAGGAGCTGAATACCCTTGTTCTTGAAAGCTGCACCACAGAGAACAGGCGTACCTTTCATTGAAATGGCAATTTTTCGGAGAGCTGCCTTGATCTCTACAGAGGTGATCTCCACTCCATTTAAAAACTTGTCCATCAGTGCATCATCAAGTTCTGCCACTGATTCGACCAGTTTTTCACGATATTCCGCAGCCAATTCCTTCATGTCTTCGGGAATTTCCCTTACGACATATTTGGCTCCAAGAGTTTCGTCATCATAGAAAATTCCGCGCATCTCAAGGAGATCAACCACTCCCACAAATTCCGACTCTTTTCCGATCGGAATCTGAACAGGAATCGGCTTTGCCTTCAAACGGTCGACCATCGTCTGGACTGAAGCATAAAAATCTGCCCCGATTCGGTCCATCTTGTTCATAAAAGCAATTCGGGGAACCCTGTATTTGTCAGCCTGCCGCCAAACGGTTTCCGACTGGGGCTCCACACCCTGAACAGAATCAAATACCGCTATCGCTCCATCAAGAACCCGGAGAGAACGCTCAACCTCAATGGTAAAATCGACATGGCCAGGAGTATCAATAATGTTGATACGATTGTCCTTCCAGAAACAGGTCGTTGCAGCAGAAGTGATCGTAATTCCGCGTTCGCGTTCCTGCTCCATCCAGTCCATTACCGTTGTACCCTCATGGACTTCACCCATACGATGAAGCATACCGGTATAAAAGAGGATGCGCTCAGTTGTTGTTGTTTTTCCCGCATCAATATGGGCCATGATTCCGATATTACGGGTTTTTTCTAGAGGGTACTGCCTCACAGACCTTGCCTCCTACCAGCGATAATGAGCAAAGGCCTTGTTCGCCTCCGCCATTCTATGAGTATCTTCTCTTTTCTTGACCGCTCCGCCAGTGTTATTGGAAGCATCCAGCAGTTCTGCAGCCAGTTTTTCTTCCATGGAATGGCCCGCACGCTTGTAAGCACTATCCACAATCCATCTCAAAGCCAATGAAATCTTCCTGTTGGGACGAATCTCAACCGGAACCTGGTATGAAGCGCCACCAACACGACGGGACTTGACCTCCATCGCTGGTTTTACGTTATCAATGGCCTGCTTGAATAGCTTGAGGGCATCCCCACCGGTTTTTCCGGCCATAATATCAAGGGAATCATATAGAATCTGTTCAGCAACAGATTTCTTACCCTTTTTCATGATCACATTGATAATCTTGGCCACCAACCTGCTATTAAACTTTGGGTCCGGTGCCACTTCTCTTCGGTCAACACGCCCTGCACGTCTCGGCATTGAATATTACCCCCACAAACTGAAAGCGATTTTCAAACTATTTCTTCGCCTTCTTGGCCCCATACTTGGAACGACCCTGTTTTCTGTTTGCAACTCCAGCGGCATCCAATGCTCCGCGAACTATATGATAGCGAACACCCGGGAGATCCTTTACCCTGCCACCCCTCACAAGAACGATCGAGTGCTCCTGGAGATTATGCCCAACCCCGGGGATATAAGCAGTGACTTCAAATCCATTGGTCATGCGTACACGCGCAACTTTTCTCAGAGCTGAGTTTGGCTTCTTTGGAGTAGTTGTATACACCCGGACGCACACGCCCCTTCTCTGAGGACAACGTGTCAAAGCTGGACTCTTGCCCTTGGTGGCCATCTTTTTCCGGCCTTGGCGCACAAGCTGATTAATGGTTGGCACAATACCTCCTCGTTTTAGGACAACCGCAGCATTTTAATGATATTCCCTCAATGAGTCAAGAACCTGACTCGCTCAATTCCTTGCTGATTTCTTCTTCAGACTCTCCTACTGCCGTCATGCGGAATTTTGGAAAACCTGTCCCTGCTGGAATCAAGCGGCCGACAATTACATTTTCTTTCAAGCCAACTAAAGCATCCGTCTTTCCATTTATAGCCGCTTCAGTCAGCACCCGGGTGGTTTCCTGGAAGGAAGCAGCAGATATAAAACTCTCGGTTGAGAGAGCCGCTTTTGTAATCCCCAATAACATGGAGCCACCTTTTGCCGGTCGTTTTCCCGCCTGAATGATCTGTTCGTTGATTTCTTCAAATATTCCCCTGTCAATCTGACTTCCGACCAAGAGGTCTGTATCTCCCGGATCATCGATCCTGATCTTCCGGAGCATCTGGCGGACGATGACCTCTATATGCTTGTCATTGATAGAAACACCCTGCAACCGGTAGACCTCCTGAACTTCGTTCACCAGATAAGTCATTAAATCTTGTGGTCCGAGAACGTTCAGAATGTCGTGGGGATTGACCGACCCATCCATTAATGGCTCACCGGCCTCTACCCAGTCATTTTCGTGAACACTGACATGTTTCCCTTTTGGAATCGTATACTCTTTTTCTTCTCCCTGTTCATTTTTGACAAGAATAACCCGATTTGAGCGTCCCTGTTTCCCATCCTTGAATTCGACAATCCCTTCAATTTCAGTGATGACTGCCTGCTCTTTGGGTTTCCGAGCCTCAAACAACTCGGCGACTCTGGGAAGCCCTCCCGTAATATCCTTTGTCTTTGTCGATTCTCTCGGGATCTTAGCAATGACATCCCCAGTAGCCACTGTTTCCTTTTCCTCTACCAGGATATGTGCACCCACTGGTAGTGCATATTCCTTGCGAGATTTGGTTCCCGTCTCGCGAATTTCAATCCTTGGACGCATATTCTGCTTGGCATTGTCGATGATCACCCGGCTTTTCAGTCCCGATGCTTCATCGATTTCTTCCCGCATCGTTACACGATCCTGAATATCCCTGAACACCACTTGTCCGCTGACATCTGTCAAGATTGGGGTGGAAAAGGGATCCCACTCGACAAGCTTGGTTCCAACAGACACATCTTTCCCGTCTTCAAGGAGCACTCGAGCTCCGTATACAATCGAATAACGTTCTTTTTCCCTTCCATCCAGACCAACTATCACCAATTTGCCATTTTTGGACATGGCAATATTGGCACCCTCCTTGTTTCGGACAGTGGCGAGGTTATCGTATCTGACCTTGCCATCCCTTTTTGCTTCATGGATAGACTGCTTGGCGACCTGTGCCGTTCCACCAATGTGGAACGTTCTCATGGTCAACTGGGTCCCCGGTTCTCCTATGGACTGGGCAGCAATAATCCCAATAGCCTCACCAAGTTCCACGCGTTTGCCGGAACTCAAATCACGACCATAACAAGCTGCGCAAACTCCCCGTCTGGTCTGACAGGTCAGAACTGAGCGAATCTTAATAAGGTCCAGGCCGGATTCTTTGATTCTCTCCACCTTTTCTTCATTGATTTCTTCCCCGGCCCCTACAATGACTTCTGTAAGCCGTTCCTGCCCTTTCACTATTGTTATGAAGATGTCTTCTGCAGCAACTCTGCCAAGTATCCGTTCTTCCAATGGTTCGATGGTTTCACCACCTTCAACCAAGGAAGTGACCTCTATTCCGTTCAATGTTCCGCAATCTTCTTCTGTAATAATCACATCCTGTGCAACATCAACGAGCCTTCTTGTCAGGTATCCGGAGTTTGCCGTTTTTAATGCAGTGTCCGCCAAACCTTTACGTGCTCCATGTGTAGAAATAAAGTACTGAAGAACATTCAGACCTTCACGGAAGTTTGCCGTAATCGGTGTTTCAATAATTTCACCGGATGGCTTGGCCATCAAACCACGCATTCCTCCCAACTGACGAATTTGCTGAGCTGAACCACGGGCCCCTGAATCCGCCATCATATAAATTGAATTGAAGCGAACGGGAGTTTCGTCTTTGCTTACAGCAGTACCATTCTGAACAGCCAGTTCCTCCGCCTTTAGCTCCTTCATCATTTCGTCAGCGACAAGTTCTGTCACCTGGGCCCATTTGTCTATGACCTTGTTATAGCGCTCACCGGCAGTAATCAAACCCTCATTGTACTGGTTTTCGATTTCAAGGACTTCCAGATTGGCCTTTTCAATAGCTTCGGATTTGTTCTTAGGAATACGCATATCACCAATAGCAATGGAAATTCCCGATTTTGTCGCAAATTCGAATCCGATTTGTTTGATGCGATCCAGGAAGCCCACCGTTTCCTGACGTCCGGTTTTCCTGAAACACTGGTCAATCAAATTTGTCAAAACCTTCTTTGTTAACTCGCGGTTCACATCTTCGAATCTCATCCCAGAGGGAAGGATTCCCGAAAACAACACCCGACCTACAGTAGTCTCGTAAGTTTTCCTGTTTCCGGCTGAGTCACTCATCCGGACTTTGATACGAGCGTGAGGTTCAACAACTCCGGCATCGAAAGCGATCCGGACCTCCTCTGCAGAACTGAAAAATGCACCTTCTCCTTTAGCTCCCTTTCGTTCCTTGCTCAGATAGTAGCAACCCAGAACCATATCCTGTGTCGGAACCATAATCGGCTTTCCGTTTGCAGGAGAAAGGATATTATTGATGGACATCATCAGAACACGCGCTTCGAGTTGTGCTTCTACAGACAGAGGGACATGAACGGCCATCTGATCCCCGTCGAAGTCGGCGTTAAATGCCGCACATACCAGGGGGTGAAGCCTGATGGCCTTTCCCTCCACTAGAACAGGGTCAAAAGCCTGGATTCCAAGACGATGCAAGGTAGGCGCCCTATTCAGAAGAACAGGATGTTCCTGAATGACTTCATCCAATATATCCCAGACTACCGGGTCTTCTTTCTCAACCTTTTTCTTGGCGGTCTTAATATTACTGACCAGTCCCCTGGCTTCAAGTTTCTGAAAAATAAAGGGCTTGAAAAGCTCAAGGGCCATTTTTTTGGGCAAACCGCATTGATTGAGCTTGAGTTCGGGACCAATGACGATCACGCTTCTCCCTGAATAATCAACCCGCTTTCCCAAAAGATTCTGGCGAAATCTTCCCTGCTTCCCTTTCAGCATGTCTGAAAGGGATTTTAAAGGCCTTCTATTGGCACCTCTAATCACCCGCCCCCTGCGTCCATTGTCAAAAAGGGCATCTACCGCTTCCTGAAGCATTCTGATTTCATTATGAATGATCAGCTGGGGAGTCGGTGACGTGACATCCAGAAGTCTTTTCAGACGGTTATTCCTGTTAATCACCCTGCGATAAAGATCATTGAGATCAGAAGTTGCAAAACGACCGCCATCCAGAGGAACTAATGGTCTGAGATCTGGAGGAAGAACAGGGATCACATCCAGGATCATCCATTCCGGACGATTGCCAGACTTACGAAATGCCTCAACAATTTTCAGTCTTTTGGAGATTTTTTTCTTGCTTGCAGCACTGACCGCCGGATCAAGCATCTGGGCGTGCATTTCAGTTGCAAGTTCTTCCAGATTGAGGTTTTTGAGTAGCGTCCTGATCGCTTCTGCCCCGATTTCACCTTTCATATTCGAACGGGGAAAATCTCTTTTGAAGCGCTCAAACTCATCCTTGGAAATAGGCCTGTGGCGTCTGAAATCCAGGTCTAGCTCTTCGCGCATCTTGTCAAACTGGGCGCTTGTCTTATGTAATGAAGTAATAGGCTCTTCATCGAGAACAACCAATAAAAAGTCGGTCTTGATCGATACATCTGAGAGTTTCGTGCCTCCACGATACAGGACTTCCCCTGTATCTTTCGAATAGAGATCCAGGGAAAGCGGAGTTCTGAACTTGACTTTCACCCCCTCATTTCCATCTAGGGAATTAGCTGAAAGATCCTTGGACTTGCTTTTTCTGGATTTTCCTTTGGCTTCATTTGTGGCAAGCAGATGGACCCACTCCTCAAACTGACCGACTTCCCTTTCCATGACAGCAATGATCGGAAGGGTTTCGTGATCTTTCAGAAAATCCTCGCTGACATTGTCCGCAATCCGTTCAATCTCACCCTTGGAAGAGGAAACGCGGTAGACCGCCTTGGCATTTTTCTGGAGCAAGATTCTGATCTGAGCGTTCTTTGCTTGATCAATCTGGTGAAGGACATCTCCAAGATCCGTAATAACATAGGATTCAAAATAGAGAATCTGGTCCAGGTCCTTAATCGTCATGTCAAGGAGATTCCCTATTCTGGAAGGAAGTCCTTTTAAAAACCAGATATGTGCGACTGGAGCGGCCAGTTCGATGTGTCCCATACGCTCCCGGCGAACCTTGCTCTGGATAACCTCCACACCACACTTGTCACAAATGACACCGCGATGTTTCATACGCTTGTATTTACCGCAATTACACTCCCAGTCCTTGACCGGCCCAAAGATTTTTGCGCAGAACAGGCCGTCCCGCTCCGGCTTGAAAGAACGATAATTGATTGTTTCCGGTTTTTTTACCTCACCAAAAGACCAAGAGTGTATTTTCTCAGAGGAAGCCAACATGATTTTTAAAGCTGAAAATGACATCATGTCTGAATCGATTCGGAGAGGATGGGCATGCCGATGATGCCCACCATTCATGAAATGATCATCTCCGTGAAACCCCTGATCACCTGGTGCGGAGACCATATCTCCATGTACATCCAAATCGGAATTATGGTCGAGTTCACCTCTGAATTCATTTGACATCTTATTTCTCCTTCGTTTTCAGGAGTTCAATATCCAACGCAAGACTCTGCAATTCCTTGATCAACACATTAAAGGATTCCGGCAAACCAGGTTCCAGATAGTTTTCGCCGCGAACAATTGCTTCATACATCCGGCTCCTGCCAGAAACATCATCCGACTTTACCGTCAGGAATTCCTGAAGGGTTGAGGCTGCACCATATGCCTGCAAGGCCCAGACTTCCATTTCTCCCAGACGCTGCCCGCCAAACTGTGCCTTACCACCCAACGGTTGCTGGGTCACGAGGGAATAAGGTCCGATTGAGCGCGCGTGAATTTTGTCATCAACGAGATGATGGAGCTTTAGCATGTACATCACACCCACTGTAACCGGGCGCTCAAATGAATCTCCCGTCTTGCCGTCAAACAAAATAGTCTGCCCTGTTTCAGGCAAATTCGCCCTCCTGAGCTGTTCCTTGATTTCAGATTCTGATGCTCCGTCAAATACAGGAGACGCAAAATGCACATTCAGCACTTTACCGGCCCAACCAAGATGTGTTTCAAGGATCTGGCCCACATTCATACGCGAAGGAACACCCAACGGGTTCAGAACAATATCTACTGGTGTGCCGTCCGGAAGAAAAGGCATATCTTCCATTGGAAGGATTCGGGAGACGACACCCTTGTTACCATGTCTACCAGCCATTTTATCGCCAACCGATAGCTTTCTTTTCATAGCGATATAAACTTTGACGAGCTTCAGTACTCCCGGTGGAAGTTCATCTCCCCGCTTCAGCCTGCCAATCCGTTCATCATGCCTTAACTGGATGGATTCAACTTTTTCTTTTGTTTCTCGTTCGATCGAGAGGAGCTCATCCTGTTCCTTCGGATCCGAAAGTGTGATGATCGACAAATCATTGAGCTTGTCCAGGATCTCCTGAGTCAGGCGTCTTTTTTTCTTGAGAAGAACATCCCCTGTTTCTGAGTCCAGGATATCTTCCTTGATCACCTTCCCGATCAGAAATTTCCTGATTTTCAAAATTTTGGAGCTTTCAAGCTCCCTCAAATCATCCTGGTAGCTCTTTGTCAGAACGGTAACATCCTGATTTGACAAAGGTGCCTGCAATTCTTCCCGTTCGACACCTTTTCTGGAAAGGATCCGAACATCGACAACAATGCCTTCAATCCCGGCAGGTACCGTTAAGGAAGCATCTTTCCAGTTCGCTGATTTATCACCGAATATTGCCCGCAAGAGCCTTTCTTCAGGAGTCAGCTGTGTTTCTGCCTTTGGTGTCACTTTTCCGACGAGAATATCTCCAGGTTTGACCTCTGCTCCTATCCTGATAATTCCACTTTCATCAAGATTCCTTAAAGATTCTTCAGAGAGGTTAGGGATATCCCGAGTAATTTCTTCTTTGCCTTGTTTGGTTTCTCGAGCTTCAAGCTCAAATTCCTCAATATGAATAGACGTAAACATGTCATCGCGAATCAGACGTTCGCTCACAAGGATGGCGTCCTCAAAGTTATAGCCACCCCAAGGCATGAAGGCCACCAGAACATTCTGTCCCATTGCCAGGTCTCCCCGATCTGTCGATGGGCCATCCGCAATAACATCACCTTTTTTGACCTTCGTTCCTACAGGAAGGAGAGACTTCTGGTTAAGACAAGTGTTCTGATTAGAACGCTGGAACTTTATCAGGTTGTATTCCTTGGGCTTTTCTTCCCCCTGATATTTAAGAACAATTTTCGAGCCATCGACATTCGTGATCTGTCCGTCTCCCTCGGCGTAAATGACATACCCGGAATCACGTGCAACAATCCGCTCCATTCCAGTACCGACAATAGGAGCGCTTGCTCGAAGAAGAGGAACAGCCTGGCGCTGCATATTTGAACCCATCAGGGCGCGGTTTGCGTCATTGTGTTCAAGAAATGGGATCATCGCCGTTGCGACTGAAACAATCTGCTGTGGCGACACATCAATAAACTGTACCTTGTCAACTGGGACAGAAACAAAGTCACCCTTGTGACGGGCCGTTATATGAGATTCAATAAATCTTCCCTTTTCATCAATCGGTGTGTTTGCCTGAGCAATGATGAACTTGTCCCCATCCATTGCCGAAAGATAGATAATCTCTGGGAGAACCTTCCCGTCTTCGACTTTCCTGACGGGGGATTCAATGAATCCGAAATCATTAACACGGGCAAACGTAGCCAGTGAGGTGATGAGACCAATATTTGGACCTTCCGGTGTTTCGATCGGACAAATCCTTCCGTAATGGCTGGCATGGACGTCACGCACTTCAAATCCGGCTCTTTCCCTCGTCAAACCTCCAGGCCCCAATGCTGACAACCTTCTCTTGTGGGTAACCTCCGCTAGAGGATTTGTCTGATCCATAAACTGGGACAACTGGCTTGAGCCAAAAAATTCCTTGATAATGGCGGAAACAGGCTTGGCATTAATCAGATCAGTGGAAATGACCGCATCCGGATCCCCAAGATTTAAACGCTCCTTGATCGCTCGTTCCATTCTGACAAGACCTACGCGGAACTGGTTTTCAAGAAGTTCTCCAACTGACCGTACCCGCCGGTTTCCGAGATGATCAATATCATCGACCTCGCCTTTGTTTTCGAGCAGTCCGACCATATACCGGATTACCTCGACAACATCGTTCTTGGTCAAGAGCCGGTTATTCAGATTTTCCTTGACACCTAACTTGGAATTGATCTTGAGCCTTCCTACGGAGGAAAGGTCATATCGTTTTGTATTAAAAAAGGTTTGTTCAAAGAATTGGCGCGCCGTTTCAACGTGCGGCACCTCACCCGGACGAATCTTTTTGTAAATTTCGATTACAGCCGGATCTGACTCCACTCGATACGGATGTTGTCCGAGGTCAACCAGCTCCCAAAAAAGCTCGCCCATCTTGATACTCGTAACGCTGACAATCGGAAGGAATTCAAGTTTGGCTTTTTTGGCAAGATCAATATCCTCAAACTCAACCTGTTCTCCGGCAGAACGGAGGGGGTGACCTTTTCTTGTCTCCCCCAGGGGAAAGAGGAGCACCTTGGAAAGGAGTTCTTCGGGCTTGACCGGTTCCTTGCTCGTGAAGACAATCTTGTCACCAAGGTTGTCTGTTTCCGTCGAAGCAGAAACAGATACTTCGTCATTTTTTCCACGTACAACAATCGCCTGGCTCAAAGATTTAACGGAGGAGACGATCTCCTGTGTCACCACAGCTCCTTCCGTCAAAAGCACTTCCCCGTCTCCAGAGATCAGCCTGAAAGTCGACTTAGCCCCAACCCTGGCGTAAAAACGTCTTTTTTTACTCTGCACAACGATTTCTTCATAGGGGAGAAACCGGTTCGCCAATGCCATCGCAAGCTGCTCTCCGGCAAGACCTTTTGAAAGCATAAACTTCAAGAAATATGAACGCTCATTTTCGACGGAAGATACTTTATCGCCCGCGAGAGTCTGATGTATGACCGCTCTTCCTCTCTGGTTATGCGGGACCACATAAGCTTCGATTTTCTGAATGCCTTTTTCAAAAAGCTGAAGAAGAACGGGTTTTTTGTTCTTGTCCAGATCCTTGTTCCCCAAAGGTTGCGTAGCAATCACGACGGATTTGGTGAAATCAGTCGGATCGAGGATTTCCTCTGCCGAATAATATTCATCAATTTCCTTTTCCGGCAGCGCTTCAAGGAGAAGATAAGTATTGTTGCTGTTAGCCGATTCCCGCAGGGTAACCGGGTAAAACCTTTTATTTCTGTGATGGATAGTACCGATGTGCTTCGTTTTCAGGAGAAGCTTTATATTTTCCTTGGATAAAGGGTCCCGTTCATTGACCAGGGTTTCATCGACAAATCGGGTACGATCGCCTTCTTCCTTTGCAGAACGTGAGACAATCCGGAATGGAATGGATGCGTCCACGGAAAGCTCCGTACACCGGAAAACCGTCATAGGTTGGTATACGGAAAACTCTTTTGTCTTGGCATGGAACGGGATAGATCCTTGCAAAAGGGATTCATTCACCTTCGAATGACTTTCGAAAAGTGATAAAAGTGATTTTGCGTTCATCAGTTCGCTCGAGAAAAAACTTGAACGATGATTTAATCCATCATTCAGCTTCTCGATGAGCTTGGTAAGTTCCGGAGAAGCATATTCCGTCTTTTTTGTCCCTTTGACGATGGAATCAAGCGGGATAAAAAGTCCAGTGTTTTTTGCATCCGTATGAACCTTGACGTTGGTGATCAGCAGATCAGTTCCGGTTTCGGAATTATGGTACTGAATCGTCAAATCTGAACGTTCCCGAAGAACGCGATTGAGTTCAGCTGAATCGGAAGGAAGGGTCTCTTCGCGAAAAACCGGACCTTCTTGGTCTTTCAGCTGAAAAACGAGAGGTTCACCGGGGACCAACGGATAAAATGCCACAATCTGGGGGGTGCCAGGCTCAATGAACAAGGATTCTGTCGGGTAATATTCCCGAATAATCTCAGAAGCAGTCAGCCCCAAAGCTTTCAGCATGACAGTCGCAGGAAACTTTTTCTTGCGGTCAATTCTGACAAAAAGGTTATCCTTGGGATCGTATTCGAAGTCGACCCAAGACCCCCTATAGGGAATGATCCTTGATGTAAAAAGAGGAGTTCCTGCCACGCGGGTTTTCGTTTTATCATGGGAGAAAAAAACACCAGGAGAACGATGAAGCTGGCTGACAACCACCCGCTCCGTCCCGTTAATAATAAAGGTCCCTTTTGTTGTCATCAGGGGAAGATCGCCCAGATAAATCTCCTGCTCCCTTAGGGTCTTGATGACAGAGTCCTGCACGTGTGTCGCAACAAAAGATTTCGGACGGTCACTTTCTTTATTTTTCTCCAAAATCGCAATTCTGACCTTGATTTTCAAAGGAGCCGCGTGCGTCATCCCTCTTTCTATTGCTTCCCGTTCATTGTATTTTGGATCCCCGAGAGAATATTCAAGAAAATCAATGCGAATATTTCCATTGTAATCTTCAATGGGAAAAACGCTCAGAAACGCCGACTGAAGGCCCCAATCCTCTCGACTGTCAGGATCAGTGTCCAGTTGCAGGAAGCGATCATATGATTTTTTCTGAATTTCGATCAGATCCTGAACGTCGAGGTACTGCTGCCCTAGTCCAAAAAAGTGGCGATCTATTTTCGTTTTCTTGTTCATCATCGATTATCCTCGTTATTCCATAAAATCAATAACCCTCACAGGAGGGATTTCGATTCCAAGGTCATATTTGATATTTCGGCAAAATCAATCGCTGGTATATAAGGATCAGGAAACAGTGGCATCCCGATACGGACCGGTTCGGGTTTTCGGAAAGTATAGGTTGTGCAATGGCAAAAGGCGGTATAGATTTTGCTCAAAGGGATCATTCAAAATGAAAGACTTTTTTTCTGGTCCCAAGGAAAGATTCTGCTGAACCATAAGTAAAAATTGAGACCCCAAAAGAAAATGCAGGGCTGCCAGTTAGCGGCCAACCCTGCGGACTTCAAAAGCAAAGAGTGGTAAGTTTCGTGTTTACTTAACCTCGACTTCAGCACCAGCTGCAGTCAGTTTTTCTTTCATTGAAGCGGCCTCTTCTTTGGTAACACCATTCTTAACCGGTTTGGGAGCACCTTCCACAAGATCTTTTGCTTCCTTCAGCCCAAGGCTGGTCAACTCACGAACAACTTTGATGATATTGATCTTCTTATCTGCAGGGGCAGATTTCAGAACCACATCAAATTCCGTTTTTTCCTCTGTAGCTGCGGCTGCCGAAGCTGCAGCAGGGGCAGCAGCAACAGCAACAGGTGCAGCTGCAGAAACCCCAAATTTATCCTCCATATTCTTGATCAAACCAACGAGTTCAAGAACCGTAAGGTTTTCGATACCGGTCAAAATTTCATCAACAGTCATCTTGGACATCTGAGGAAGCCCTTTCTAAATTTTTCTTAAAACATTATGAGAAAATATGCGGAAGCAACCCTCCCGCATTTCGTGAATAGCTGCTGCAATCGCGCAACAGAAATCATCCCTTTGACTTGGAATACTCGCTGAGCCCGTATACCAGCTTTTGGACAACCTGGTTAAGACCTTGGGTTGTCTTGGCCAACGGAGAGGAAAGAAGACCAAGGAGCTGGGCGTAGAGAGTCGCGCGGTCCGGAATCCGCGAGAGCTCGGTCAACGCTGGAGCCTCAAGCCTTTGGCCTTCGAACACACCCGCCTTGATAGAAAGGGTCGGGTTTGTCTTCGCGTAATCGACGAATGCCTTCAACGCACCAACAGCATTTTTTTCTTCCCTGACAATCAGGATTCCGACAGCTTGTCTGAAATCCTTGTCAAGTATTTCTGCCCGGGTTCCTTTTGAGGCAATCTTGGCCAAGGTGTTTTTATAGATTGAAAACTCGCCGCCTTTTGCGCGCAAACTTCTTCTCAGCTCAGTCAAGGCAGACACAGAAAGGCCTTCATATTTGGCAATAACCATCAATTGGGCTACCTGTGCACGATCATTCAACTTTGAAATCTGAAGTGCTTTTTGTGCTTTTGTAGCCATCACCCCACCTCTTTCAGGATGGAATTGACATCGATCATCACACCGGGACCCATTGTCGTTGATATGACCGCCTGTTTGATGTATTTGCCTTTGGAGGTCTGGGGCTTGGCTTTTGATATGGCGGAAAAAGCCGTCATCAGATTTTCCTTGATCTGAGGAATATCAAAAGAAATGCGTCCGATAGGAAAATGAAGAACTCCACCTTTGTCTGATTTGAACTCGACCTTTCCCTGCTTGGCTTCCTTGACAGCCCTCGCAATATCAAAGGTTACGGTTCCCGTTTTTGGATTGGGCATCAATCCGCGTGGCCCGAGGACTTTTCCCAGACGACCTACCATACCCATCAGGTCAGGTGTGGCAATCACTGTGTCAAAATCAAGCCATCCCTCCTGAATTCGGGAAACGAGTTCCTCCCCACCAACAAAATCCGCCCCCTGGTCAAGAGCTTCCTTCTCTTTTTCTCCCTTTGCAAAAACGAGCACCCTCAATTTTTTCCCCAGACCGTGGGGAAGGAGAACAGCAGCCCGAACCATTTGGTCCGAATGTCTTGGATCCACTCCCAGGTTCACCGCTAAATCCACAGATTCATCGAATGCAGAAAATTTGACTTCCTTGATCAGGGAAATCGCTTCGTCTACGGAATAGGCCCTGCTTTCGACCCGGCTTCGCGCCAATTTAATCTTTTTACCTTCAGACATTTTTTACCTGTCCTTGCAATATCGTTAAAAACGCATGCCAGAGCTGGTCAGCCCTCTATGGTGATCCCCATACTCCTGGCCGTCCCTTCGATAATCCTCGCCGCATGGTCCACATCATAGGCATTCAGATCAGGAAGTTTCTGTTTTGCAATCTCCATGAGTTTTGCCCTAGAAAGAGTCGCAACTTTTTCCTTGTTTGGCGTCTTTGAACCTTTCGGGACAGCAGCCGCTTTTTTAAGCAAATCAGAAGCTGGTGGTGTTTTTGTAATAAAAGTAAATGACCTGTCCTTATAGACGGTAATCAGAACCGGGATAACAGAGTCTCCCATTGTCTGTGTACGCGCATTGAACTGTTTGCAGAATTCCATGATATTCACACCATGCTGTCCAAGCGCTGGACCAACAGGGGGGGAAGGATTCGCTTTTCCAGCCGGAAGCTGAAGCTTGACATAGCCGGTAATTTCTTTTGCCATTTTTATTCCTTGTCTCAGACAATTTGATCTAAACTACAATCTCTCCACCTGGAGGAAGTCCAGCTCAACAGGCGTTTGACGTCCAAAGATGCTGACAAGCACCTTCAATTTCCCATGATCGTTGTCAACATCCGAAATCATCCCAGAAAAACCCTGGAACGGACCATCCGTAATCCGCACAGTTTCTGCTTCCGAGAAGTGCTGTGAAGGAGATGGCATTGCAGTACCCGATTCGATCCTGTCAAAGAGTTCCGCAACTTCCTTCTTCGACATGGGAATAGGATTGGCCCCATTTCCAAGGAAGCCTGTTACCTTGGGGGTAGAAAGGATAAATTGTATGGCTTCTTCCGACGGTTCCATCTCCACCAGAACATACCCCGGAAAAACTTTCCTGGAGGAAACCCGTTTTTTACCTTCCTTGAGTTCGGTCACATTCTGAATGGGAACCACTACCTGACCGATCACGTCAGACAAGTCCTTCAGGGCAACCCGCTCCTCTATACTTGTCTTGACACGATTTTCAAATCCGGCGTACGTGTGAATCACATACCAGTTCTTTTTATTTTCAGAGTCCTTTTCCTGCCACATAGATACTGCCACCTTTGGGATTTAAGATAAAATGAGGGCCATCCCTCTTGAAAGCAGCATGTCCACGAAAGCCAGATAGACCGAGAGCAATATCACGAGGACAAAAACGACACCAGTCGCCCCCATTGTTTCCTCTCTGGAAGGAAACGAGGTTTTCCGTACCTCAGAGACCACTTCATGATAAAAAGTCTTCCCGCGCTCTAACGAATTGGCTATTGAAAGCTTTCCCACAGACTCCCCGTTTCTGGCAGGCCAGGAGGGAATCGAACCCCCAACCCCCGGTTTTGGAGACCGGTGCTCTGCCTAATTGAGCTACTGGCCTATTGGCTACTTCGTTTCCTTGTGGACAGTGTGATCGTTACACCGTCGGCAATACTTTTTCAATTCTACTTTGTCAGGTGTATTTCTCTTGTTCTTCATCGAAGAATAATTGCGATCCTTGCATTGGGTGCAGGCAAGCGTAATGATTTCTCGCATACTTTAACCTTCCCTCTTCTCTTCCGTTACTGGATCACCTTGGTAATAACACCGGCACCCACGGTCCGCCCGCCTTCCCGGATCGCAAACCGCAACCCGTCTTCCATCGCTATCGGCGTAATCAGGGTGACCTTGATCCGGATATTGTCC
>Ga0123519_10006753_pt1 | contig 17932 bp, 4 predicted proteins | sample YelNatPaOPRAMG02_FD_87396 | JGI IMG/M metagenome (GOLD analysis project Ga0123519, IMG submission 87396) | Hot spring microbial communities from Yellowstone National Park - Yellowstone National Park OP-RAMG-02 (version 2) | ecosystem: Environmental > Aquatic > Thermal springs > Hot (42-90C) ... | reverse complement strand
GGTGTTGGTGGTGCTGTTGTTAAATTGACTAACCAAACCTCTGGTGCTTATTTTGTGGTAACCACGACTTCTGATGGCTATTACAATTTTACGAATGGCTTGGTTCCTGGGAATTATGCTGTGCGTATCGAAAAGATAGGTTATATGAACTTTACAACAACTATAACTGTTACAAATGCACATCTATATACGAATCAGAATTTTACGATAGTAGGATTGGGTATGATACAAGGAGGAGTTAGCGACGAAACAAATGTGCCAATAGTTGGAGCCGAGGTTACTCTAATAGATAGCGTCTCACTTGATGTTATTTCGATAGGTACAACAGACATTACAGGCAGATATCTGTTCCAAAATCTACCACCTGGGATTTATAATCTCAAGTATTTCAAGAAAGGGTATATGCCTTTAGAGGACTCTGCCGTTGTGCATGAGAAGATGATTACCACAAAAGAAGTAAAATTGATAAGATATCTAAAGGTCTTTGGTGTTACAGAGACGATGACGATATATTCTACTAATTTTGAATTTAGTGTGCTAACTGAACCTTTTGCAAAAATTAATATATCTGTAAATGGAGTATTACAAAGCACCCTAGTTGCATCTACTACGGGCACCGTCCCTATAACTGTAAATCTAACAAGAGGAGATAATACAGTATCTGTAACTTCGATTGCTGAAGATGGAAGTAACGAAGATTCTGCAGTATTTCATATTTATGTTGCGCTTCCACAATTAACGATAACATATCCGAGTAATGGAGATGAACTTGCGTTTGGTGTGATACAGATCTCGGGGAGTGCTTTCGATGGATACGGTGGTTCAAATATTGAAGTAAAAATTAGGATAGATTCGGGCAGTTGGCAAAATGTAATGGGGAATCAGACCTGGAAATACTATTGGAATGTTCCAATAGAAGAAGCATCAAAAACACATACTATTGAATGTATGGCGACAGATGGGATAAGTGGAAAGAGTGTTGCTACAAGTATAAGAATATACGTGCAAGAGATACTTGAAGATAGATTGAATATATCATGTGTCAAGCCAACAAAATCAGTTGAAGCAGGGAAGACTGCAGTATTCAATTTGGCTTTAAAGAACGAAGGAAAAGCAACAGGGAATTATATTCTTAATTTCACGATGACAAAGAATTGGCACGCGCGTATAGTGCATGAAAGCCTGAATTTTACCTTACTTCCGAATGCAGAACCTACGCTAGTTAACTTTGAGGTTAAGATCCCCTCCGGCATTTCGCCTGGTACACTAAATCAGATTACCATAACTGCGACAAAGACCACGGGTCAATTTGCAGGTAATTTAACTTTGAAAGTATCTGTAACAATCCCTATCGTAGATAATACTGCAGTAGAAAACATGAACCTTCAATTGATAATATTGGTTGCTGCGATTGCAGTTATTGCCTCATGTGCGGTTGTGGCAATGTGGTTTATGCGTCGAAAGAAAGAGGAGGAGGAAGTGAAGTTTGAAAGAGATGCGAGATGGGAGTCTATGGATTTGGATAGAGCCTTGAGACGAGCAAGAGATGATAGTGGCACAGTTTCACCGCCACCAATCCATTATGCGCCTGATGTTGCTATGCAAATGCAAGCAGGGCAAACGGGTCAATTTGGACAGGTGTCAAGTGGTTCAAGCGGAGTGCAAGAATATGGAAGTGTACCTCAACCGTCTCAACCGATACAGCCTGCAACACAGACCACTCAGGCTTGGAGTGCAGGGAATATACCGAGAAATGTACCGATGCAGAGCGAGCAAAAAGTAATGCAACCACAAGAAGGTCAGGTCTCACAGCCAATGGGAGTTCAAACAACTGTACAGAAGCCAGAAGTTACTGAACAGCAATATCCTGTGCAGACACAAGTAACCGATAAACCTGCAGTAGTTCCACTGATACCAAAGAAATCGAAAAAAGAGGTAACTGAAGTAGAAGATAAGGGAGAAGAAAAGGGAAGTAGACAACAACCACAGGCACAAGTACAAGCGCAGGTGCAATCCGCACAAACACAGACACCGCAACAGGCTTCGACTCAAGTTTCAACTCAGGCACAAGGAGATACACAACAACAGAAAAATGTAATCCCATCTCATGTATTAACTCAAATACAGACAAAGAAACAGGCACAGATAGAACCCAAGCCAAAAGTGGAAAGCGTAACACCTGAACCGACTGTAAAAGAAGAAGATATTCCAGTGAGTAAAGCGCTTCCTGCTACCGTCGTTAGCGAAACATTTTATTCAAATCCTTCGAGCAATGAACCCTATCTTATACTCGAAAAACTCAAAGAAGGAAAGATAGAGGTATGCACGCAGTTAAAACCTGGAATATACATATGTATGACTGACGCAGGGAATACTGCATATCTTGCATTAAAAGAGATGGATGCGGCAGTTGCTATAAAAGGTGTAGAAACGCAATCTAAGACAGAGCCTGAAAGAAACTGGAAAATAAAATTAAGTGGTGCAGGCTTGAATATCGAACTTATATCGAAGAGATACGACCCCATGGGCTTGGACATAAAGACTGCATTTGCGATTTCTATGAAAATCGATGGAAAGGCGAATATGATACAGGAATTTTTAAGACAGTATACTAAGAAGTTAGGGCGAAACCCGTATAGTAAGATAGGTTGGACTAAGTTTGAGAAAGAATTCAAGGTTCAAAAGAATGAGATTGAAGAGATATGGAGGAAGTATCTTGGTCTGTAATCGTGCGATTTTGGGTTTTGTCTCTTACACGATGCTATTCATTTTGGCATCGAGTCAAATCGGCATAATTGGCTTGGCTTTTGCAGACAATTGGACGCAGTTTATGCACGATAGTTCGCACAGTTCAGCAACAACAGATACCGGCTTGGGAAATTATCGAGTATCTTGGGCAGTGCCAACTGGGGGGAGGGTATCCTCATCGCCTGCATGTTATGATGTCGATTTAGATGGTAAATTAGAGACTGCGATAACTTCCTACGATGGTAATCTATACCTTTTGAGCCATGATGGAAATGTGAAATGGCAAAAGAAGATAGGTGGAGAATTAGGTTCGTCGCCTGCAATAGGTAATTTTTTTGGAGATGCGATGCCTGAAATTGTGTTTGGAGGAGATGATGGGGTATATGCCTATTCTGCAGGCGGAGTGAAGTTATGGTATTACAACACAAATTGTGGGGTAGTATCCTCGCCTGTATTGTATGATATAGATTTGGACGGGACAGATGAGATAGTGGTAGGGGGGTTAAATGGTCATCTGTATGCACTTGAAGGGAATGGAATACTTAAGTTTGACTTGAACTTGGATGGAAGTGAGATATACTCAAGTCCTGCATGTGTGAATTTAAATGGAGACCAGTATATGGATTTGGTAGTAGGTACTTATGGTGGGAAAGTATATGGAGTATCTAATTCAGGAAGTGTGCTTTGGAGTGCAAGAGTAAATGGTCCTGTGTATTCTTCGCCTGCGATAAGGGATATGGATGTAGACGGGCATTTGGACATAGTGATAAATTCACAATACAACATGTATGTATTTGATTTTGCAGGGATAGAGATGTGGAATTACTCAGTTTCAGACGAATTATGGGCATCGCCTGTTTTAATGGATTCTAACAGTAATAACGAAGGTGAGGTCTATGTGGGAACTTTTGGGAATAGGTTCATATGCGTTGAGAACAGAGGATTGATGTGGCAGACGAATTTACAAGGAGCAGTATTTTCAAGCGCTGCGATATGTAACATAAATGGAGATGGGTTGAAGGATTTAATCTTTGGAGATTCAACAGGGAGATTGTATGCATTGTCGAGCGATACGGGGAATGAGATATTTGCGATTACGCTTACAGATGCGATAGATAGTTCGCCTGCCTGCTGTGATGTAGATAAAGATGGTTATGCTGAAATAATAGTTGCAAGTGTGGATGGAATAGTATGGTGCATATCGAATAAAGGTGTTACTGACAGTGCGCTTCCCAAATTAAAATTTGGATTCCCCTCATCAGGTAGTTTTGTTGCAGGTAATGTGTCTGTGCTTGTGAATGCAGAAGATAATATTGGAGTTTCTAAGGTAGTGCTTCATTATTGGAACTTTGATTATATGGATTGGGTCCTTGTTGGAGTAGATAGTACAGCGAACGATGGGTTTACATTCAGATGGGATACAACTTCTCTTGAGAAGGATTTAAGGTATGAATTGCGTGCGATTGCGTTCGATAATTCTATGAATTACAACTATACGAAAATTGAACTTATGGTAAAGGAGCCTACAAACGATGTAAGTTGCGACATGTCTGTTCTGTGTTCTCCATCTGTAGCAGAACCTGTAGAAGGTATGGTCCTTGAACTTTCGGTTGAGATTGGAAACGATGGTCCCTCAGACGGCTCGGCGACCGTTGAAGTGTATATAGATTCAAGTAGGATATTCATCTTTAATTTTACAATGAGGCAGGGCGAATCAGATAGGGTAATTGTGATATGGAACACGATGGGCTGGAAAGGAGATAGAACGATAAATGTAAAAATTACAAATGTTCATCCTTATGATATCGATGAAGGAAACAATGTATTCACGCATAGCATAACAGTAGCGCCGGCGCCACCGCCTGTATTACCTCCTGCTGATTTATACATTAGTGCAGCAGATATCTCATTTTCCAAGATGATAAATAATATAACGCAAAATGAGACTTGCAAGATAATTGTAAATGTGCACAATGCAGGACCTAATAGTGTAAATGCAAGAGTGCAGTTTGTATCTTTTTACGAGAACATGACTGCAGATAGAGCAGAGATTATTGGTGCGACGCATATTTCGATTGAGAATGGAACAGAAAAGAATGCGAGTATAGATTGGATTCCTTCGAAAGTTGGAAAGTATTATATTCTGGTATCAGTAGAGATAACCTCTCAGCATAAAGACCCTGATGAGATGAATAACGAAGCCTGCGTGAACGTTACTGTGAAAGTAAAACCCTATGTTCCGCCTACGAATGGTAACGATGACGACGATAAACCAAATAACACAAATGAAACCAATATGCTTATCCCTATTGTAGCAATCCTTGCGGTAATTTGTTTGGTAGTAGTTATTGCGTTTTTATATATTAAACAAAAGCCTGCAAAAAGGCAAGAACAAAGAGTGCTGCAGAAGGGCAGATACGACGGGGATATTCAGCAATATAGGTCATACTCAAGCAAGATACGAAGAAATAGATGACATGTATGAGAGGGAATATGAGATGTTAAATGAGATGTAAATGTGTAAAAAAAATCAGTGCATTCTCTTAACGATTTTCTTTCCAAAAACTCTAACAGGCTCAGGCAAATGCAATTTACTTGCGAATTCACAAAATTCTTTTAAGAATATAACGTATCTGTTTTTAATTCTGTCTTTAAAAGAATTCTGTTTTACTTTTTGAGCGTATGTAATCGAATCTATGAACTGTAAATTCTTGAAATTTTTTGATTTTGCCAGGTATTCTGAAACAACTTTTTTAGGACCAAGCCAACCTACAGTATCATGGAATGCTATAATCCCGCCATCTATAATCTTTGGGAACCAAAGTTCAAAGTCCATCTTCACGTATTCATATTCGTGTGCGCCGTCTATAAAGATAAGTTCTACAGGCTCATTAAATTCTTTTGCGGCATCCTCTGAAGTCTTAACTATGGGCATGACCAAATCATCAACATTTGCTTTTTTTATGTTTTTCTTAAATTCCTCAAAAGTCCATACTTCTCCAAACCAATCCTTATGTTCTGAAGAGCCCGTGTGAGGGTCGATTGCATATACTTTTACATTCTTGCCGTTTTTAGAACCTGATGCTAACCAAACAGTTGATTTGCCTTTCCAAGAGCCGATTTCAACTATTTTACCTTCTCCTTTACAGTTTTTTGCAAGATTGTATAACAACTTTCCCTCGTTATCACTTAGCCAACCATCGATTTCGCGTGAAATCTTCAGCGTCTCGTTAATATCCATAAATCGCACATTCTTTTCGAACTTTATAAATTCTTTCTATCATGGGATTTTTTTTATCTGTTGAGTTATATGCATAGTGAATAATCTGTTTTTACATTATCTGTTTTTCTTAATTATTGCATTTAACAAAAGGTATAGAAATATTGTAATATTCAAAAAGCATATTTAGATATAACACAAATAAGGAAGTGGACAGGCAAGTTGGATACTGAGCAATTTGCATCTTGAGGGATAAGAATGAGGGAAGTTACACGATTGGTATATACTATGTTTCTTTTCCTCATTCTAGTCTCTACAAATTTTTCATTTTCATCATTATTTTCATTCAATTCAGAGGCGAAGAGTTTTGAAAACTATATTCCGAATTCTTCGAGCCTTGCTCAGGTAGGTGCAAATGTTGCAGTAGGACCATTTGGTGATTTGTATCTTGTTTGGAAAGAGTATGACGATGCAATTTCGAAGTATCGAATTTATTTTTCGTTATCTAAAGATGGAGGTAAAAGTTGGTTACAGACACCAGTCGAAGTTGGGAAATGCTCGAATAGTGCCAAGTTAGGAATTACCGCAAATGAGAAGAATGAAGTGTATGTTGCCTATAACTCGCTTTATGACCCGTCGTTTCCTTCGGATTATTGGTGTGTAAAGAAACTGATAAGAAACTCCGATGGGACATATTCATTCCAATATGCAAGTACTAATTCACATGGGAGCGAGAGCATATCAGATATTCAACTTGCTTCAGGAAATGATACAAACCCATTTTCGTGTTTGATTTATACCTATAGCGGTGCGGTACAAATTAGGAGGTCAGATGTAAATAATTGGGGAACCTATGGAGTAATCCAAGGTGTAAGTGGCGATACATATACCAAGCCGAAAGTTTCAGTCTATGGCAAGTGCATTGCAGTTGCGTATATTAAAAATGGAAATGATGTTTTATTTAAGGCAAATATGGGGAGCGGTTTTCCTGCGGATGCAGTTACGATTTCTGGATACAGTATAGAAGATTTAGATGTAGGGCTATTTGGAAATGAATTGTATATAACATGGACCTACTTCTATACAAAAGATACAAATACATACTACAATCTAAATTTCACGCGTTTATCCTACAAGGATGGAAATTGGAATGTTGAGAAGAATAATTTAGTAAACGATTATCGCAAACCTTGTAGAATCGCTACTCCAGTTATTGCGGTTGCAAGAGGTACGGTCTATGTATCTTGGAGTGATAACAGATACCAATCTGTGTATGGTAGCGAGATTTACTACGATTACACAACAGATAAAGGAACTACCTTCGGCTTGGACAAGAAAGTTAACAAAGATTATTCAGGTCCTACAGAGCAGAAAAATGTATCGATATCTTGTGCGTATGGTTTTGGTCCTTATGTTGTCTGGGAAGACAATCGTTCCTTGCCTTCTAAGATTTGTGTAGAAGATTTAAGTTCTGCAAGAACAGAGACGCTCTCTGCGATATATCATATAGACGGCATATCCCTCCCTGAAATGAATATAACAGACATAGAGAAATATGAAAAAAGAGAGTATCGAAACGAGACTTGGATTTACAGTGCGTCAATAGGTAGTTGGGTAAATGTAACTCCCACAACAAGCCCAACAAATAGGACAAAGCATTCACTTACGGCAATTGATACAACAAATAAATTACTTATGTTCGGAGGAGATGTTAGAGGGACTTTAAACAGCGAAACATGGTGTTATGATATAAGTACAAAAGAATGGACGAATAAGAATCCATCGAGCGGACCGAGTGCAAGGTGCGAACATGCAATTTCTACAATATACAATTGTGACGATGTTATGTTGTTTGGCGGATATGATGGAACAAACTATCTACAGCAAACATGGACATATGATTATGGAACGAATACATGGACACAGCAATCGATAACTCCTCAACCATCAGGTCGAGCAGGACATGCAATGGCAACTATTTATGGTACTGATATGGTGTTGCTATTCGGTGGATATTCTGTTTCCGGGCTTGGGGTTACGACTTATTACTCCGATACCTGGATATACGATAGAAGTTTGAATTCATGGACCAGTTTGAGCATATCAGGACCTGGGGGACGAAGATTCCATTCACTATCAACAATTACAGATACTTCGACTGATAATAGATACATACTTCTTTTTGGTGGAGAAGATGGGAGCGGGAAATTAGGGGATACCTGGCTGTTTACTTATGATACAATGAGTAGTAGTGGTAGTTGGTCAAGATTGTCAATACCAGGACCATCGCCACGACTTGGGCATGCAATGGCTCCGATATATGGGACAAAGAAAGTATTACTTCAAGGTGGCGAAGACGATTTTCATAAAGGACTTGCTGACGTCTGGGTATTTGACAAAGGTAACAATTCATGGAAAAGATATTCGAATAGCAGCGCAGAACGTTCATTCCATGCACTTGCAACTCCAGTTGGTTTTCAAGACCTTGTGCTGTTTGGAGGATATGTGAATTATCATTACATCTTCGTGTCTGGTGAGAACAGAGTTTTGATATTGAAATATACAGCGGGTATTCCAAAATTTCAGTCAATTCAACTGACAACTCCCGAAGGGAGTAATGTTTTTGTTAATGCGCTTGCGGTTAGATGGAATAAAATAATTGCAGTTGGGGGTTCTAAGGGTGGAGCAAGTCGATGTGAGGTCTGGGCGATTGACTTTACAGACGAGGGACTAACCGCACAATCACCTATACGTGAAGGTTATGATTGGGAAAGTTGGTATCCTGACGGGTTTGAAGATATATGTTATAAAGATGGAGAAAGCATAATGCTTCTATCAGCGAAAAAAAATGGGAATCAGGAAATTCTTGTTGTGAGAAACGGATGTAATGATTTTACTTATTTCCAATTATCATATCCTGTTACCTCAATGTGTTCTCGTGGAAGTTCAGGTTATTACATCTTTACTTATGATACTACGAATAAGGTAAACGTTTACTATACACATAGTGGCACTTATGGTGATTCTCCGAGTCAGATTTCTGTTTCTGGGGGACCTAAAGGACCTATAAACGATGCATATTCAATTCTTGTGGATAACAGCAATCCAAGCCAACCAGTTATTTTTACATATCTAGCAGCCTCGGCGTATGTAGGAACGACATCTACGAGAGGATTGTATAAACTTACAGCATCGGGCAGTCCAACATCCTATTCTGCAACTGAACTTAACATAAATGGGGATTGTGATAAGTTCCATTTCAACTACACTTCGGTTGACGTTTGTGTAGATAGCGGAACAGCGCCTCAAAATATTACAGTAATTTTATCAGGGACAAATAACTATACTGAGATTATAGAAGATGGAACGAAAACAGGTTTTTATGCAAAATTCAAAGAAATGAAAGTTGGCAATTTATGGAAATTAGATACTCTTAATTTTGTAACTACAGAGAAGAAAGAATTTTGTGTAACTCGGCTTCTTGATGCGTCGTATTATTCAGGTAATAGTGCAATAATTGGAGGGTTAAAAAGCAGTCCAAGCCTCTTTTTTGTTGGCGGAGACATCAACGAAAATACCAAATTGATTACTAATGTAACTTCGATTAATGTAACAAATGTTAGAATCACAATACCAGGTGATGGAAGCACTGTTAATAGGATGAATCAACAATTTACACCTACGGGAACCAATTATCTTGAATTCCATGTGGATATAACAGTTCCTGCAACCCTGCCTACAATTAAGAACATTAAATTTCAGGCTTGGTATGATGACCCTGACGGAGATGGTGTCGAGGATAGTTGGGATGAGGTGAAAAACAACAATGATAAAAATGCAAGAGTTGAGATAATTGCAGATAGAGATTCTGCTACGGGGGTGTACCAATTTTCGATGTTATATCCTACCTTAAATGAAGTAAGCTTCGATAAAACCTATTGCAGTGCTGTTGAAAATGGGCTTACTGTTTCTTTGAAATTTGCTTATGCACCTATGAAACAAGCAAGATATGCATATGGTGGTGTTTATGGTGATGGTAGTTCAAGCGTATCGACGTGGAATTTTCAATTTGCTATCACAGACGATACTGGTGAACTTCCATCTTATGGCGGGTCGGCTGGGAATAATGGAGACGGTTGGGAATTTGGTTTCGATAGAGTAACTTCGTTTGTAGGTATTATGAACAGAAACGTAAATAACGGTGAAGGTGTAGAGCCTTTGAAATACGCAACAACAGATAACTTTACAATCGTTTGGTCATCTAATAATGATTACAAAATTTCGGTTGAGATGAAGACTCCACTTTCAGGTGGCTCGGATACTATTGATTACAAGTATGTAATGGCACATGAAGCATTCAATTACACTGATGGTTTTGTGGGAAACGATTTTACTTCTGACGATAACATACTTAACAAAGACAACTACAAGTCTTTTAACGAACAGTATCGTAAGATTTTGTGGTATGGAAATACAGAAGATTACTGGGACGCGCCTAGTATAGGGAATGAACAGAAATTTAGTACAAACTTTCTTGTTTATGTGCCCATGGGGACAAAGAGCAAAACATACACTGCGGTATTAACTTATCTGCTTGACATTGATACCAAGCCGTGTTCTCCCAGAGAACATGAATTGAGGCTGGGGGGGACTGCAGTTGACGAGACACCTAATAATTATTATTTTGGATATAGTGTAGCATGTGCAGGAGATGTAAATGGAGATGGTTACGATGATGTTATAATCGGTGCTTATGGGTATAATTCATGTAAAGGGAAGGTATATCTATATTTAGGCTCAATCTCAGGCATATCTGGAACGGCATCTTGGACTGCAGAAGGAGAGTATGAAGGAGAATACTTCGGAGTTTCTGTAGCATCTGCAGGGGATGTAAATGGAGATGGTTACGACGATGTTATAATCGGTGCTTGTGGGTATAATTCATATAAAGGTAAGGCATATCTATATTTAGGCTCGGTATCTGGATTATCATCATCGTGGACTGCAGTGGGCGAAACTCCCAATAATTATTTTGGATATAGTGTAGCATGTGCAGGAGATGTGAATGGAGATGGGTACGATGATGTTATAATCGGTGCTTATGGGTATAATTCATGTAAAGGGAAGGTATATCTATATTTAGGCTCAGCCACAGGTTTATCAACATCATCGGCTTGGACTGCAGAAGGAGAGTATGGAGGGGATTGGTTCGGTAATTCTGTAGCATGTGCAGGAGATGTAAATGGCGATGGTTACGATGATGTTATAGTCGGTGCTTCTGTACATAATTCCGAGGCAGGTAAGGCGTATCTATATTTAGGCTCAGCCACAGGTTTATCGCCATCATCGGCTTGGACTGCAGTAGGCACGAACGAAGAAGATAATTTCGGATACAGTGTAGCGTGTGCAGGAGATGTAAATGGAGATGGTTACGACGATGTAATAATTGGTGCTTATGGGTATAGTTCCGGTAAAGGTAAGGCATATCTATATTTAGGCTCAGCCACAGGTTTATCGCCATCATCGGCTTGGACTGCAGTAGGCGCGAATGACGGGGATAATTTCGGATACAGTGTAGCGTGTGCAGGAGATGTAAATGGCGATGGGTACGATGATGTAATAATTGGTGCTTATGGGTATAGTTCCGGTAAAGGTAAGGCGTATCTATACTTAGGGTCAGCCTCAGGCATATCTGAAACGGCATCTTGGACAGCAGTGGGCGAGGCTACTAACAATTATTTTGGACGGTGTGTAGCATCAGCGGGAGATGTGAATGACGACGAATACGACGATGTAATAATAGGTGCTTATGGTTATAATTCTAACCAAGGGAAGGCATATTTATATTTGTAATCTATGATGAATTAAAGTTAATAACCAATTGTGTGGATAATGGTGGATATGATGAGGTGTGCCTTGTGCATGACTAAGTTTTGGGATAGAGGTCGAGTAAACGCAAAGTATATTTGTATTTAGGTTATTTGAATGGATGGTGAGAGAACTAGTTTGAGTGTGGCAATTTGTGAAAAAGATATGGCTTGGATGATGAGGATACCTGGATGCAGATACTTGAGTAAGTATGATAAAGAGAAACTGTTAGAGAATCTGTTGGGGTAGAACATGAAAGATAAAAGAAGATGCAAAATAACTTTAACTTTCTGCGTCTCATGTTTATTCGTGTTATTGTTAGTTACGGGAAGTTTTGGTTATTTAAGTGTAATGTGCGCAGATGGGGGAAAGACGAGTTTTGAGAATTATCCGATATATATTTCTGGAACATATTCACAGAATAGAGTGCGTATAGCAGTAGGACCTCATGGAGATATTTATGCGGTTTGGAAAGAAGGGAGTAATGTAGTTTTTAGCATGTCTTCAGATAGAGGTAGGAGTTGGTTATCGTCGCCTGTAACTGTTGCGGTGTTAAATGGAGGAAATGATTTTTCAATTGCGGTTGATGTAGATGATAATGTATATGTTGCAATTGCGAATATAAACGATGGAAGTTATTATTGGGGAGTTAAAAAGTTAATAAGATATGCGAGCGGTGGAATTACTTTTGAATATCATGCATCCGATTCGCGTAGTCCTCAGGAGATATCGGGAGTTAGCATTGCAACAGGGGGAAGGAGTGGTGATACATATGCATATCTTGTTTATAAGACAACAGACAACGGATACGATGTTATAAGAGGTAGAAAATCGACTTCTTGGAATAATGAGATTAACATAGTTGGAGGAGTTTCAGGTGTTACCTTGAGTTATCCATCAGTTGCGATATTCGATAATAAAGTTGCTGTTGTGTATAATAGGAACAGTACGGACATTATGCTTGCTCTTGACGAAGGTATGGGTTTTAGCATTACAACAATATCGAGTGAGAGTTCGACGCAACCTGCGATTGCTTTTGAAAAAGAAGATATATACCTAGTTTGGAGGCAGGGTTATGATATAAAGGCATGTCATTATAGATACACATCGGGTTCGGGTTGGAGTATTAGAGTAGTAACAACAGTCGATGATATAGGAACTGCAGATGGGCAAAACCCTGTAGTTGCGATAAGCCCGAGAGGAGAGGTAGTTTTGGCTTGGGAGGATAGCAGATATTCTGCAGTATATTCTACAGATGTGTATTTTGACATTAGTTCGGATAATGCGAGCACTTTTTCGATTGATGAGCGAGTAAACAGAGATTATGCAGGGGCTAAAGGGCAGAGTTACGTTTCAATCTGTGCGAAATACGGGTATGGACCCTATCTGGCTTGGGAGGATTACCGAAGTGGGAGTTGGAAGGTTTATTTTGAGGATATAGGGCTTGGGAGACCATACAAGATTGAAGAGATAAGTAGCATAGGAGGAGTTTCTCTGCCAGAATATAGGATAAATGACATTGTGAATCATACTGGAGTAGAGATGAAGAATGACATATGCAGTTATAACTTTGGGACGAATACTTGGACTGCGCTTAATCCGTCTGTTAAGCCGTCGCAACGTTCTGAGACTGCGTTATCTACGATACCAGGGACAACCAAAGCGCTTCTTGTTGGAGGGTATAATGAAAGCGGCTATTTGGGTGATATTTGGGTTTACGACTATAGCACGACTTCATGGAGTGGAAATACGCCTGGATTGAAATCGATAACAGATACGAGTTATGGTGATTTTTCGGGCGGAACTTGTGATAATACGGAGGTGGAAGGCTATTCAGGCTTGGATGGAACAGTTGTTCTTTCGAATGATGCAACTTCAAATAGAATCGTAAGTAGTAGTGTATCAGATTCAAGCACAAGTTTATCCTATGATTTGCTCTGGGTCCAAAACGGGGTTACTCTTACTTTAACCTCATCTTCAGGATGCACAATAAATGTAGATACGCTCATTGTTGATGGGACGATTAGTGCAGATTCAATATCACAGAGAGGGAGTGGTTCCGTTGGTCAAGACGCAACGCAAACAGCGGGTGGGGGAGGTGGAGGTGGAGGCGGATATGGTGGAGCAGGTGGAAGAGGGGGTGACTCTGCAGGTGGACAAACTGGTGGAAATGGAGGAGGTACAGTTAGTGGAGTAAGCACTGGAGGTATGGGGGGAGATGGAGGCGCATCATACTGCAGTGCAAGTGGAGGTTATGGATTAAAAGGTGGGGGTCTTATCACTATAAATGCACGTTGTGTAATTATTTCTAGTACTGGAAAGATTACTACGAATGGAGGAGATGGGTCGCCCGGCGGCACATGTAGCGGTGCGGGTGGAGGGGGAGGAGGTGGCGGAGGGAGTGGAGGATGTATCAAAGTTAATGCTTACGAGATATATATTTCAACAGGGGCATCTTTGCAAGCAAAAGGTGGAAATGGAGGAAATGGAGGAGGTTCTTACTATGGCGGAGTAGGAGGTGGGGGTGGAGGAGGTCGTATTTTTCTTTACAACGAAGGCTCATATACAATGAGTGGTTCTTACGATGTGTCGGGAGGAAGTAGAGGTTCATCTGGAGGTAGTAGTGGTGCCCAAAATGGAGGGGTTGGTACTTTTACTAACGCGCAGCAATCATACAAATCCTCGTTTACCTATTCCTCGTCAGGAACTTTTATCTCTGGAGCGAAGTATATCTCATCAGGAGTAGGGGCTTGGAAGAATCTCACATGGTCTGCGCAACTTAAACCGAACGGAACAGAGATAAAATTTCAACTTCGTTCTGGAAATTCGTTAGAAGAATTGAACTCAGCCACTTTTGTAGGACCTGACGGGACAAGTTATACTTATTATACGACGAGCGGGGCAGATATAACGAACCTTCAGACAGGCTGCTATGTGCAATATAAAGCATATTTTATGAGAGGGGCGCAAACATGGGATTTTGCTGCGCTAAAAGATGTAACTATAAACTATTTTGAAACATGCCCGAGTGCGAGAGCAGGGCATGCAATGTGTAAGGTTGATGGCGACGATAAAGTGGTCCTTTTTGGAGGGAACGATGGAACTGGTCAGTTTGGTGATACATATATTTTTGATTATTCGAACAATGCCTGGACAAAAGGCTCAACGGGTCCTGTGGGAAGAACACAGCATGCGATTGCCTCTATTAAGGGAACAGATAAGATTTTACTATTTGGAGGTTGGAGATATAATTCCGGCTTGGAATATCTTAGTGATACTTGGATTTACGATGTAAGCGAAAATACATGGAGCCAACTTTCTATACCGGGTCCAAGTGCGAGAGCAGGTCATGCAATGGCGACCGTAGAGGATACTAGCGGAATTTATCGTAATATAATTTTATTTGGAGGGAATAATGCAAGTTGTATATTTGGAGATACTTGGCTATTCAGGTGGGATACTATTACCGGCTTGGGAAGTTGGATTAGGCTTGGACCATTTTTAGAAGAGCCATTAGCGCGTACTAATCATACTATGTGTTCTGTGTACAACATGAATCGTGTTATGCTTTACGGCGGAGAGAATGAGCGAGTTCGAGAAGATGCATGGTTCTTTGACTTAGGAACAAATGTTTGGAAACGGATTGCAAATGGGACTGCAGAAAGGACATCGCATGCAATGACCATGATAGATAATACAAATTATGTTCTTGTATTCGGTGGGAATTTGACTTATCATTATACCATATTTGCAGGGTATGGTTATGTTTCGATACTAAAATATACAGCGAACAATCCGAAACTGCGGAATTTGCAACTTACAAGTTCAAATGGTGGGACAAGTTGCAATGCGAAAGCAGCGACAATAAGAGATGGAAAGGCGATTGTGGTAGGGTCTTCAAGTGCTCAGGCTGAGATTTGGAATATAGACATTAAAGATGAAATAAGTACAAGTGTGCCATCGATAACTTGGTCTACGTCATATAAAGATATTACAGAGGTATGTTACGATGGAATTTCGCAGGCGACATTAATGATGGCTTGGACTACCACATCAAAGTTTCTGTTAAAAGTCGATAAAACACTAAAGACTATTTACGAAGAAGGTTTTGCATATCCGATAAATGCGATTTGCAGCAAAGGGGATGGGGGTTATTATGTATTTGCATACAATGCAGGAACGAGAGAGAATTTATATTATAGCCACAACGGGGCTCTTACAGGAACAGTGAGTTTGCTTAGCATAAGTGGAGGTCCAAAAGGTCAAATAAACGATGCAGCGACAGCAGTTATTAGCCGAGATCCGATAAAGACATTTACCTACCTAGCAGGGGCTGCTAGTATTGGAGACTCGACAAGAGGTCTTTACAAGATGATAAGAGATGGTACAACCTACAGTATCGAAGAAGTGGATGTGAATGGAGATGGGAATTGTTCTTATTTTAACTATACTGCGATAGATATCTGTGCAGATAATGAGAATTATGCGAAGAACATAACGATACTTGCTGCAGGTGCGAATTATTATACGAAATTGCCCTCGGGGGGAACAACAAGTGGCTTTTTTGCAGTGATAAAAGAGAAGTTAGATGGGAATGTATGGAAGAGTGAGACATTCGCATTTGAGAGCATGAGGAAAAACGAATTTTGCGCAACTAAGATAGTCGACCATAAATATAACGATGGAGTAGAAGGATATGTTGCTGGCTTGGTGAATTCACCATCTCTTTTTTCAATAAAATCTGCTGTAAGGGGTAGCTTTACTCTGATAACTTTATATTCGCTCGACCCACCTACTGCGAGCAATGTTCGAATTTCGATACCAGGCGATGGGCCGAATGTAAACAGAATGAACGAACAATTTGCACCTACAGGAACGAATAGGCTTGAATTCTGGGTAAACATAACAGACCCTGATACTTTGTCAGATTTAGAGAGCGTTAAGTTCCAGGCTTGGTATGATGACCCTGATGGAGATGGTATAGAAGATAACTGGACGAAAGCCTGCACAATTGACGATAAGAATGGAAGAGTAGAGATAATATGCACGCGTGGAGAGACAGGGAGTTATAATTTCGAGTTAAATTATCCTACTTCGAAGGAAGTTTCGTTTGATTCCTCGGAATGTTCTGCAGTTGAGAATGGAAATACTGTGGAATTGAAATTCAGTTATATACCCTTAAAGCAGGCGAGGTATTCTCAGAATGGCACTTATGGAGATGGGGTATCGTGTGCAAATACTTGGAATTTCCAGTTTGTATGTACAGATGGAGTAGGTGAGAGGAGTCCAATAGGTGGTGGGCTTGGAGATGGATATGAATTTGGGTATCAGAAAGTAACGTCCTTAACAGGTGCGATAGATAGAGAAGTAAGACCAAATGAGACACTTCCGCCGAGAACTTATGGATTGACTGACAATTTTACATTGATTTGGTCAGCAAATAACGATTATAGAGTTGGAATATCTATTAATACGCCTTTAGCCGATGGGGAGAATATAATTGACTATGAGAATGTTATGGTTTGCGAGGCAAAGAACGAAACCGTAGGATATCCTGGAAATAGGTTTGAGACTAATGAGAACGTATTGCCGAAAGATGGTTACAAGTCCTTTGAAGGCTTGAATAGTAAGATATATTGGTATGGAACTGATAAGGTATATTGGGAGGCTCCGAAATCAGGGAATGAGCAGAGTTTTAATACGAGTTTTCTTGTTTATGTTCCTCCGGCGACTAAAGTGGGAAATTATAGTGCGACATTAACTTACAGCGTGGAGATATCAGATAAATTCACAACATCGAGGATATTGAATGAAATGAAAGTTGTTGGAACAGGAGAGGGGTCAAACAACTATTTTGGTAACTCGGTATCGTGTGCAGGAGATGTAAATGGAGATGGATATGACGATGTAATAATTGGTGCGTATGGATATTCTTCATATAAAGGGAAAGCGTATTTGTATTTAGGTTCAGACACAGGATTGTCAACTACGCCATCTTGGACTGCAACAGGTGAAGATAATGATTATTATTTTGGTATTTCGGTTTCGTCTGCAGGGGATGTGAATGGTGATGGGTATGACGATGTTATAATTGGC
>Ga0123519_10006749_pt1 | contig 17940 bp, 14 predicted proteins | sample YelNatPaOPRAMG02_FD_87396 | JGI IMG/M metagenome (GOLD analysis project Ga0123519, IMG submission 87396) | Hot spring microbial communities from Yellowstone National Park - Yellowstone National Park OP-RAMG-02 (version 2) | ecosystem: Environmental > Aquatic > Thermal springs > Hot (42-90C) ... | reverse complement strand
TAACCTTCATCTGGGTTAGATGGAAAATTCTTTTTTATATAATCTTTATATTTTTCTTCATTTGTTCTCCCTTTTTTGTCTTTTTTCTTTAACCATTCTTCAAGATTTTCCTTTAGAAGAAGATGAGTTACTAATAATTTGGTTGCATAAGGTATAGGATTATTTATTTCGGAAATAAACCATTCTTGCGGAATTTTAATAGTTCCTTTTTCGTAATCTATTTTCTTCCTATCTTCTTCATTCAAAATCTTCAACAATCCAACAACCCCTCCATTATAAAGCCAGTTGGAAGGATATAAAATTATTTTCTTTTCATCCATTTTCATTTTAAAAATTTTTCCAATAAATCAACTGAAAATTTTGCTCCTTCAATCGCCTTTTTTGCATCTCTATCTTTATATTCTTCCGAAGGTAAAAAATCAATTTCTCCGTAAAACGAAAGTTCCCTTTCTTTCCTTAACCATTTTGAAATTTCGGAATATTTTTCAAACTTCTTTTTAAATTTTTTATATTTTTTCCCCAATTCAATTATTAAATCTGAAACATCGTGCCATTTAGGAGGGTCAATTCCACAACTTCTTAATATCCCTTTGCCACACAATTCAACAATTTCCTGTGATTCTCTTATTACATCTGCATAACTTTTTTCATTATATAAAACTTCCACTGCTTTTAATCTTTTTTTCCCTCTTTTTAGATATTCTTTTGCAAGTAAATTTGTATTCATATTTCTATTCCCTCTTTAATGTTAAAATTTTCCTTTATAACCCAGTAATAACCACCCTTTTTATAAATTTTTTTTGCTCCATATCTTTTCAATTTTTCTTTTAAAGTATTTAAATAATTTCTAAAAAATTCATTTTTGTCATAATAGATAATCGCATCCTCAATCATATCAAGAAATAAAAAACTCCCAGTTTTAATTTCTTCAGGTTTTTTTATTATTGGTGATAATTCTGTAAATATTTCTTTCTTTCTTAATTTCTTAACATCTTTTTCAACTTTCTTTTCAATATTTTCAATGAATTCAATCACTCTTTTTGCTCTACCATCCGGTAAATTTTTGCTTACTATAAGTAAATCTATGTCTGAATATGGAGAAGTTGTTTCTTTTGCAACAGAACCAAATATCACAAAACTTACAAGATTTTCACCATAAAATTTTTTAACTTCTTTGAAAATTTTCTTAATTAAATCTCTATATTCTTTTTTCATATTTGTTTAACCACTTCAAGAAGACCAAAGCCCTGACCTGTTCTTATTCCAAAACCATAATCATAGACAAATTGAAGTATTTCGGGTGAACCCTCAAGTTGGAAAATACCTCTAAAACCTCTAATATATCCACCATAATGTTTCACAATTGTTTCTTTTATAAAGGAATCGTTTAATAAAGATAATCTTATTGGATGAATCCCTACCTTTTTTGTGAAGAATTGATATCTGCTGTTTATTCGTTGAGAAAGACATTCATTAAATTTAACAATATTATCTGTTGGGATTATATACCATTTTTTGAAATCTGCCCTTGAAGCTTCGGGATTATTCAACACTAAAACACCTAAACTCTTAAATATAATCTTTTCAGCGTATATCTTTTTTTGCGGAATTAGTTTAATATCAGTAATCCTCATAGGACTTTTACATATCATAATATCCCTATCTTTCTTCTTTAATTCTATGATCCCATTATAAAACCTTGTTATAATTGTCGGATCTCCTGATGAAAATAAAAATAAAATTGCTTTCCCAGTTATAAATTCATCTTCAATCTTAAATTCATCTCCAAACCATACAGAGAATGAATAAGGCTTATATTCTTTTTTTTCGGATTTGTCAGTTCCGATACCTATCTGTTTTAAAATGGAAATAAAATTTCTGCGATAATCCTGAAATAATTTAATTTCTTTTTCACTCTCTAATCTTATACTCAGCCTCATTATTTTATTTTATACAATTTTTTTAAAAAGTCAATGGAATTTATTTCTTTTTCTTTCTTATTCTTTTAATTTCGTATATCACATGGTTATCAGGGTCAGGACAGCAGACATAAGTTGTATCTTTATCTTTGTCCCAGGGATGTGAACCTCCAAATCTAAATACCCTTATTGCTGAATAAATAGATTGATACGCGCCCTGGCACATACCATCAGGTGTTAATTTGTCTATAACCCATTTATCACCAACCTTGAAATTTAATGGACATTTACCTTCAATTGAAACGATTTTTACCATTACTTTATATGTTTTATCCTTCATAATACCTCCATCCTAAAAATTCATTTCCTGTATCTCTGATGTCTTCTGGAACGAATCTATGATTATTTTTAAATAAATGAATATCAAACCATCCTCATCAAGAACCATATTTTCATTTTCCATAAGATATTCTGATATAAAACTAAGCAATTCTGTTTGTGGATAATTGTCCAGTATCTGAAGTGTTTTCTCAAAGAATTCATCATCAGAAATATCTTCCATTGAATCAAGTATTTTTAAATTTTTTTCTTCCATTTCTTCTATGGTTTCCATTGGAACTGTTGGAAGGTCAGGTCTCACACTCAACATAGACTGCCATATAAGCATTGTTAAAGTGAAAAGTATATCTTTACCCTCTTCAGTGAAGTCTTCGTCATCTTCCACCAATGCTGCAAGATATGTTAATATGAATGGCTGTTCATCTATCATCTTATTCATCATCTTTTTCGTCTCTTTCATGTCTAAATTCATCAGATTGGTGAAGGTTTTTTCAACAACATCTTTTGATACTTTTTCCATAATTCCTCCTATTGGTTTTCAAAAAATAATGATTACAAGATAGGTATTTTACATTATGCAAGATTTTATCCATTTTCTTATTATAATTCTCATTTATCTTTTGTCAACAATCATTATTAAAACTAATTTTATAGTTACAAATAATTTGACATAAATTTATAAAAATTTTATAATTTAAAATATGATAAAAATAAGATATAAAATATTTAATTATAAATTTTTTGTTTTTATAATTTCTCTTTTCTCCGTTCTTTTTATAAACAGATATGAATTTGGAATAGATTATTCAGTCTTGATACCAATATTAAAAAAGATAATGAACCCTTCTCTTTATCCTTCTGATTATTTTATTGAGCAGATAAGATATTATTATACATCTTTATGGTTCATTATTGGTTTCATTGCAAAATTCACACATTTAAATATTGAATTTTTATTATTCATACTTTACTTCATCTCAATATATTTTATATTTCTTGGATTATATTATATCTCTCTTGCTATTTTCAAGGATGAAGGTTCAGCAATTATGGGTATATTTTTACTACTTTTTTCAAAGCAATCTTTTGCCCTTGTTGAAACAATCCCCCTTTCTTTCTATAACAGGCTCCCTGTCCTTCCATTCCTCCTTTTTTCAATATATCATTTCCTTGGAGACGAATATTTATACTCATATTTATTTCTCGGATTAGGTTTTTTAATACACCCTATGAGTGCTGTATATGTTTTCTTTATGATATTTCTTGCCACGATATTTGAGATAAGGAAAATCGGTTTTAAAAGATTCGGATTATCTTTGATTATATTTTTTCTCCTCTCCTCTCCCCTGCTCATCTGGAAGGCAATATACTCTCCAAAGGGTTCAGTTTTTTTGCCCGACAAATTATGGGTTGAACTTTTAAGGATAAGGTCCTCGCATCATATATTTCCTTTTTCCTGGGATAAAAATTTATTCATTCAGGGTTTTATTTTTATCGCTGGTTTTTTTATTAGTTTTTTTAAAAGACCTCATTATTCAATCCATAGGAAGATAATATTCTTTACTATAGCAATTTTTATTATGTGTTTATCAGGTATTATTTTTACAGAAAAAATTCCTTTAACATTCGCATTGAATCTCCAGTTTATGAGAAGTTTTGTTTTTCTTATTTATATTGGTTTTATATATACTGGAAACTTCTTTTATAAAGAGGTGATTGAAAATAATAATTATATAAAGAAAATATTAGCATTTCTTTCTGTTTCACTTGTTTTATATATGAGTGAACTCTGGGAAGTGGTTCTATTCTTCTTAATACTTATCACTATTTTTTCAACATTTTATCAATTCATTAAAAGAAAGAATTTATCTCTGAAATTAGTAAAAATAATATTGATAAACATTTTAATTATTTTATCGCTTTATAAAACATTTTTTACCAATGAGAAAATATTAGAGTTAAAAGATAAAGATTGGTTAGATTTACAGAAATGGGCAAAGGAAAATACAAAAATTAATGATGTTTTCATAGTTCCACCATATATGAGTGGTTTCAGAATATATTCAGAGAGAACTATTTATACAGATTGGAAGGATGGAACAATGATGAATTTTAACCCTGAATTTGGGTATGAATGGAAAAGAAGGATGGAAAATCTTACTATTCTGAATAAAGATTCACTTGTGATAGGATTTAACAGGTTAAAAGAAGAAGACTTTAAAAGAATATCAGATGAGATATTTGGATGGAATAGCAAACCAGAGAATGTTTATGTTATTACAAAAAAGTTATATGATGGCCTTGAATTGGTTTATAAAAATAGTTCTTTTAAAGTTTACAGGTTCTCAAAGAAATAAATATTATTTAAGATATTCACCTTTCTGAACCACACCTAATGGAAGTCTTGAAGAAAATTCCTTTAAATTTCTTTTAAGTTTGTCGAATTCTGATGTATCAACTGCAAAAAATGAAACTTTATCATCTCCACAAACAACATTGTTGAATATTCTCCATTCACCAACTTTCTTCCATATTTTTGGTAATTTAAACCATGATTCGTATAATATAGCAATTTTTACATCTTTTTCTTTAACAATTCTTTGAAGGTTTATAACATCAAATTTCTTTTCCTTAAATAATTTATAGATTTCGAAATTTGCCAATCCATATATATCTATACATTTTATATCAGAAATAAAATTTGTTGCTCCAATATCGTTTAAAGCAACATTTTCAGAGTTATAGTATTCTTTCAGAAATAGACCCATTTGATATTGTTGTTCATAAATATTTTTTGTTGCCTGGATGGTTTCGCACAAAGCGGATAATCCCCTTCTACCCAATGGGAAAAAAATAAGTAATAGTAACATTATGTATGGAATATCCTGTAAAAAATTTTTTTTATTAAAATTCAGTTTAAATCCTTCAGAAATTTTATAAGAAATCCCTATAGATAATGAAATGATACTAATAGGTATAAGATACGCTTCGTATCTATAAAACCAGCCAGTTTTAGCAAACTCCATATGAAGAAAATACAGTATCATTAAAATAAACATCATAATATTTGACATTTTCCAGAATGATTCACCTTTTTTATATTTTATGGTAAGGATGATTAAAATTGATAAAATAAGTGTTAAAATATGGGGATTTTTCATAATTTCTTTAAATGCCTCCATACCCAAAAAATTCATTATACCTTTAATTGATGATAAATCAGGAAATTTTCCTTTTCTTAAGATTGTATTTGGAAGGAATGCCCAGCCATTTACTTTTGAAATAATTCCGTATAATAAAAAAGGTGAGGCACTAATGATTACTAGTAAAAAAGAAAAGAGAAAATCCCTTTTTAATAAAAAAATAAAACAAACTGCAAAAATCATAAATAAACTTTCATAACGAGTAACTGTGGAAAAAATTCCAATTATAAATAGGAATATTTTTTCTTTTTCAAATTTTTTATGTATTGAGTCTACGGAAAGAATATTTGAAGAAAAATATAAAAAAAGGATTACCAATAATGAATGTAATGTATGCTCTAACCCACATAATGTTAATGAAGATAAAGGTGTCAAAAAGATTATTACAAAAAGTATGATGAATATTGTAATGTTTGATAATATATATTTTCTTAAAATTATATATGAAATAAGGAGGCATAAAGAGGCAAATATTATGTTTAAGATAAGCGGTGTTATTTCATTCACCCCAAAAATAAGATAGGTTAATGATATAAGTAATGTCCATAAAGGTGATGAAGAAGATGATGTAAAATTGTGGTATCTATCAACACTCCATAATCCATATTTTGAAAAATTCTTAGCCATAGCCATATGAATATAAGGGTCATCAAGTGGATAAACAAAATGGCCGTCATTTTCCCTTATAGATAATACAATCAGGATAGAAATAGTTAACCAGAAAATTATCAGTGCTGATATAAAAGGTATATGTCTTTTTATAGTAAGAAATAACTTCATTTTTTTATATTTTAAAAATTTATTTCTATTGTCAAGTAAAATTTGACATTTATATAAATGCCTAAAAGGGGATTCCTTTTATAAATTTGGGCTCAATTTTATCTTTTTGTATTCAGGTGGAATAGTGAAAAAATCATTGTGAATATTATAAGATTTTATGTTTGTGATAGTTATTTCAGTATAGTATTCTTTTATATTACTTTTATCTCTTATTTTTCTAAAGGTCGAAATTTTTAATGGAAATCCCCGTTCATTCTCTTTTAAATTATTAAAAATAATACTATCTATCTGTTGAATACCTGATAAACAATAAAATGTTTTCACATTTAATGGAACATCTTTAAAAATTTTATCATCCGTAAACCAAATTTCTTTTATTTCGTCAATATATATTTTTCTGCTCTCGGATTTAAAATTTATATTTGTATAATACGAGTATTTAATAAAAATATGTCTGCATATAAAATTTTCTAATTTCTCTTTTTCTAACTTTTTAATCTCTACTTTGTAATTTTCTAAATTCTCATTTTTGAATTCGCTTCTTCCAAAAGTAAGTTCAAAATAATTTTTTTCATAAGGATTAACAAAAAAAATTTTTCCAGTTGAAGAATTAAAAATCATATAGGTATTTTTTTTGATTAAATCTTTTCTATATTGGTCAATTTCATTCTCAGATCTAAAATATGGAAAAATAAAATTTAATCTTAGATGCTCATCCTGAAGATAACATTTAACTTTATTTATAGATATATAATCTTCAATATTTGACTTAATTAGCATTGAGTACTCTAACCCTCCATATAAAAATGTATTTATGAATAGAAGAAATAAACTCTTTTTCATATTATTCATTTTATAAAGATTTCATATATAGTCAATATTTTTGTAATAACTAATAAAAACTTACATAAAATAAGATAAGATTGGAATATTTATCATAATTTTTCAGAACCTTGAATTCTTTTATAAAGATATAGTTTTTTACACCATAAAAATATAAAAAATTATAGTATGTTTTAATAAACATACCATATTCTTTCCAGTTGTGAAATAAAAGATAAATTGGTATATTTTTGTTTTTAAAAAAGAGAATGTAATCAGGTAAAAGATGAACATTGCTTGATGCAAGAAATTTGTTCCCAATGGATAATGTTGGTGCTGCTCTGCCAAAAATAACACAATTATTACCAGTAATTTTAACAATCTCTTTTGAAGTATTGAACAAAGTATACTCCTTTTCTTTTAACCATCGGAGATAATGAAATAAATCAAAAATAGATGATATTAATAATACTATTATTAAAAACTTATTTAATCTTGAAAAATTTAAATTATTCTTCCTTTCCTCATATTCTGAATACAATATTAGTATAAAAGGGATTATTAAGATGCATAAAAATAAAGGATATAAAAAAACAAATATGTTATAAAATGTGGCTGAATTAACCCCAATTTTTTCTATAAATAAGTATGGTAAATCCCTGAAAGTAAGATTTGTTATAAAAAGGATAAAAATAAAAGAAATAAAAATAAGTATAAAAAAATTTATTTTTCTAAATTTTTTCCAGTAATCTCTTTGTAAAACAAATATTATTCCAACAAGCAAGATTGAAATAATAATAGAAAGGATAATATTTTGTTTTGTTCTCCCTAAAGAACTATTTAGTAAATGATAATTAGATATCCAAAAAGAGTTTAGAATAATGAAATACCCTGTAATGAAAAATAAAAAAAGTTTTATGTATATATTTTTTAAAAAGAGAGTATATTTCTCGTTTATTAAGATTCCAAAACCAATAACAATGATGGGAATCATAATTATATAGTATCTCATAGGTTGATAACGAAATATTGATATCATAGAACTATTGAAAAAGATGAAGAATAAAGAAAATTTCTCCCATAAATTAATCTGTATGTTTTTTATAATTTTTAATAATACTATAAATATGAAGCATATTCCCAAATAGAACTGGATAGGTGATTGAGAATTAACATTAAATTGTGGAAATGAATAAATGTTATAGATGATTTCTTTTGTGAATAATGTTATTCTAACGTATATATCTCCAGAAGTTCCTGTAAAGAATAAAGAACCACTTTTAGTTATAAAAATGAGCAGAAAAACAAAAAGGAAGGATATTATAAGACCAGAAAGAAAAGAGAATATTCTTATAATGGATTCTTTTAAATTATTTTTTAGGTTATCAAAACATAAAAGAAAAACAGATATAACAAAAGGAAGACTTTGTGGTTTTATAAAGATTGTTAATCCACTGAAAATTCCAGATAAAATAATTAGTAATTTTTTATTTGAAGATATAATATATAAATATATAGAAAGTAAAGAAAAGAAAACTAAAAAAGATTCTGCAAGTGCTAGTTTAGAGTAGAAGATAAATATATGATTAATACCAAATAAATAAAAACATAAAATCGCTATATTTTTGGGAAACATTTTTTTTACTATAAGTAAAAAGATAAAAAGACTAAATATACCAAACAGAATTGATATAGAACGTGCTTGTAAAAAACCAACCCCAAAAATCTTAAAAGTGAGGTAATAGATAAAATAAACAATTGGGAAAAACGATACATCTTTATTTAATAAACTTATTGTCTCAAAATCCCTGTTGGATACTAATCTATCTTTTGATGCTAATGTTCTGAAACCCTCATCTGTAAGATACACGCCAAAACAATACATCTGTTTTGCAGGTGGGTCTGCAAGAGGATAGGCAAAATAAATTAGGATAAAGAATATTAATAGGATAAGAAAAATATAATCTCTCTTTAAAAAGTTTATGAGCATATTTTTATATTATAAAATATCACCATAAAAGTCAATAAATTTTTAATACGATGAATAGTTATTCTTATTTTACAACGATATTTAAAAGTTTATTTTTTACAAAAATCTTTTTAATTATATCTTTCCCATCTATAAATTTCTTTATATTCTCATCTTTTAATGCAAGATTAAATACTTTATCTTCATCTGTATCTTTTGAAACTTCTACCTTTCCCCTTAATTTACCATTTACCTGTATAACAATTGTAACAATCTCGTCAACTATTGCATCCTTATCATATGCAGGCCATTTCTCTAAGAATATACTCTCCTTATCACCAAAGAATGAGTAAAGGTATTCTGATAAATGAGGGGCAAATGGTGCAAGAATCTTTGTGAATTCCTGTATTACATATACATAAGTATCATTCCCTTTATTTTCGTATGATGTTATCTCGTTAAGCATCTCCATTAATCCTGCGACCCCTGTATTAAAAAAGAAATTTTCAATATGTTCTGTAACAAACTTCTTTGTCTTCTCTATTTTTTTATAAAGATAATCATTCTTATCAGGAATGGGATTTTTCTTATCAATAAAAGGTTTAAAATGATTGTATATTCTTTTCAGGAATCTTTCAGAACCTGTGATATCCTTTGTTGACCAGAGTATATCTTTTTCAGGTGGTGCTGCGAATATCACTGCTATCCTTGTTGCATCAAGACCGACCTTATTCATCATATCAATTGGGCTTACTGTATTCCCTTTTGATTTTGACATCACATTACCTTTCTCATCACATACCATACCCTGATTAAAAAGTTTTATCGCAGGTTCATCGTCTTTAAGATAACCCAGATCATATAAGAACTTTGTTATAAACCTGAAATAAATTAAGTGTCCTGTTGCATGTTCAGCACCACCAATATAAAGGTCTATTGGGAACCATTTATCAGCCTCTTTCCTTCTAAAGATTTCCTTATCATTTTTAGGGTCAAAATATCTCAAATGATACCAGGAAGAATCAACAAATGTATCCATTGTATCAGGGTCTCTATGCGCATCTTTACCACATCTTGGGCATTTTGCATTGTAAAACTCTTCACAATCTTCAAGTGGTGACCTTCCCTGAGGTATGAAATTAACTTTATCTTCAGGGGGAAGTAAAACAGGTAATTCATCTTCTGGGACAGGAACAATACCGCAATTCTCACAATGGATTATTGGTATTGGTGTCCCCCAGTATCTCTGCCTTGAAACAAGCCAGTCCCTTAATTTATATGTTATCTTCTTTCTTCCCTTATTTATCTTTTCAAGTTCTTCAGTTATCCTTTCTATTGCATTCCTTGAATCCATTCCTGAAAATTTATCTGAATTAACAAGTATTCCATATTCTTCATAAGCATTTTCAAGTTTTTCAGGTGGATAATCTTTTCCATCAGGGCTTATTACAACCTTGATAGGAAGTCTGTATTTTTTAGCGAACTCAAAATCCCTCTGGTCGTGCGCAGGGACACCCATAACTATTCCTGTTCCATAACTTGAAAGGACATAATCTGCAACGAATATTGGAACTTTTTCACCTGTGAATGGATGGATTGCATAAAGACCTGTGAATACACCTGTTTTTTCCCTCTCAACACTCTGTCTTTCAATCTCTGTCAATATCAAAGCATTATCAATGTATTTCTCCACTTCTTTGTTCTTCAATCCTCTTGCAAATGGATGTTCAGGTGCAACGGATATGAATGTTACCCCAAATAGAGTATCAGCCCTTGTTGTGAAGACAGGGAGTTTTTCGCCAATTTCAGTCTCAAATTCAATCTCCGTCCCCTCACTCTTCCCTATCCAGTTTCTCTGCATAGTCTTTATGTTTTCAGGCCATTCTTTTAATCTTTCAATCCCCTGTAATAATCTTTCTGCATATTCTGTTATCTTAAAGAACCATTGTTCCATCTCTTTTTTAACAACGATTGCATCGCATCTCCAGCATCTACCTCCAATTACCTGTTCATTTGCCAAAACTGTTTTACAACCAGGGCACCAGTTCACAAATGATTTTTTTCTATAAGCAAGCCCTCTTTCATAGAGTTTTAAGAATATCCATTGATTCCATTTATAGTAAGAAGGGTCGCAGGTTGTCACTTCCCTATCCCAATCATAACTTATATTTAGAAGTTTAAGCGTATTTTTTGATGTATTTATATTGTTATATGTCCATTTTTTTGGTGATTCTCCTCTCTTTATTGCAGCCTGTTCAGCGGGTAAACCGAATGCATCCCAACCAAAAGGATGTAATATATCAAAACCATTCATTCTTTTATATCTCCATATCAGGTCTCCAATAACATAATTCCTGCAATGACCAATATGTATATCACCAGATGGGTAAAGGAACATTTCAAGAAGATAAAACTTCTTTTGAGGATTTTCAGGTGTTTTATGTAGGTTTATTCTTTCCCATCTTTCTTTTGCTATTCTTTCTATTTCTTTGAAGTTGTATTCCATACTTTTCATTTTACAAAAAATTTAAAAAAAGTCAATTTAAAAATTTTCTCATCTAAGTTTTATTATGGAGCAACAGAGTTTATTCAGGGACAGGTTTTATCATCTAAAAGGTGTTTTTATCTTTAGTTTTTTTTCTTCAACTTTTATTTCTATCTCTTTTGCTTTAAAGAATTCACCATCTATTTCACCAAGGAAGTTTTTCTCACCTATTATTTTTAATTTCTTACCCCTTCTATAGAAAAGATTTTTATATTTTAGATGCTTTGCATCATAGACAGGTAAAAGAACCTCTGTTATAAATTTCACAATATTTGTATCTTTCACATAAAGGAATTCCAGGAACCCATCATTAATTTCTGCCATAGGTGCTATGAACATACCACCTCCAAAGTATCTTCCGTTTGCAGCACCTATTATTGTTATCCTTGCCTCTTCTATCAATTCATCATCTATATATATTTTCACATTAAAGGGCTTGAATGTCATTATTCCAAGTAAACTTGATATGAGGAAAGATGTGTTTCCACTCATTATTTTAGGAAGTCTTTTTGAGATATTCACAACACTTCCCCCAAGACCTGCATCAAGGACATTTATGAAGAACCTTTTCCATTCACTTTCGTTATTCCTGAATATAACACTACCAACATCGGATTCAATAAAATTTCCATTGAGAATTGTTTCAATCGCATCTTCAACATCTTTAATCCCCAGTGTTTTCACAAAATCAACACCTGTTCCAATTGGAATTATCCCTATCTCAGGTAATTCTTCTTGTTCTGTTGAAAGGACACCATTCACAACCTCATTTATTGTCCCATCCCCACCTGCTGGAATGATTATTGAACTCCTCTTCACAGATTCTTTTGCTAAATGTAATGCATGTAAAGGGTATTCTGTTATACTTAATTCTGTTTTGAAACCTTTCTCTTTCAACCTTCTTTCGGCTCTGAAAACGATTTCCTTCATTTTTATAAAGGAGAAGAAATTCACTATAAGATGTGCGACCTTCATCTTTCCCCTATTATAAGAAATCTTTTTCTCCCAAAATCTTTAAGGTTATCCTTTGAATAAAGAATAGTTATGAAACCAGACCTTTTCCCTAAATAAATAATATTATCTTTAACGAAAAGTGCACCACAAATCCATATTGAACCCGAATAATCAGGTGAAATAATAAGAGAACCATTCACATATAAAAGACCTTTCCAGTAAATATTAGTATACCCTTCCATTTTCGCATCACCATCTATGAAAAGAATACCTTTCCCTCTTATATCATTTTTTATCTCTTTCATCCTGTAATAAGAATAGTTTGTATCCTCAATAAATAAAACATCCTTCCATTCTTTATCTTTTGTATCCATATAAAACTCACCAGTCTCTTTATTTTCATACTTTGATTTATGATATAAATTGCAGAATTTAATACTTGTATTGAATGGGATTTCACTATGGTCATATTCACATAAAGAAAATGGGCTTATTGAATCTACATATATTTTTCCATAATATAATACATCAGGAAGTTTTTCATAACTTTCTACTATCTCATACTCTTTTTCTTTTATTTTTTTACCCATCTCTTCCTTTATATGAACCAAAATCACAGGATTATAATGAGGAAAGAATTCCTTTGGTTCACCTATGAACTGGAGTTTGTTCTTCTCATCATAGAAATAAATGAGACCATCTTTATTTTTATATGAAATCTTTATCTCAGGGTGATAATCATCATTCTGGAAAAAAGACCTTATTGATTTATTCCTTTCATTTATGATAAAAAATGATGATGGATCCACTGTCTTCATTTCACTTATGAAAAATGGATTATCAATCTCTGACAATCTATAAAGAACCTCATTAAGTGATGTTTCAAAAGAATTTTGTAGTATAAAATCGTTAATCTCCGAAGAAACCTTTTTAATCTCAATATTAAGGTTTAGAAGAAGGGTAAAAGCAAAAAAAGAAAAAATAAAAACGAGAAATAAAGAGAGTAAAAGAATATAACCTTTATTCATCAATTTATCTTATGTTAAACTTTATGTTCTTTATTGTATAAGCACCATCTGTATCTTCTGCTTTTACAGAAACAATCACATCTGTTGAGGATGGTATTTCACCAGTAATAACACCATTATCATCAATGGAAAGTGGTAAACTTGAAGAAACTATTGAATATTTTATCTTATCACCATCAGGGTCAATAGCATTCACCTTAAAGTTTAAATTATTAGATGATATTTTAGTGGAATCTTCCTTCATTACGAATTGTGGGGGTGAATTCTGGACATATATCGCAGCACTTACAAAATTATCCGATATTTCTTCACCATCGTCCGCGCGGACAACAAAGTTTATCACATCACCTTTCTTAAAGTTCCCTTTCAATATATTCCCTTTCTCATCAAGTTTCTTATTATTTAAGAACCAATCGTATATAAATTTCACTTCGTCCCCATCTATATCTTCCGCTTTTCCAATAATTTTTATCTCCTTTGTTGTTGAATAAACTGTTTCAGGTTCAACATTTGCACCAATCATTCTAGGCCTTGAATTCATAATGTATTTTGGTTCTGTTTTAAAAGGTTTTCCGTATTCCTTCCCATCAAATGGTGTTATTTCAACATATATCCTATCACCTTTTGAGAGTGGTGAGAGTTGTATTTCTTCTGTCTCAAGATACTCTTCATCATTCACGAACCATTTAAATTTATATGTTATATTATCCTTATCATCATCCTTACCATATACCCTTACACTCGCTTTTAAATCTTTACTAAGCCTTGAAGGAAAAATCTCTGCTTTTTCAATAGAAGGAGGGGAGTTTTTTAAACCTTCTTTCCCTTTTTTACCACAGGAAATAAATAATATTATTATGATTAAAAGTATCTTAATATTTACCTCCTTTCTCTATCTCTATTATATCTACCTCTCCTACATATTTTATGCTTAAAACATTTATAACATTGTCAAGTATATCACTGACTTCTTCAATAGGATAAGGGATTTCCAGTTCAAGTTCAAGATAGCAAGGGAATTGGACGTTTGAGAATGGAATTGGTTCACCCAATGTATCAACGAGAAAATCAGGGTTATCCTTTATAGTGAGGTCAATAGGTTCTTTAAGTTTAAATTCCCCATAATCTTTTATTTTTAGAATCCCGTCTTTATAATCCTCGCAGAGAACCCATAATCTCATTATAAAGTTTTCCTTCTTCTCTTCTTTTTTATTCCATGGGAAAGATAAAATACATAGAATAATCATTAAATTTTGCATATTTACCTCCTTTTCCACATAATAAGACCACCTCTTGGGTTATAGACAAACTGTATATTATTTATCGTCGTAACTGTTCCCATAGATTGGACATATATTTTCTCATCAGTTGGCCCTACATATAAACTTGGTTCTGAAGGCAATCCTGGACCAAGTTCCTGAGATATTGGATATTCACCTGTTACAGGGGGTAATATAGGAATCTTATATGCTGTTCCTGTTATATAATAGACTGCGTAAAGCCTTCCCAATCCACCAGATTGACATATATCACCTGTTGGCTGGAATGTTGTGAATAGAAGAGTTCCACCTATTATATAAGGTCTCGTTGTAGATTTTTCAGCAGTGTGTGGAAGTAGCCTGAACCAACCCTTCCTGTTTCTTACATAATTTTCAAGTTCACTAAATTTTTTTATCCCTGGAATACCTAAAACCGAATCAGGGCCATATATATGGACATTTGATATGTTCACAAGTTCCGACATAGAAACTGTTGAGGATGTATCAAGGTCTTTTATCCCAAAGAAATATTCCTGTGTTGAATCCGCCTCATCGTCGTTTGAGAAATACTTACCTGTTCCAAAGTAGATCCAGAGATTACCCTGTTCATCAAGTGTTGCAGCAGGTGCTTCTGTGATAGGTCTTGTTGGTCCGAAAAGTTTTGTCATAGACCAGTGAGATGGAACAGAATCTTCCCTTGTGTTTATCCTGTATAAGTTCCCTTTAAAATCTTTTGCAAAACCATTCCCAATGCTATCATAGTATGTTCCAAAATAAATAAGGTCAACATTGTAATCAAGGTCAAAGTCAACAGATATAATATCACCTATTGCTGAACGGGATTCAGGGACTGTGAAGGATTTTACGGTATCACCTGTTGCAAGATTTAAAACATATATTTTTGCCTTTTTTGAACTCCATCCATTGAATTGTGTTGGTCCTGTCCCAACAATCAAATACCACTTATTTTTCACCTTTATTACATTTGGATAGGATGTTGAATATGTAGTATCTGGTATTCTCCACTCCCAGAGAACATTGGGTGATTCAGGGTCTGTTACATCAATGCAAGCATATCCTGAAGAGAGTATTAAACCTGATGGTAAGATGTATTTAGTTCCTCCCATCCTGAAACCAGAGATTAAGACTGTTCCCCAACCATTTGGGTGTGTATTATCATTACTGAAAATCTGGGCATCTGTTGGATAAGGCTTGAGGTCAACATAATAAACATGGCAATAACTCTTATCCTTTAGCCATTTTAAATGTGGTAATAGATTAAATGGTATATATGCCCATAGTTCTTTACCGATTGGATGCCCACCTTCATCAACATGCCCTGCTATATATTTTGAAGAATCAGTATAATAATATCCTATGTTTACACAATGTAGCATACCATCATTTGCACCTGCATAAACAACAGACCTTCTTTTTTCATCAAGACTATATTTCCTGTAAAATGTCAAATAACTTGTATCACCATAAAGAAGGTCATATCTTTCCATTGGTGTTCCAACAACAAGTGGTGATGAAAATATAATATCACCAAGTTTGTATACCCTTTGATCTGGCAATGTCCTTGACCTGAGATTGGGATAATCAGTCCCCCTAATATAATTTATTAGAGTATCTGCTGCCCCATCGCTTGATACATGGAGGTATGGCTTAATGATATTTCTATTTGCTGTTTTAAAATCTATCTCATTGTTGTTTATAAATGTGAATATATTCCTATTTGATGGTGAAATATTCAAAAGATATTTACCAAGGTCAAAAAGAGGTCTTAAATTATCATAGTTTACTACATCAACAAATTCTAATTCCTTATTATCACCGTTTACATCCCTATATCTAAATATCTTTGTCTCAGAAGAGGAGGTATCATATTGCATTTCTATCACATAATCTCTTTTAAGATTCAACTCAAGATTACCTTCTGTCTCCTCTCTCAGATTGCCGAAAGGGTCAACCCATACTCCCTGAAGCATACCTATCCAGTCAACATATTGTTCTCCAAAATACTTCCTTGGATAATACATTGCATAAGTTCCAACACCTTCACCCCTTGTCCCTGTTGCCACAATAGCGGTTGCTGTACCTGAAGAGACTGTTGCCATAATCTCGTATAAAATCTTCTTTATACCATTCTCAAGTTCCTGCCCATTCTCTGCTTCATAGTAATTGTCTGGAACACCATTATTATCTTTATCATACTCTTCTAATTGGGGTATATTATCCTTATTATTATCTATAAATCCACCCCATTTTGCAATACACTTAAAAAGCCCTGCACCTGTTCCAAACGAAAAGACTGAATAGAAATTTATGCTCTGTTTATCCGGAAGGTACCAGTTCCCATCCTGTCTTAGGTCTGTTATATGACCATAGTATGCGTAATCATCAGCAGGATGGTCTGTATTACCTGAACCATCTGTGCAATCGTATGTATCAATATCCCAGGATTCCTGTGTTCCACCTCTGTGATTATTATTATAACTGCAAAGGTTATCTGACCACGGCCCAGAAGGTAGGTGCGAATCCGTTGTTATTCTTGTATCTGTATTTGATTCACCATCACCTATAAGTATAACAAAACTCTTTGCACAAGAAACAGGATAAACATTCTGGCCACCAAAACTTCTATAATATGGGTCCCATTTTGTTTGAGTTCCATGGTAGGTATATGCTCCAAAATGGCTTTGGCAGTATCTTATATAATGTATTGCCTCCATAACCGCATTTCCAGTATTTGTTCCACCTTCGGGAACTATATTATTTATAGCATTTAAAAAAGGTTCCATAGAAGGTGTCTCGTCTGTCTGATAAAATTCCCTTAAAAGTGTGAAATTGCCTGTTGATGTTGAAAATATCATAAGTGCAAATCTTGGTATCTCCTCACCTGCATCCCAGTTACCATCAAGGTCTTTATCCGCTATCTGCCTTATAACACCCATTTTTAAATAGACACTCATATTTGAGACATCTATGTTGTTTTTATAAGTTTTTATAGTAGTGTAATAATAATTTCCATATTTCCTGTATCTTCGCTGTATATAAAATTCTTCAGGCTTATTGCTCATATAAGCAGGTTTGGAAATACGATAAACAGTATCAACCCT
>Ga0123519_10006746_pt1 | contig 17942 bp, 16 predicted proteins | sample YelNatPaOPRAMG02_FD_87396 | JGI IMG/M metagenome (GOLD analysis project Ga0123519, IMG submission 87396) | Hot spring microbial communities from Yellowstone National Park - Yellowstone National Park OP-RAMG-02 (version 2) | ecosystem: Environmental > Aquatic > Thermal springs > Hot (42-90C) ... | reverse complement strand
GCCGACTTTGAAAAAGCCCTGTGGGCGGCGCCATAACCCTTGACATGCCCCCCCTTTCAGAGTATGCTAGCGCTATTCCCAGGCATGTCTTCACCCATGTCGGGGACTTGGTGGTGATGGAGCCGTGCAGCAAGGATTGTTCTACGACGAGGCCAGAATCTATGTGCGCGGGGGCGATGGCGGCTCCGGCTGCGTCAGCTTTCGCCGCGAGAAGTATGTGCCTTACGGTGGGCCCAACGGCGGCAACGGCGGCGCCGGCGGCGACGTCTACCTGGTGGCCACGGCGCATCTGACCACGCTCATCGATTTCAAGAAGCGCAGCCACTTCCGCGCCGAACGCGGCGCCCACGGCGGCGGCAAGGACAAGCAGGGCGCCCGCGGCGCCAACCTGGAGATCCCCGTGCCGGTAGGGACGGTGGTGCGCGACGCCGACGGCAACGTCCTGGCCGACCTGGTGGAGGTCGGCCAACGCGTGCTGGTGGCCCGTGGCGGCCGTGGCGGCCGCGGCAACGCCGCCTTTGCCACCCCCACCAACCAGGCACCGCGCATCGCCGAGAACGGCGAGCCGGGCGAGGAGCGCTGGATCACCCTCGAGCTGCGCCTGCTGGCCGACGTGGGCATCGTAGGCATGCCCAACGCCGGCAAGTCGACCCTGCTCGCAGCGGTGAGCGCCGCGCGGCCCAAGATCGCCGACTATCCCTTCACCACCCTGGCGCCAAACCTGGGCGTGGCGGAGGTCGACCGCAGGGCCATGGTTCTGGCCGATATCCCCGGCCTCATCGAGGGCGCGCACGCCGGCGCCGGCCTGGGCACCAGCTTCCTGCGCCACATCCAGCGCACGCGCGTGCTCATCCACCTCTTGAATGGCCTCTCGGAGGACCCCATTGCCGACTGGCGGCAGATCAATCAGGAGCTCGAGCTCTACGACCCCATCCTGGCTGCCAAGCCTCAGGTTGTGGCGCTGAACAAGATGGACGTGCCAGAGGTGCGCGAGCGGTGGCCCCAGATCAAACTGGAGCTCGAGGCCGCGGGCGCCGAGGCCATGGCCATTTCGGCTGCCACCGGTGAGGGCACGCGCGATCTCCTGCGGCGGGTAGCCGTGCTGCTGGAGACCACGCCGGCGCCGCCGCCTCTGGCGGCCCCACCTGTCCTCCGCCCCCACGAGCGGCCCGAGCAGGCCATACGGGTGCGCCGTGAGCCCGACGGCGCCTTCCGGCTGGAAGGAGAGCGCATCGAGCGCGCGGCAGCGATGACGCCCTGGGGCAACGAGGAAGCGGTGGACCGCTTCCAGCGCATCCTGCGCGCCACGGGCGCGCAAGCTGCACTGGAGGAGGCCGGGGTAGAGAGCGGCGACACGGTGCGCATCGGCAATGTCGAGTTGGAATGGGAGTGAGGCGCGATGCGTGCTGCGTAATGCGTCCTGCGTAACGGCGTCGACGAGCAGGGCAGCCCGCACCAAGACGAGGGTACGCAATACGCAGTACGCAATACGCAATACGTAGTACGCATCACGCCTCACGCATCACAGTCTGGGGTATGCATCGTTGAGAATTGGCATCCTCGGGGGTACCTTCGATCCGATCCACTACGGCCATCTGATCCTGGCAGAAGAGGCGTGGGCATGCCTCGAGCTCGAGCGCGTGCTCTTTGTCCCCGCCAGGGAGCCGCCCCACAAGCTGCGCCAGCCCAACTCGCCCGCTGCCGACCGCCTGGAGATGGTGCGCCTCTCCGTCGCCTCGAACCCGCACTTTGACGTGTCGGACATCGAGCTGGCGCGGCCCGGCCCCTCCTACACCGTGGATACCCTGGCCCTGCTGCAGGAGGCGCTGGGCCCTCAGGCCGAGCTCTACTTCCTGATGGGGCTGGATTCCCTGGCGAACCTGCCCACGTGGCACGACCCGGCAGGCATCGCGGCCCGCGCGCGCCTCGTGGTGGCCCGCCGCCCCGGCTACGAGGCGGACCTGGAGCGCCTGGAGGGCGTGCTGCCGGGGATCACGGCCCGCACCCATTTTCTGGATCTCCCCGAAATCGGCATCGCCTCCCACGACCTGCGGCGGCGGGTACGAGAGGGCTTGCCCATCCGGTACCAGTTGCCCGAAGCGGTGGAGGAGTACATCTACGCGCGCGGCCTCTATCGGGAGATGAGCGCCGAGAGGAATGCGCAGTGATGGAGACGGGCCCACGCATCCTCTTTTCGACCGGCGCACTCTACCTGCACCCCCTGCGCGCGGCCTTCGAGTTGGCCTCTGCTGCGGGCTGCGATGGCGTCGAGCTCGACGTCTCGCCCGTATCGCTCCTGCACTCGGCCCGGTCCATTGCCCGGCTGGCCGCCTCGACGGGCATGCCCGTGCGGGCCGTGCACCCGCCGCTCTTCCTGCTGCCGGGCTGGAAGAACGAGCGCCAGGCGCTGCCCCGCCTCATCGATCTGGCCCTGATGGTGGAAGCGCCCACCATCGTCATCCACCCGCCGAAGGTCATGCGCTTGGAGAGCACCCGGGCCGGCGCTTTTGCCGCCCGGCTCACCGAGGCCCGGCGGCGCCTCGAGGGCACGGGCACCCAGGTCACCGTCGAGAACCCGGGCTTCTTCCGGCCGGGGGACCACCTGTACGCCTTCTGGCGCCTGCCGGCCCTGCACCGCTTGGCCGAGCAGTGTGGCGTCGCCATGACGCTCGACACCACCCACGCCGGGTCGTCGCCGTTCCCGCTTATGGAGTCCTACACCATCGTGCGCGACCGGCTGGCCCACATCCACCTGAGCGACCTGTGCAGGCCGCCCCGCTGGCTCGACCGGCCCTGGCTCTACAGCTACTTCAGGCACCACCAACTGCCGGGCACCGGCAGCCTGCCGCTGCAGTCGCTCATCAGGGCCGCGGTCCGCGACGGCTTTGGCGGTGACATCACCCTCGAGCTGAGCCCCACGGCGCTCGAGATATGGAGCCCGGCACACGCCCGCAGCCACCTGGCCGATGCCGTGGCCACGGTGCGGCGCTGGCTGGCCGGCAAGCTATGAGGTCCATGAGTCAGATGATAGACACCCACCGCATCCTCGCCATCGATATCGGTGGCGGCACCCAGGATATCCTGCTCTTCGACGCCGCGCAGCCGGTGGAGAACTGTGTGCAGCTCATCCTCCCCGCACCCACGGTGGTCGTCGCCGGGCGCATCCGCCGCGCCACGGCCGCCGGCCAGCCAATCTTCCTGACCGGGAGGCTGATGGGCGGTGGCGCGTGCGTGAGTGCTCTCAAGCGCCACCTGCGCGCCGGCCTGCCCGCCTACGCCACGCCCCAAGCTGCGCTCACGGTGCGCGACAACCTCGACGAGGTGCGCCAGCTCGGCGTGCAGATCGTCGAGGCTTGCCCCGACCCGGCCGCAGTGACCGTCATCACCGGCGACCTGGACCTGGCGCACCTGCGGGCGGCCCTCGCCCCCTATGACGTCGACCTGCCCAGCACGGTGGCAGTGGCCGTGCAGGATCACGGCCAGTGCCTCAGCGGGCGCAATCGGGTGTTGCGCTTCCACATGTGGCGCGACTTGGTGATGGCAGGGGGTAGCCTGCACGACCTGGTGTATGTGGCGCCACCCCCGCATCTGACACGGATGCGGGCCATCCAGGAGGCGTATCCCGGAGCGATTCTGATGGACACGGCGGCAGCCGCCATCTGGGGTGCGCTCGAGGATCCCCTCGTGGCCGCGCACAGTGCGGAGGGGCTGGTGGTGCTGAACGTGGGCAACCAGCACATCCTGGGCGCCCTGGTGCAGGGCACGCGCATCTGGGGGCTGTTTGAGCACCATACGGTGTTGGTCGACCGGGCCAACCTGCGCGAGCTGGTGCAGGCGCTGGCCACCGCCACCCTCACCGACGAGGCCGTCCTGGCGGCCAACGGCCACGGGGCGACCATCCACCCGGAGTACCGGCCCTGGGGCGGCGCACCCTTTGTCGCCGTCACTGGCCCGCGCCGCGCTCTGGCCGATGGGCTGGGCTATTACCCCGCTGCCCCGTATGGCGATATGATGCTCGCCGGCGCCTTTGGCCTGGTCGCCGCCGTACGCCAGCTCTCGGCTGCGGAAAGCGGAAAGGAGGCGTGATGGGCTTTATTATGACCGTGCTGGGCTCGATCCCCTCCTCGGGCCTGGGCATGATCCTGCCCCACGAGCACCTGTTCACCGACCTGCGCGGCCCGGCGGCGGAGGGCTACGCCCAGGCCGACATCGCCCACGTCGTGGAGCGCCTGCGACCCTACATCGAGGAGATCAAGGCGCTGAGGGTCACGGCGCTGGTCGAGGCCACGCCGCTGGGGGTGGGGCGCAACATCCATGCCGTGCGTGCCGTGGCCGAGGCCGCCGATTTCCCCATCGTCGCCGCCACCGGTGCCTACCGCGAACCGTTCGTCCCGGCGGAGCTGCGCGCGCTCTCGCAAGCCGCGCTGGCCGAGTGGATGGTGCGCGAGTTGACCGAGGGCATCGAGGGCACCGGCGTGCGGGCCGGCTTTATCAAGCTTTGTGCCACCGACGAGGGCCTCACCCCACTGGAGGAGCGCCTGCTGCGCGCCGCGGCCCAGGCCTCTCGCGCCACCGGCGCCGCCATCGCCAGCCACACCAAGCGCGGCGCCGTCGCCCTGCGGCAGGTCGAGATCCTGGCCGAGGAGGGGGTCGAGGCGCGACGATTCATCTGGGTGCACGCCCATTGCGAGCCCGATGTCGAGCTGCAACTGCGCCTGGCGCGGCGCGGCGTCTTTCTGGAGTACGACGCCATCGGCCAACCCGGCCTCGCCGACGAGCTCTTCATCGGCCTCCTGCGCCGCGCCTGGGATGCGCATTGCAGCGCGCGCGTGTTGCTCTCACACGATGCCGGCTACTATCGCCCCGGTGAGCCCAACGCGCCCATCCGCGGCTTTGGCTACCTGATGCAGGCCTTCCTCCCCAAGCTGCGCCAGGCCGGCTTTGACGAGACTGCCATCCGCACGCTGGTGGAGGACAATCCCAAGCACGCGTTCCAGTGGTAGTCAGTTGTCAGTTGTCAGTTGCCAGTGGTCCTCTGCCCATGGCGCGGACGCCGCGGACAACTGACCACGGACAACTGACCACTGACAACTGACCACAGGCCATTGGCCCGCTACTGCTTGAGCTCCGCCACGGTCTTGGCGTCGAGCCGCTTGACGAGCTCCACCACCAGGCGCACCGCGGCATCGAAATCGCCGCGGTTGATGATGCCCTGGTGGCTGTGGATGTGGCGGCTGGGCACGGCGATGACCAGCGAGGGCACGCCGCTGGCATTCTGGTGGATGGGGCCGCCATCGGTGCCGCCGCGGGGCAGCACATCGAGCTGGTAGGGAATGCCGTGGGCGCGCGCCGTCTCGACCGCCAGGTCGCGCAGCCGCAGGTTGGGGATCATGCTGCCATCGTAGGCCAGCAGGGCCACGCCCCCGCCCAGCTTGGTGGCGCTTTCCTCGGGCTTCATATCGGGCACATCGCCCGCCAGGCCCACCTCCATCACCAGGCCCACGTCGGGGTCCACAGCGTGGGCGCTGGTGCGCGCTCCGCGCAGGCCTACCTCCTCCTGCACCGTGCCCACGCCATAGAGGGTGTTCGGGTGCGGCTGGCCCTTCAGAGCCCGGAAGGCCTCGACAAACATCGCGCAGCCCACCCGGTCGTCCCATGCCTTGGAGAGATAGTTCCTGCCACCGGCGAGGATGGTGAACTCGGTGCGCGGCACGATCGGGTCGCCGACGCGGACTCCCATCTCCTCCACCTGCGCCTTGCTCGTCGCGCCGACGTCGATGTACATCGCGTCCTTCTCGACGACCTTGTTGCGCTCCTCCTCCTTGAGCATATGGGGCGGCTTGGCGCCGATCACCCCCACCACGTCGCCCTTGGCGGTCTTGATGACCACCTGATGCGCCAGGAGCACCTGGTCCCACCAGCCGCCCAGGGGCAGGAAGCGGATGAAGCCGTTGTCGGTGATGAAGCGGACCATCAAGCCCACTTCATCCATATGGCCGGCGAGCATGATGCGTGGGCGCTCGGCTGTTCCCGGCAGGGTGGCGATCAGGCTGCCCAGCCCATCCTGGGTGATCTCTGCGGCCGTGCCCTCCAGTGCCCGCCGCAACACGGCCCGCACCTCGCCTTCATACCCCGGCAGCCCGGGCGCCTCAGTGATCTCTTTCAAGAACCGCTCGGTGGCATCCATGAACCAACCCTCCTTGTTGGCGGGCCGCACCTACCGCGGCCCCAGCGGCAACCCTCAAAACGTTTCCCCCACCAAGAGCACAGAGAGCAAAGAGCCTTTGTGTGTTTGGCGGCGGGTCTCTGCACCTCTATCTCACTCGGGCACGGCAATCGGCTGCGGTGCCCCCGTCTCGGCCGCCACCCAGGCATGCGCTGGGTCGATCGACGAGCGGATGAGGTGCCCATCGCCCGCCATGCCCCACAGGTAGTAGACCTGATAGCCCGGCGCCGTTGCCAGGGGATGGTAGCCTCGGGCCGCTGCGAAAGCGTCGTCGTTGCCCATGACGTACACCTGGTTCAACGCCCCGTCGGCCGAGTAGAGGTACTGCAAGGCAAACCCCTGTGGCGGGTCGATCTGGAAGAAGGCCGCCTCCTCCAGCCGCACCTCATCAGGATAGCGATCCTCGTCGTGCTTGTGCGGGGGGTAGCTGGCCCACTGGCCGGGCTCCACAAAGGTCTCGCCCACCAGCAGGCGGCTGGCAGGGAACGCCTCATCGACGATGGGGTAGACACGACGGCGAAAGCTGCCTGCCCCCTCGGCCTCCATACGTATCTGCCCGGCCTCGATCAGCCTGGGCAGAAAGTCCTGGTCCGAGCGGGCGCTGAACACCGCGAGGTCGGCGGGCTTGACGCCTGACACCGTGTACCGCCGGTGCCGCGGCACGTAGACGGCCATCGCCGGCCCGGCGAAGACGCTCACCCGCTCCAGGTTCCACTGCTGCGCATCGACCTGCACCCTGCAGGCGCCGCTCAGCATCACGAGCACCGCCTCTCGCCCTTCCTGAGAGAAGGTGAACTCTTCATCGCGAGGCACACGCAGCAGGCCAAGCTCCAGGTATTCGAGGCCGGCATCGCCCGGACCCACCAGCTTGTTGTACCCTGGTTGGCGCTCATAATGAAACGTGCGCTGCACACCGCACCTCCCCACTACCGAGTAGCCCCCGATTCTACCGCATCGCCCCCAAAACGCAAGCCCCTCAAGCCCGCCTGCAGGGCTAAGTCCCGCCTATGTCACCCCTTCGCCCTGCCCAGAACAAGCTCTGAGCAGGTTCTGCGGGCCTCCCAACGTGGCGCATACCGGCCTGCGGAGGGTCCCGGCTACACATAACGCCGACTTGGCAAAGGCCCTGGCTCGGCCGTCGCTTGGTCTTGACCGCAGCCTTGCTGCGCCTATACTCACGCGCATGGGTTTTTGCTGGCATAACCGGGGAGGAAACCATGCCCACTGAGGACCTGGCCACCCTCATCGCAGATTTCACACACCGCCGCGTATGGGCCGTCGTTGGCGTCTCCGCCAATCCCCACAAGTTCGGCTACCGGGTATTCAGGGACCTACGACAGGCCGGCTACCGGGTCTATGGGGTCAACCCCAGGGTCCAGGAAGTCGATGGCGAGACCATCTACCCGTCGCTGGAATCCCTGCCTGAGCGCCCGGAGGTGGTGGACCTTGTGGTGCCCCCCGCAGTGACCGAGCAGATTGTGCAGGAATGCGCCCACCTGGGGCTGGAGCGGGTGTGGATGCAGCCTGGCGCCGAGTCCGAAGCGGCCATCGAGTACTGTCGCAGGCACGGCATTCAGGTAGTCCACGACGCCTGTGCCATGGTCGAGAAGCTCCACTGGCCGGAGGCGTGACGGGCGCTCTGGCGCTCCGCCCGACCAGCGTCCGGAGGGCAATCGAGCGTGAGGAGCGATCTATGGCGATTGAGAGCCTTCCGCAGGCCGATGATGCGAGCTTTGACGAGGTCGTGTTCAGCGGTGGCAAACCGGTGCTCGTCGAGTTCTTCGCGCCCTGGTGCCCCCACTGCCGCAAGATGGCACCGGTGCTCGAAGAGCTGGCCCGCGAGTATGATGGCCGGGTGCGCCTGGTGCAGGTGAACGTCGAAGCCGCCCCCGACCTGGTGGTGCGCTACCAGTTGCGCGGCGTGCCCACCCTCTTGGTGTTCGACGAAGGGAAAGAGATCAGTCGCCTCATCGGCGAGGTGCCAAAAGAAGAGCTCATGGTACGCCTCAACAAGGCCCTGGCGCCGGCCCCGGTGCGGGGGTGACTCCAGCCGGTCACTCCTCGCGGTAGGTGGCCCAGGCGTCGGGCGACTCGTAGGCTTGCACGTAGGCCAGCCGCACCTGCGGCAGCGCCTCACGCAGCGCCTGGTAGATGGTGCGCGCGATGTTCTCAGCCGATGGGTTGATGGCATCAAAGGGCGGCGTCTCGTTCAGGTTGGTGTGGTCGAAGCGGGCCAGGATACCATCGAGCACGCGCTTGAACTCGGTGAAATCGAGGGCCAGGCCGATCTCGTTCAACGTGTCGCTCGCCACGCAGGCCACCACCTCGTAGCGGTGGCCGTGCAGGTTCTCGCAGCGCCCCTGATAGCCGCGCAACGCGTGGGCGGCGTCAAAGTGCCGCCGGACGCAGACCTCGTACATGCCCACTCCTTTCGAGCCCATCTGCTACTCGACAATCTCGCGCCGGGCATCGGCCCACACCAGGCGCAGGCGCCGCTGGCCCAGGGCGATGGTGATCTCTGCCGGGTCGAACCCGGCCTGGGCGTAGGGGTTGTCGTAGCGCGGGTAGCCGTGCAGCGAGAGCGGCACGCCCTCGCGCCGCAGGGGCCCGCGCCAGCCGAACTCCAAGAGCCCCTGCGATGGCGACCGGTAGCGGACCCGCAGCCGCCCAAAGCTGAGCGGCGCGGCGACGATCCGCTGGCAGAACGCGGCAAAGTCGCCATCACACGCCCGGCGCCCCAACTCGCAGACCCAGATGTTCTCCTTGCCCTCGGCCACCACCTCACAGGGCAAGCCCCGCCAGCGCTCCTCGCTCCAGCGGTAGGGGCGCTGCGAGCGGAGCGCCAGATAGCCCTCCCCTTTGCGGGCCAGGACCCAGCCATCCCGCTCCACCACCTCATCGAAGGCGGCCTGCGGCAGCCAGGCGTGGGTGAAGAGCAGCCGGTTGGTGAGGTACAGGCCGGGCGCCGTGTCGATATTGTACACCGCCAGGGCCACGTTTTCCACCTGGGCCGCGCGGGGCAGTGTGCCCGAGCCGGCCCAGTAGTTGGGCGTCGGTCCCTCGCGGCGCGCCGGGTGCGTGGTGAAGCAGACGGCATCGGCGGCGAGGGTGGCCTGCCAGATGTGCTGTTGGTCGCCCCCGTAGCCGGCGCGATAGTCCTGCGCGGTGCTGAGCATATAGTCGGGCGTGCGGTAGGTGTACAGGTTCACCTCACTGCGCAGGTTGCGCGTGATGTCGCGCGCAAAGGCCCGCGCCACCAGCGGCAGCAGGCCCAGGCGGCCGGCGATGCGGATCAGGCGGCGCTGGCGGCGCAGGGGGGCAAAGTACCAATTGCCCCACCAGCGGTAGGCATCCATCATGCGCACCATGAGGTTGATCGTGCGCGGGTGGGTGTAGGCCTCCAGGCTCAGCCACACCATGCCGTCTTCCGGGTCTTTGAAGCCCAGGCCCCAGCGGCTCGCCTCCTCCACGCGGATGCCCATGCGCTGCCGGTTCACCAGCACGGGCCGTGCCTGGTCGTTGGCGATGTCGTAGAGCACCTGTGGCATGCGGTAGCGGGGGCTGAGGGCGAAGCAGACGGCGCTCATGTTGTCGGCGCGGGTGGGGCTGCCCTGGCCGAAGAGGAGAGCCGAGGTATCCGTGGTCGCCTCGCAGGCGGCGTGCTTCTTGCTTTCCTCGTAGCTGCGCCCGTGAGAGCTGCCGAAGACGCCGCGCAGGCTGTTCAGCGCCATATCGAAGAGCACGAGGTCCGTCACCATCGCCGCGCGGCGCGCGAGCTCCTCATCGCCGCAGAAATCCACCAGCGAGAGCAGGGCGGCCAGGTCCTCGTCGTAGTAGACGTGCGACAGCCACTCGCTGAACCCGGTGCGGAAGCGCAGGTCGAGCCAGCGCGCGATGCGGGGGCGCGCCGCAGCCATCAGCTCCAGCCCGCTGCGGCCGCTGTTGCGAAAGGTCTCGTGGGGATAGAGCTGGCCGGCCAGGTAGGCCGCTGAGGCGTAGAGGATCTGGTGGTTCTCTGTCCAGGTGCAGAGCGAGTCCTCACCCGGCTCATCGGGCCAGTACTTGAAGCCCAGCACCGTCGCCCGGCAACGCGCCCACAGGGCGGGGCTGAGGGGGGCGTCAGGGAGCTGGTAGAGCAGCCTGAGGATGGCGTGGATGATAAAGTCGGCGCAGTCCTGGCGGACGTCGATATAGTCGAGCGCAGCGTCGAGGATGCCCTCGTGGGCCGCGCCGCCCATGGCCAGGCGTGCCAGCTCGTAGTAGGGTGCCTTCAGGTTGGGCGGGGCGGGGCTGCGCAGGCACATCTCCAGGAAGGCCCGCCGCCGGCCTGCGAAATCGGCCCCGGCGCTGGGGCTCCACGCTGCGGCCTCGCGCGGGTAGCCGGCGGGCGGCGCGGAGCGCACGTGCAGCCGCATATCGGGCGTCTCCGTGGGCGCGGGCATCGCCTCAGCCCCTCACCAGGAGCCGCGCCAGGTCGGCCGCCTCCTCAGCCATCTCGGGCGACGGCGCCTGGCCAGCGCGCCGCTTTTCGAGGAGGGCATTCAGCCGGCGGTGGCGCTCCGGCGTCAGCGGGTAGCGGCGGGCCGCGAGGAGGGCCAAGGCCAGGAGCAGCACCGGCGCCAGCACAAAGATCAGGCGCAGCGCCAACACAAACCCGGCCGGCTGGGCCTGTTCGACCAGCCTGGTAGCGCCGTTCACCACCTCCTCCACCGGCCGCACATAGCCGGCCAGGCCGATGACCTGCGAGACGAGAAAGATGGCCAGCGCCGAGGAGAGCTTGCGGGTAAAGGTCACCAGCGCCGAGAAGATGCCCTCACGCCGCTCGCCGCTCTGCAGCTCGTCCACATCTGGGATGTCGGGGAAGATGGCGTACATCATGACCACGATGCCACCGGTGGCCAGGCCGATGACGATAGCAAAGCCGTAGATCACCCAGGCCGGGCTTGAGGGCGCCATCAGGAGGCTCGTCGCCATGGCCGCCATCCACAGGCCGGCCCCCAGGCTGTAGGCGCGCGACTTGCCGATGCGCCGGCTGAGCGCCACGTACACGGGCAGCGCCGCCACCTGCGCTACCAGGAGCGCGCCGCTGACATAGTTCGCCTCGTCGCCACGGCCGAGGTAGTACTTCATAAAGTAGACGAGCACGCTGCTCACAGTGTCCATGGCCACGAAGGCCAAGAGGTACATCAGCAGGGCGCAGACGAAAGTGCGCACCTGAAAGGGCTCGACGAACGCCTGCCGCCAGTGGAACCTGGCCGGGGGCTTTTGGAACTCGGGCCGCTCGCGGGTGGAGGCGACGGTGGCGATGAAGGGCAGGGCAAAGATCGCGCCGAAGGCCAGCCCCATCACGATATAGCCCTGCCGCATGTCCGCGAACTGCTTGACAATCTCCAGCGGCACGAGGGCGCAGAGGATCGACGAGAGGGTAGAGAAGAAGATGCGCACCGAGCTGAGCGTGGTGCGCTCGTGGTAATCGAGCGTCAGCTCCGATTGCAGCGCATTGTAGTTGAGCATCACGATGCTCACTACCGTCGAGAAGAAGAGGTATGAGGCGACCACCAGCGCAAAGCGCGCCATCTCGGCCGGCGCGTTGAAGGGAAAGAACAGCGCGAAGAAGGAAAGGAACACGAACGGGATGCCGAAGAGCAGGTAGGGCCGCCGCCGGCCCAGCGCCGTGCGCGTGCGATCGGCGAGCACCCCCTCGAAGGGGTCGGTGATGGCGTCGTACACCTTGCTGATCAGGATCACCGTGCCCGCCAGGCCAGGGCTGAGGCGGACAACGTCGGTGAGGAAGTACAGGTAGTAGAAGCCGATGATGACGCCCGACCCGCCGCCATAGATATCGCCCAGGCCGTAGCCAACCTTGCGCCACCAAGAGAGCTTTTCGGAAGAGGCGAGCGACACGGAGATCCTCCTCTGGGAACACGCTGGCACGGCGACCGAACCGCCATGCAGCGGTACGACGGGACCAAACCGCCAAGACGCCAAGGCGCAAAGATACCTTATCTTCCTTCGCGTTCCTTACCGCCTTTGCGCCTTGGCGGTGAAATCGTTCCTTTCACGGCGACAGGCGCGTGAGGTCGCGCGGAAAGAGGGTGGTCTCGCGGATGTTGGCGAGGCCCAGGAGCTGCATCAGGAAGCGCTCCAGGCCGATGGCAAAGCCGCCGTGGGGCGGCATGCCATGGCGGAAGGCCTCGAGATAGCCGGCGAAATCGGCCGGGTCGAGCCCCCGCGCCTCCAGCGCCGCCACATAATCCTCGTAACGGTGCAGCCGCTGCCCACCGGTGACCAGCTCCGTGCCGCGGAAGAGCAGGTCAAAGCTGTTGGAATGGGCCGGGTCCGATGGGTTGGGGTGGGTGTAGAACGGGCGCTTGGCCGTGGGGTAGCCGGTCACGAACACCCAGTCGGACCCGAACTCTTGCCGTGCCCACTCACCCACCCAGCGCTCATCCTCCGGGGCCAGGTCGGGCTCCTGGCGCACGTCGCGGCCGGTGGCCTTCCAGATCATCTCCAGCGCCTCAGGGAAATAGATCTCCGGGATGGCTTCGGGCACGCGCGGCAATTGCGCCCCCAAGAGGGCGAGCTCCGCCTGGTGGCTCTGGCCCAGGTGGGCGATGATGGCCGCTATCACGCCATTGAGGGTCTGCATCACCGTGTGGTGGTCGTGGATGAAACCCATCTCGGCGTCGAGGCTGACGTACTCGTTGAGGTGGCGGGCCGTGTTGTGCGGCTCGGCGCGGAAGACCGGCCCCACCTCAAAGACCCGCTCAAAGACGCCGACCATGATCTGCTTGTAGAACTGGGGGCTCTGAGCCAGGTAAGCGGTGCGGCCCAGGTAATCCACCGGGAAGACGTTGGCGCCGCTCTCGGTGGCGGTGGCCACGAGCTTGGGCGTCTGGATCTCGGTAAAGCCCTGGCTGTGCAGGTAGCCGCGGAAGGCGTGCATGATGGCCGCGCCGAGGCGGAAGATGGCGCGTTTCTGGGGGTGGCGCAGGCCCACGGCAGCGTGGTCCAGAAACACGTCGAGGCTGGGCTTGAGGACGCGCTTGTTCAGCTCGAAAGGCGGCGGCGCCGAGGCCGGCGAAAGGACGTGCACGCGGCACTGGCGCAGTTCGTAGCCGCCTGGCGCTTGGGGCTCGGCCTCAACCGTCCCTTCCACCGTCAGCACCGACTCATCGGCCAGCGGCGCCAGTTTGGCCAGCTCTGCAGGCTCGTCGATCACCGCCTGAGCGATGCCCCAGCCATCGCGCAGGGCCAAAAAGTTGATGGCGCCCATACGCCGCAGGCGGTAGAGCCACCCCTCCATCACCACCCGCTCGCCAACGTGTTGGGCCAGCCGCGTCGTCAGGATTCGTTCCATCTCGCCCTCGCTTTATCGCCGGCATTGCCATGCTTATACCACAAGCACCCCGCCGGGTCAAGCGAGGGAGGAACGGGAGGTCCATCCAAGATGCGTCATCGCCTGGGTTGCAGCCGGGCTTCTCGCTGGGCTGCCACCCGGCTCCAGCCCAGGGCGGGCCCGGTCACCAGCGCAGCGCCTGCGAGAGGTTGCTGGCTGCGAGCCTGCTGACACATCTTGGATGCGCCCACGAACGGGGGTGTGCCCAAGAGCGGAGCCATGCCCCCTTCGTGTCCTTCGTGCCCTTCGCGTCCTTCGTCTCCTTCGTGCCCTTCGTGTCCTTCGTGCCCTTCGCTTCTTTCGCGTCCTTCCTGCTTCGTCCTTCGCGCCCTTCGCTTCCTTCGTCCTTCGTGCTCCTACACCCGCCCCAACACCTGGATGCGCGGGTGGGTACAGCCACAGGCGCAGGGGTCGGTGCCGACGACGCGCACGCAGTCACCGGTGCGGTAGCGCACCATGGGCAGGGCCTGGGCAAAGGTGGTGACGGCCAGCTCGCCCTCGGTGCCGACCGGCGCCTCGTCGAGGAAAACCGCCTCTGGCCTTCCCCTGCCGCCGACAATGACTTCGGGAAGCGCCAGGTCGAGCCACACGTGCAGCCCCTGGTGGGCCGGGCATTCGCAGGCGTAGTAGGGGTACTCGACGCTGGCGTAGCAGCCAAACGCCTCGAGGCCGTAGGCCTCTTCGAGCTCGGCCCGCACCGGGTCGAGCGGTTCACCGTAGAAGAGGCCGAGGCGCAGCCGCCGGAAGGCCTCGCGCGGGCGGGCCTCCGGCACGCCGATGGCCCCGGCGAAGCGCGGCGCCAAAGTCAGCGCATCGGAGGGCCGAGCGACGAGCAGGGCGGGCTGCCGGCGCACGGCGAACTCGGGCCAGTTGTTGTGCTCGGCCATGACCATGCTGCCCGCGATCACCTCCAGGTGCAGGTCGCCCTGCCAGCGATCGCCCTGGGCCCAGAAATAGGGCAGGCCATTCTGGAAGAGCGGCGCAGGCGGCGTCACCATCAGCAGCACCTCCCCCGCCCCCAACCCGAGCAGGCGGCTCAGGCGCACGGTCAGCCCCATGGTGCGCAAGAGGTCCTGCGCGCCAAAGGGGATCCACTTGCGCTCCCCGGCCGAGGCACTGGAGAGCCAGAGGTGTACCGGCGCCACCGCAAGCCGGCGCAGCCGGCGCCCGCTCTGCACCTCCAAGAGGTCAGCCGCCGACGTGAAGGGCAGGGCCTGCACCAGGCGCCGCCCGCCTCTGGCTCTCAGGCGGGGCCAGCGCCCCGCGTACAGGCTCGAGCAGGCCGCGCGCTCGAGCACCAGGCCGATGCGCAGGCGTTCCTCCTGCAGGTCACGCAGCTTGCTCAGGGGCCAGTTTTCGACGTCAAAGGGCTCCAAGGCAACGTGCAACGGCTCCATGATGACACGGCTCCTCTCTATTCTTCGTAGATCAGCCGGCGCAACTTGCCCGAGGCCGTGCGTTCCCCAACCAGGCCAGCTTCGACGCGGATCTCCGGCTCGGCCACCAGATGGTTGGTCAGCCCTTCCTTGAGCGCTGCAATGCCATCCAGCGCCTGGCGCACCTCCGCTGCCAGGCCCGTAGTGTCGCTGGCCCCTTCGGCACGGACGACGACCGTCAGCCTGGCTTTGTACCCGGCGCGGCCCACACGCAGTTGCCAGTCGGCCACGCGACCGCAGCGTTGTACTTTCGCCAACTGCTCGCCCACCGCCAGGAGCGAGAAGCGGATGACGCCCAGGTTGACAATATCGTCGGCGCGGTGCAGCACCCGGATGCGCGGGTCGGTGCGCCCACAGCGGCAGCGCTCCACACTCACCACCTGCACCAGGTCCGCAGTGCGGTAACGGACAAGGGGCAGGGCATCGCTGAAACTGGTGAGCACCAACTCGCCCACCAGGCCCGCCTCGGCCTGCCACACCGGCAGAGCCAGCGGCCGGTAGCCCGGCCGGTTCTGCTCCTTCTCCAGCTCAGCCTCAGGGATGATCTCGGGCAGGCAGCGGTCGAGCCAGAGGTGGAGGCCTTCATGGGCCAGGCATTCAAAGAACACCAGGCGCAGCTCCGACAGGGCATAGATCTCGAAACTCTCCATGCCCCACGCCTCGCGGATGGCCTGCCGGTAGGGATCGAGGGGTTCGCCGCCAAAGATGCCCCAGCGGAAGTGGGTCAGGTGACGCGGCCTGGGGCGCACCACATGCCGCAGCAGGAAGACCAGCGGGCCCGCCAGCCACCGTTTGCCCTGCAGGAGCTGCTCCACTACCTGGGGCAGGCGTGCGGTGATGCCCTCCGCCAGGGCCATAGCGATGCTGGGGAAAGCCATGAACGCCTGCGCCTGCTGCCGGAGGGCAAAGCCCAGGCTGCGCTCGATCTCGAGGAACGAGACTACGATGATCTCACCTTGCCGGCTGTGGCGCATCGAAGCCACACTCGTTGCATAGCCCTGCAGGTCACTGTAGTACGGTGCCGGGGCGTTCAACCCGAGCATGCGCTGCCCCGGCGTCAGGGTGCCCATGATCGCGGCATCCTCCGGGCCGCGCGCCTCGAGCTCCTCGATATCGGCATCCGAGATGGGGACCCACTTGGGGGTGCCCGTTGTGCCCGAGGTGGAGATCCAGAAGCGCACGTGGTCGCAACAGGCCCACTCGGCCGGGTCGGTCTCCAACTGCATGGCTCGCAGGTCCCTGCCGTTCACGTAGGGCAGGGCGCACAGTTCCTGGTAGCTGGCTGCGCCTACGAACCGCTCAAGCCGGCTGCCCCAGGCGCGCCGGTAGAGCGCCGAGCGGGCTGCCCGCTGGAGCACACCGGTCTCTCTCAGGCGACGCTCGCAGAGCTCAGCCCGCTCGGCCAGCGACGGGTAGTGCGATGCCTTGGCTGCGATGGTCATTCTGCCCCCTGTATCTCCGGCTCGACGTGGACGGCTTGCTTGCGGCGGTCGACGACCTTGCGGACCTTGATCGGGCTGCGGGCGCGCAAGCCCCCCGGAGCCAGAAACTCGACGGTGGGCGCGACGATGGTCTGCGACTGCTGCACATCGTGGCGCAGGAAGCCGAGGCTGCGGTAGAGCCGGTCGACAATGGTTTGGGCGAGCTCCTGGGACGGCGAACTCGTCTCCACGTGGAGCGACAGCGTGTCTTTGTAGCCCTGCTTGCCGATGATGAGCTGGTAGCCACTGACGCTGGGAATGCCCATGAGCGTCCGGTCGAGGTCCTCAGGATAGAGGTTCTCGCCGGTGCCCAGGCAGACCATGTCGTCGCTGCGGCCCTTGATGCGGCTCAGGCGCGGCGTGGGGATGCCGCAGGGGCAGCGCTCTTCGGGCACCAGCGCGGCGATATCGCCGGTGCGATAGCGCAGGAGAGGCATAGCCTGGCGGCCGAGGGTGGTGACCACCAGCTCCCCTTCCTTGCCCGGCGGCAGGTTGGCACCGGTCTCTGGGTCGATCACTTCAAAGATGAGGTTGGGCATCACATGCAGGCCGGCCTGCAGCCCGCATTCGCCCGCACCTGCCAGGCCAATCTCGGTCATGCCATACGAGTCGTAGACCCTGGCGCCCCAGGCCTTCTGCAAGTAGGCCCGGAACGATTCGCTCCAGGCCTCGGCGCCCAGGAACATGAGTCGGACGCGCAGCGAGTGCAGGTCGACCAGCTTCTGCGCCTCTTCAGTCAGCCGGTGCAGGTAGCTGGGCGTGCCGGCCAGCACCGTGGTGCCGTAGGTGCGCATCATGTCGATCTGCTGCTCGATGGGGGCCGAGTTGCCTGCAGGGACGATGAGCAAACCGAGGTGTTCCAAGGTGGCCTGCAGCAGCGGGCCCACCATCCAGCCCGGCTCGCCGTAGCAGTAGAGGATCTGGGCCACATCTCGCCGGCCGACGCCGAAGGCATGCAGGCCCACTGCAGCATCCGCTGCAACGATGTTCCAGTCGCTGCGCGTCAGGAAGACCATCTTCGGTTTGCCGGTCGTGCCGGCAGAGGTCATGACATACACGACCTCATCCCGGGGCACGGACAGGAAGGCCCATGGGTCCCGCCGCAAGTCGCTGGCCGTGGTGAAGAAGCCGAGCTCGTGCAGGTCCGCCACCGAGCGGATGCGCGCCAGGTCGGGGCCACACTGGGCAAGCAACGGTCGATAGAAGGGGGAATGCAGTTGTGCATGGCGGAGGGTAAGCTGGAGCAGGACGTTCTGGTACACCCGGAACAACGGCCGCCCGCCCCTGCGGCCCACGACACGCCACAGGAACGAACGGATGGGGTAGCCATCCAACATGACTCCTCCTCTCGCTGCCGATGGGAAGATAATGTGGGGGGTCACGGGCCGGGAAACACAACG
>Ga0123519_10006740_pt1 | contig 17951 bp, 14 predicted proteins | sample YelNatPaOPRAMG02_FD_87396 | JGI IMG/M metagenome (GOLD analysis project Ga0123519, IMG submission 87396) | Hot spring microbial communities from Yellowstone National Park - Yellowstone National Park OP-RAMG-02 (version 2) | ecosystem: Environmental > Aquatic > Thermal springs > Hot (42-90C) ... | reverse complement strand
CCTCTAGTGTTTTCAAAAGAGCATTAAATGCTTCACGAGTTAACTGATGGACTTCATCAATCACGTACACCTTGTATTTTGACTTAGTCGGAGCAAATTTAACCTTTTCGCGCAAGTCCCTTATCTCCTCTATCCCCCGATTGGAAGCAGCATCAATCTCAATCAAATCCATACTCTGGCCTTTTTGGATTTCCAAACAAGAAGAGCATTGATTGCATGGTTCCCCATTTTGAAGATTCAAACAATTCACTCCTTTAGCCAAAAGGCGGGCTGTTGTAGTCTTGCCACAGCCGCGGGGCCCAGCAAAAAGATAGGCATGCACAAAACGGCCCCCTGCCAAGGCGCTTCGTAGAGTATCTCTAACATGGTCTTGGCCCAATAGTTCTGAAAATTTCTGGGGTCGCCATTTTCTGTACAAGGCTTGCATAGTTGCTCCTTCTATCTATTCAAACCTCTAGTTACTAATCCATTTTTTATTCTATCACTTTATGTCATAACATAATTTGTCCCCAGCCTGTGGATTTTGACTGATAATTAAAAATTTTATGGTATAATGAGACAAAGAAAATGAATAAAAATCAACTTGTGCAAATAATTTCAAAAAGAGTGGGCCTTGACAAAACTGTTGCAAAAAGGCTGGTGGATACTTTGTTTGATTCTCTTTCAAGCACCCTTTCGCAAAAACAAAGAGCCTCCCTGGCTAATTTTGGCACTTTCTACCTCTTTAGAACAAAATCTCGGACCATTCCCAATCCTAAAAATCCCAAACAAAAAATGCTTACTCTGGGCAAAAATGTAGCCAAATTTAGACCGGCTGCTTCTTTAAAAAAGACAGTTGCGAAATTAACGCCTAACACTATCTCAAGCCCAGATTCTTTTGAAGAAAGACTCTTAAAAATCAGGACTAAACCATTAAAAATTCCGTACATTGAACTAAAAAATAGAAAAATTCCCAAAGAAATCTTAACTAAAATCCCTGAACATATCGCCCGTGCCTACCAGATTGTCCCAGTGGAAGAAAGAGATGGCAAACTAGTCGTAGCAATGGTTAACCCAGAAGACTTGGAGGCAATAGAATTTGTCAGGAAAAAGACAGGCATGAATCTTGAGATAGGCATCACCACCTCCTCTGCTCTCAATAGCGCCATAGACCAGTATGGTGACCTGACCAAAGAAATGGAAAGAGTTATTAAAGAAGTTGAGACGGGCATAGAAAAGCCAAAAATAAAAGTTAAAAAACCAAAGGAAGAAGTAAGTCTTCAAGCCCCAACAGCACGATTAGTCAATTCTCTAATTTTGCGGGCGGTTAAAGATAGGGCTTCTGATATTCATATTGAGCCGCAAGAAAAAATTCTCCAGGTCAGGTTTCGCATAGATGGCGTTCTCCAAAAGGTGGTTGAGTTGCCCATACAATTGCACCCACAGGTTGTAGCCAGGATAAAAATCCTCTCAAATCTAAAAATTGACGAAACCAGAATCCCTCAAGACGGACGGTTTTCAATGGGTATTGGCAATGGAGAGGTGGACTTCCGCGTCTCCACTCTGCCTACGGTCTATGGGGAAAAAGTGGTAATGAGGATTTTAGATAAAACCAAAGGCCTATTAACATTAGAAGAATTGGGCCTGGAGGGCAAGGATTTTGAAATTTTAGATGAAAATATTCATAAAGCACATGGCATGACCTTAATTACAGGACCCACAGGATGCGGGAAAACAACCACCTTATACGCAGTGCTGGACAGGATTTATGATATTGGGATTAATATAGTGACCTTAGAAGACCCGGTGGAATATCGTCTAAAAGGAATCAATCAGTCGCAGGTTAATCCCAATGTGAACTACGGCTTTGCCTCAGGCTTGCGCTCCATTGTTCGGCAAGACCCAGACGTCATAATGTTGGGGGAAATCCGAGATGCAGAAACCGCCTCAATGGCCATCCATGCTGCTTTAACCGGCCATGTGGTCCTTTCTACTTTACACACCAATGATGCGGCCGGCGCTATCCCCCGCCTCATTGATATGAAGGTTGAGCCTTTTTTAATTGCCTCCTCCTTAAACTTAGTCGTAGCCCAAAGACTTTGCCGGAAAATCTGCGATAACTGCAAGGAAATCCATCCTATCCCTCAGGGGATTCTAGCAGAAGTCCGCAAAGAAATTAAGGTCAAAAATCCCATTTTTTACAAAGGTCGAGGCTGTAATGTTTGTAATCAATCAGGTTATAAAGGCAGGATTGGAATTTTTGAGGTACTCCCTGTTACTGAAACAATCAAAGATCTAACAATCAAGAAAGCCTCGGGTAGCGCCATTCGAGAACAGGCCATCAAAGAAGGAATGCACACCCTAAAACAAGATGGAATAAAAAAAGCCCTTGAGGGCATCACCACTATTGAAGAGGTTTGGAGAGTAACAAAGGAGTAGGAGAAAAGTAAGAAGGTAAAAGGCAAAAGTTTAATAAAGAATCCAATAATATAGTTTTTCGTTTTTCGCTTTGACTTTCGCCTTTGACCGAGCGAGGGAGGGAATATGTTATATCAATATAAAGCAAAAGACCAAAATGGTGTGTTAAGAAAAGGAGAGGTTGAAGCCAAAAATCCCGAAGATATCTATGCAATGCTAAAAAAGGAAGGCCTCTTTCTGCTAAGCCTAAAGGAAGTCAAGCCCAAAAAAACAATCAGTTTAGGTCTATACAGCGGGGTCTCATTAAAGGATTTAGCTGTTTTTACTAAGCAACTTCAAGTGATGATTCAAGCAGGAATGTCGCTTGTCTCAGCCCTGAGGTCACAGGGAGAACAGACTGAGAATAAAAAGTTAGCCAAAATCGCCTTCGAACTAGCATCAGCAGTAGAGGGCGGCAGAGCGCTCTCCTCGGCCCTTTCTGAATATCCCTCTGTCTTCTCCCCTTTGTATATCAACACTATTTTGGCCGGCGAGACGAGCGGTAAATTAGAAGAAGTCCTTATTTCTTTAAGCGATACTCTAGAAAAGGATTATGATTTAAGGTCTAAAATTAAAGGAGCGATGGTCTATCCGGCTTTTATCCTCACTGCCCTTATTGCTGTTGTCATCATCATTTTAATCTATGTAATACCTGCTTTAACCAAACTATTCAAAGAATTAGGCGGAACGCTTCCGTTAGTTACCAGAATATTAATCTAAAGTTCTGACTTTGTCCGTAATTTCTGGTGGGTCGTCCTTTTAGGAATTTTAGGCCTCATTCTCCTTCTACGACTTTATAAAAAGACTAAAACAGGTACTTATTTGTTTGATGCCTTAAAAATTAATATGCCTGTCTTTGGCCCGCTGGTCAGGAAAATCTATATGGCGCGTTTCTGCAGAACCACCTCAACCCTGATCAAAGCCGGCCTACCCATCACTCAAATCTTAAAAACAACAAAAACAATCATCACAAATTCAATTTATCAAGACGCCTTGGAAAAGGTGGCCAAAAAGGTGGAAAATGGCTTACCGCTTGCTCTAGCTTTAAAGGAAGTAGGACATTTCCCCCAAATGGTCCATCAGTTAATCTATGTTGGCGAAGAATCAGGAAAATTAGAAGAATCCTTGGATACATTGGCTGATTATTTTGAAAAGGAAGTCGCAGCAACAACATCTGCTTTAGCCTCTTTGATTGAACCAATCTTGATTATCATCATAGGCATAGCCGTCGCACTTGTTGTGTTTTCAGTAATTAAACCTATCTATGGGCTTACGGAAATTTTGTAAATGAAAAAATCAAAAGGTATTAATCTAATTGAGGTTTTAATAGTTTTAGCCGTCATTGGAATAATGACCGCTGCTATAAGCCCCAGCTTCTCCCGATTTTTGCCCTCCGTCCGATTATCTGGTGCAGCAAAAGAATTAACCATTCAATTAAGAAAAGCGCAACAATATGCCGTAACAGAACAAATTATTTACCAAGTCAAGATTTTTCCAGCAGATAATAAATATCAACTGATTAAAAAAACCGACCCAGAGGAAATCATCACAGAAACGACTCTCCCTCAAGCAATCTCATTCGGAATCACCACCCTTTCCCCTCCTGAAATCAGTTTTAACCCAGCGGGCAGACCGTCCCAATCAGGCAAAATAGAACTTCTTAATCAACGCAATAAAAAAATCATTATAGAAATTAACCCAGCGGGTTTTATAAGGTCATATAATGAATAAAAGAAAAACGAAAGGCTTAACTCTAATTGAAGTTATTATTGCCATTTTTGTTTTGTCCATAGGGTTTTTATCTGTGGTCCAACTTTACCCTTTAGGAATTAAAACCAGTAGAATCTCTTATCATCAAACAGTCGCCTCCTCCTTGGGACAGGAAAAAATAGAGGAAATACTTTCAAAAAGTTATGATGAAGTAACAGATGTTGCCCGAGAAAAATTAAATAATCTTTACGAATGGCAGGCGGATGTTAGTTTTGTTGACCCTGAGGCGAATTTGGCTGAAATCCAAACTGACAAAGGCGCCAAAAAGATTAAGGTAACAATTTATTGGAATGAAGGACAAACGCAAAAAGAATTTAATATTAATACATTGTATGCCAAAAAATAGGCAAAAGATGAAAGGTCTAACGCTGATTGAAACAATCGTAGCACTTGCTGTAACGATGACAACTGTCCTCGCTGCTTATGCCGGGTATTCGGCTCATCAAAAAGCCTACCAGCAGGATTTAATTTATGTTGAATTAGCCCAAAATGGCAGAATCGCTCTGGACAGAATGAGCCGAGAAATACGACAAACGCCCGCCATCGTCACCCCCTTACCCCCTGACCAAACACAGCCGGCTGCCACAGAGATTATGTTCCAAGACGGGCACGGGGCGAACAAAATTCAATACATCACCTATTATTCAGACAGCGCAAACCTAAAAAGAAGACTTGCCCACTATTACTTTCCCTCAGAACCGAACCAATGGGTACCCAAAGATAGCCAAGACGAACAAGGCAATCCCCCCATTTCAGTCATTGACGAAGATAATACCATTGCTGAAAACATCGCCAGTCTTGGCTTTTATGGCGAAAAAGTTGTCCATATTGATTTGACTTTGGAAAAACTGAATAAAAAAATAGATTTTCAGACTGCTATTTGGAGCAGGAATCTATGAAAAGAGGGTTTGCTTTAATCACGGTCTTAGTCTTAACTACTATACTTTTGATTTTTGGTACGTTTTTTATTAATTTTGTCATCACGGACCTTAAAATCTCTTCATCCTTAAAAGGCGGCACTCAAGCGCTATACGTTGCTCAAGCCGGCATTGAAGAAGCCATTTGGCAGGTAAAAAATAATCAAACTTATAAAACCGAATTTGAGCAAGGCACGATTGACCGGAGTTTTGGCCGAAATAATATTTTTGATAAGGAAAGCAGTTACGAAGTCAGTATTAAAGCCATCGACAAGGCAAAGGCGGACGTGACATCAAGAGGATTTTACCAAGTGGGAACCAGCAGGGCCTCAAGAATAGTAAAGGTGGTTATTCTCAAAGCATTAAATCCAAATCCTGTTTGGGACAAAACGGCTTATGGCTCTGAGGACCTTGAGTTTTTCGCCAGCAAAGTTAATTTTAACGGAGGTAATCTATATGCTGGCGACGATGTGGTGGTTTGGGGATTGAGTACGGTCAATGTAGAAAAGGATGTTCTGGCAAAAGACCAAATTGATGTCCATCAGGGCTCTCAGTTAAATGTCGGGGGGATTAAATCTTCCCAAAACTATCCTCCACCGCCCGGACAAATAGAAATGCCCCAAGTAGACTTTGATTCAGATAATCCAAATTCATATTTAAAAAGGGCAGAGGCGTTGGGACAGGTTTATACTGAGCAGCAGTTCAAAAATATGCTTAAAAATCAATCGCCTTTAACATTAAATGGGGTGGTCTATGTCCAAGGGGACATTGACATTAAAAAACAGCAGTCCCTCACTGTAAATGGCGCTCTAGTTGCTGATGGGAATATCTCAGTGGGAGAAACCTCACTTTCGCCTCCGACAGGCAACGCCTATCTGACTATTAATAAACCATCAGACAATTCCAGTTCGGGCATCTTGGCTAAGGGAAAAATAAAAATAGGAGTTCACGCATCAGATATAAACATCACTGGACTGGTGTATGCAATGAACGAAATTTCTTTTCATAATTTCACCTCTTCTTTAAACATAACTGGTGGCCTCATTGCTCAGGAAGTCAATATTCTAAACATCTGGCAAACAGTTAATATTACCTATGATGGAGACAGAATTGATAAAGCCTTGTATCAAGAAGCCTCCTACTCCCCCACAGTGGAGGTAAAGTATTGGGAAGAGGAATACTAAGAAAATGGCCATTAAGGGATTTAGACATTAAAAATGGCATGGTGTATACTTATCTCGGAGGGGTTTTATGGGATTTTTAGGGAAGATATTAGGTTTAGAAAAAAATGTCTTTGGTCTTGATATTGGTTACGAGAATATAAAAGTTGTAGAGTTAAGAAAAACGGGCTCTATGTTTAAATTAGTCAGTTTCGGCTGTTCCCCTTCGCCAAAAGAGCCTTTTGCCAAAGAGAAAATTAAAGATAAAAAAGCCTTGGCCAATGCTATTGCCCAAGCAGTAGCCAACCATCGCATTAGCGCAAAAGCGGTTGTCTCTGCCCTGCCCGAATCCCTCGTCTTTACTAAAATTATCCAACTGCCAAAGATGAGAATGGAAGAACTGCAAAGCGTGGTGCCTAATGAAGCCGCCAATTTTATTCCATTAGAGCCAGCTCATACTTATTTAGATTTTCAAGTAGTCGGCGAGGCAAATAATTCTTATGAAGTTCTGGTGGTGGCTGCTCCAAAGACGCTTGTCAATGACTTTATAGAAACGCTAAAAATGGCCGGACTTTCTCCTTTTTGCCTCGAAACCAAACCTTTAGCCAATACCCGCGCCCTCATTCCTAAAAATGCCCAAGAGGCAGTTTTAATTTTGGACCTGGGCGCTTTAGCAACATCTTTAACCATATATGACAATGGTGCAATTAAATTTACGGCCACCTTCCCTCTTGGCGGCCAAATATTTACAGAGAAAATTGCCGCTACTCTTTCAATAAAGATGGAGGAAGCGGAAGAAAAGAAAAAAACCCTTGGCCTAACCAAAGCAGGCGAAGAAATCAGAAAGGGATTAGAAGAACCCCTTGGGGTACTGATAGACGAAACAGCCAGCGGTCTCAATTATTACAAAAAGCACAATGAAAAAGCCAAAATATCAAAAATCATCCTAACTGGTGGCGGCGCGGCAATGCCTGGACTTTGTAGTTTTTTAGAAAACAAAATTGGCATAAAAACAGAAGTAGGCAATCCGTGGCAAGCAATAAAAAATCCACCTAAGGAAAAACAAACAGTCATTTTCACAGCAGCAATTGGAATGGCAATGAGGCAAGAATGATAGAAAAATCGCCCCAAATTAATTTATTGCCAAAAGAGTTAAAAGAGGAAAAAAGGCAACGGAAATTCGTCGCTCAGTTGTTTTCGTTCTGCCTCTCTCTTTTATTCATCTTTATCCTCTGGATTGCGGGCCTTGAGGCGGCTAACCAAATTTTAGCCATCAATCTCAAAACTTCCGAATCGCAAATTCAACAAGAAAGAAAAGAACTGGAGCAAATGAAAACTCTTGAAGAAAAAGCCAAACTGCTTAATGAAACATTAAAGGTAGTGGACGATTTAACAAAACAGCAAGTAGCCTGGTCTCAAATTATAAAAGACTTTAGTGCCTCGGTGCCGGCCTCGGTCCAGGTCAACAATCTCTCTTTAAACTCCAAAAATTCTCCAAACTTCAGTCTTTCGGGCAAGGCTGCTTCGTTTCGAGATATTCTTGAGTTTAAGGAAAAATTAGAAGCCTCGCCTAATTTTAAAGATGTGGTCTTTACTTCTTCTAATAAAGCAGAAGGGCAAGGGCAGTCAGGTTATGGTTTTAATCTAACTTTTAACCTTGAGAGCAAAAAATGAAAAATATACTCAATAAACCAGTCATTATTACTATTTTAATCTTTTTAGCCTGTTATATCGGGTTATATTATATAATTGCCAAACCCCGACTTTGTGCATTCTGGAACCGATACAAAGCGCTTACAGAGAACCAAACTCAAATTTCCGGCTTGCTTGCTAAAAAAGAAGCCTTGACTAAACTCCAAAAGGATGAAAAGCGTATTGACGATGCATTAAACCTAGCCCAAAATCTCATACCCAAAACAAAATCAACCTCTGACTTTTTGATCCAAATTGAAGCAGCCGTTACGGGCACAGGAAACAATATGAAATCGATCAACATGAATGAATCAGCCGCCCAAACCCAAACCAAAGAAGAAGCAGAAGAAACCACAACACAAAAGAAAGCGCAACAAACCCAGCCCAAAGAAGAATCGCCCTACAAAACTATCACATTTTCAATCAGCATGGAAGGAAATTTCAAACAACTTTTGGACTTTTTAGCCTTGGCCGAATCTCTCTCGCGCCTCACCAATTTGCCCACCATAACTATTACGCCATCACAAAATAATCTATTGCAAACCAAGATTGACGGGGAGATATATTACAAATGAAAAAAATTATCGTCTGGCTCTTTATCTTTTCGCTATTTGCCCTAGCCGGGGGCTGTTTCTGGTTTTTTAGGGCAATTTCTTCTTTTAAAACAAACCTGCCCCAAAAAACTGAACCCATCTCTATTATAGATTACGACAAACTAAAAAAGCTTGAACAACTCAAGCATCCGGGAATGCCAATAGATATCCAGGCACCTCACTTCGGCCGCGACAACCCCTTCGCACCATACTAAACCTGACTACTTTTTCTGCAATACTTCTTCTATCTTTTCTACTACCTGCGCAGGCGTGACCTCTGACTTAACCAAATAACCTGCCGCGCCAGACATCAGACCCCTAACCTCATTCACATCTTTAAGCAAGGCGGTCAAAATAATCACTGGAATATCTTTTGTTTCGGCCGTTGATTTTAAAATATCCAGCGTATCCAACCCATTGATTTTAGGCATCATAACATCAAGTAAAATCAAGTCTGGTTTTTCTTGCATTGCTGCTACCAGCGCCTTCTCCCCATCCTCAACAACTGCTACTTCGTATCCCGAAGCCTCCAACCGCAACTTGTACATTTCAACAAAAACCTTGTCATCGTCGACCAGCAGGATTTTCTTTTTTTCATTAGCCATATACCCTCCCTGCCCCGCATGCGCCCCATTGTGACGCGGGGACGTATGCCTTGCGACCAGTAAGCCTTGCGGGGGCAACTATATTTTGAGTTACTCTTACTCTATTATAATCCCCCTTTTTCTTTTGTCAAATGTTAAATTTTGGCATGCATCAGGATTATGCTCTATTTTCTCTTTAACGAATCTCGATATTTCTTCGATGAATTTGTGTTAGCTGTGGCATCGTTGTTTGCCGCCAAACAAAAAATTGTTAAAATTGGCAAAAAGATTTTTAAACCGTTTTGCTGCTTAAGTAAATAGATGATGGAGCCAGCTTATTCATCTTTGGAAGAAAACAAACTTCTGATTTATTTAAAAAATTCTAAACTTTTTAAATAAATATAAATAAATCTTGAAAAATAATTAATTAAAGCAGTCTTTTAATATCCCGAAGCCAAATTACAGGAACAACCCCCCCGTTTATTTCTTCTACGCTGGCGATTCCTGTAATTTTAGTCATGCAATTGTAAAAATTATCTACATTAGGATTTTCTAAGGGATTAAAATAAACCTTAATACCAGGAGTCTTAATGGTAGAATTCCAAACTCCAGACCCATCATCTACAAAAACATACATATACCCAGAATTTGCCCCTTGGCCAAAAGGCAAAACTTTGCCCCAAAGGGTAATTAAATTTCCTGTAATGGGGGCTCCTGTGCCAAGAATAGAATTCATAAAATCTCTTTGATTAACCATCAAGGAATTAGGCAAAGTTGTTGTTCCTGCTGAAAAATTAACTGTAGAATTAACGATGCGTCTTTCTGTATGAAAAACCTGAAGTTCGCCCTTGATATCTACTAAAGTACCTAATTTAACTTGAGAAGGGATTTCATTTACCAACACCTTTACTCCGCCGACCCGCTCATTAGGATTTTGGGCATAGAAAAACTGTCTGTTTACAGAATCAATACCCGTTATTACCCAGCCCTTTTGGTCAAAATATTCTCCTCGCCCAATATTAGGAACTAACAGAACAACAGTGCTTAATAACAAAAAAATAAAAAAGAAAAGCAGCCCTCTTTTTCGCCCCGTTAACCGCATTAAGAACGGTACGCTTTTCATAATGAAAATAAAATCAATTTAATTGTAAAATACCGCACATGCTCTAAAAAGTCAAGCCTTCAATCCTGCTCTAATACTACCTGAACCAGTACCAAGAGGGAGGACAACCATTAAGGAGTCAAAAGCAAGCCAACCAGTTATAATTAAAGTTCGAAGGTTTTTGGATTGTCATATTTTTTATTTCTTTTGAACATTCTCCAAAGCTTTTATTAACTGACTAACTAGTTTTTGCTTTTCCGAATATCGCCCTTTCAATAATTTCAATTCCTTAATCATTATGTGAATAAATGTTTTGGTTAGAGGTTGGGATTTCTTCAATGAGTTTAAAAATTTCTTTGAAAATATGAAGCTTGCATCCATAACCTCAATACCGAAAAGTTTTCCATCTTTTGTATAATCAAAATGAAAAGGCCACAGACCTGTTGTCTCGTCTACTATTCCCCAACTATCTTTTGGTTCTGGTAAAAGATAAATGTAAATAGCGTCTGCTGTTTTGTCGTATGTTATTTTCATATATGTGATTAACGAAAAAGTAAGTTAATTTTTTGCTGAATTTGAGTCATCTTAATCTCGCCAGGGAAAATTAATATCACACAGCTTTCATAATCGCCACTTTTATTAAAAGATACAGATAAAATCGTATATTCTAAAAACTCATCCAAATTATCCCAGCTTGTAGTCATAATAGTCTTATTACTACTTTCCAAATTCTCTTCAACAATCAGATTATCTATCCTGTCCTCAATCAGTTTACTATGAGTGCCATAAATTGCGATATTATTAACTTGATTACTTAACAAAGTTTTTAAAAAATCGGAGTAATCGTTAATGTTATTAATAAAATTATTCTCAATTATTCCCAAAGAAACTGGTTTTATTAATTTATCAGAAATGATAAAATTTATTATTTCTTTTTGCGATTTGTATCCGATTATATAAATATCACGGTCATTAATTTTTTTTGGTAGAATTTTTATCATTTTTTGAACCTCATCATTCGCTTACTATACTTTATTATTTTTTTGGCGGCTTTTATTTCTTTTTTCCATTTGTTTACATCCCTAGACTTAGGATTATTTTTAATCTTTGTTAAATGTTCTTTAATCACTTTGGTTTGACTTTTTACTTGTTTTATTAATTGTTTTTTGGTTTGCTTTAGTAAGTTTTTTGGCGCACTTCTAAGCGCGCTCTGGTACAAGCCATATTCAACGCCATAACTGACCCCATAAACTGCTACCCCTCCTGCTACTCCAACTGCTGCTCCAGTAAGATATGGATGATCCATAGCAAATCGCCAGTATTTATTGGTATCACTTAAGTAAAGAGTAGCGTCGCCATATCCATGAGTGTACAACCAATTACCACCCCATTGACCCGCAGATTCGATTGGATTCCATATATCCCCATCAGGATCTACTCTGTTTACAGGATTGTTGGCTGTGTAAAGATACTCATTCAAGCTCTGAGGATCGTCTTGGTCGCCGGGATGCGGATCAACAGAAACAAATCTCATTAAGGTTGGGTCATACCATCTGGCGCCTAAATGATAAAGTCCTGCAGTTTCATCATACCAATAACTGGCAAATTTTAAAGGTTGGTCTATATTCCCTGTTTTGTTTGTTAATCTTCCCCATTCGTCGTATTGATAAGAGGCCAATTCTGTGCCGCTACTATCTCTTAAACTAATAATACTACCTAATCCGTCATATACAGGATAATACTTGATGCCTGATTGTTCAATGTAAAGTAATGCCCCTTCTGTATCGTAGATGTATTTGGTAAGAACATTTCCATTGCCATCTGCTTCTAAGGTAATTTTATCTCCATCATATTGATATTGTTTTATTTCATTTCCTGCCTGGCGCTTGACGAGGCGTTTATTGGAATCATAGGTGTAAGTGATAATCGTACCATCTGGTTTGGTGATTTTGGTTAAATAGTCGTCGCTATCATATTCATATGTGGTGGTATGAGATAAGTTAAACTCTGTAACATTGTTATAAGCTGCCTGAATTTCCTGTTCGGACCTTGCCACAGAAGAAACCCTTGCCTCATCAAAAACGCCATCAGCATACTCACTTATTGAGTTCCCAACCAATGCCCCAAAAACAATCTTAGGAGCAGAAACAGAAATAGGATTTAAGTAAGCCGTGCAAAATCGCGCGGCAGGGGAACAAAGTATTCTCTCGCCAACCTTGGCTCCATTAACATATATTTTTACTGCGTCTGTATCCCAAGTAACAGCAAGATGATACCAGCTACCTGCTACCCAATTTACTGCGCTACTTTTTACTCCATAATCTTTTCCGTCTTTAACATAATAAAACTGCAAACTGTTGTCGGTATTTTTCTTAATCCTGATATAATTCGTGGAGTTAGGCGCATAATCAAATAATGTACGCACTGCTCTATCATTACCCCAATTTGGCGAAAACCAAAATTCAATTGTTCCTTTATCTTTGCTTATATTACTTGAAGAAGAATAACTAATATACGAAGCGCTATCCAATTTTAATGCCTGACCAAATTTACCCTGGACATAACTTGCTGTCGCTTTCTCGTCGTCATTTATTATTCCTGCCTGATGGTCCCGTTGATTCAGTAAATCACCATTAAAGTGCAAAAGCATATTAACCATATCGCCGGTATCTCGGCTGGTCATATTGCCATTAGCGTCATATCCGAAATATTCCACCGCTCCGCTAGCATTTATTTTTTTATAAAGTCGATTACCTTCGTAGAAAAAGACAGTCCAGTCGTCAGGTGATTTGTAAACATAAATTAAGTTGCCTGCCCTGTCATAAGAATATAAAGTGGTGCCGCTAGGTGAAACTGTTTTTGTTAATTGGTTTTGATTATCATATTCGTAATAAAAAGTGATTGGCGAGTCATTGCCTTTAACAATAGTGAGCGCATTACGATTGCCGTTTGCGTCAAAACTATATTCATAAGAAATAATATTTTGCGTGCCACGAAGGTTTTCTAATTTAGTTAATCGTGCGTTAGCGTCGTAGCTATACTTCACATAGTCGCCGTTTGGTTTGTCTAATCTAATCAATTGATTATTTTTGTTTCTAGTGTAAGTAGTAGTTTGTCCGGCAACGGTAACCTTGGTAATCTCGTTTGTTGTTGAATAATTTACGGCTAAATTATCATTTGATTGAAGTGTGGTTTGGGTAATGTTATCCGCTTTGTCGTAACTATACAAGATGGTTTTTCCAACGCCCAAGGAATTATTAGTTTCTCTAACAAGCCGATCATCCTTGTCATAGTTGTAGCTCAAAATCATATTCCGGTTATCATTGATTGTCTTTACATTCTCACTCGCATCGTAAGAATAATTTGTTTGCACCCCCTTTGAATCAATCTCTTTCTCTAAACGGTCATTGGGGTCAAAGTTTGCGGTATTTGTCTTTCTGTTCGGGTCAACTATGCCTTTTGGATTACCATTGGCGTCATATTCCACCTTGCTTGTAAATCCATAAGGATTGATAGTTTCTTTAACTCGATTCAAATTGTCATAAACATAAACTGTTTTCAAATTGTTAGGAGTAATAACTTCTTTTAGATTTCCATTTTCGTCATAATTGTAAAGTGTCTTGTATCCAGTTTGGGCATCAATAACAGAAGTTATTTGCCGTCGCCCATTGTAAGTATAAATTGTCTTAAAATCATTAGGATTATCCGAGGTCGCAACGCCTTTTGGTTGGGTTTCTGAAAGTTTATTGCCATCTGCGTCATAGGTATATTCAGTACGATTTCCCAAAGCATCAATCACGGCGGTTAAGTTTCCATTTGTATCCCACTCATAACGTATATCCTTGCCTTCTGGCGTTGTTTCTTTAATAATCTGTCCGTAGGTGTTGTATTGGAAAGTTGAAAACTTTTCTATATAGCTTGAGTTATTAGTTTGTTTTTGCAAAACAACCGAGTCAATCCACAATTTTGCATCCGGAATATTATATTGATTTGGAACTAACCTGAAGAAAATCTCGCTTGTCCAATAAGGATGGCCATCAGCCGGGTTATATTCAGGCGTGGTAAATGCAAAAGAACCCTCTGCCCAACCTTCGCTATACGGAAAGTCGCTTGATTTATCAATTCTTATAGTGTTGTTGTGAGTTGCGGTATTGGGAAAAGAGTCATCGTGATAAATCCAAATGTTGAATTTGGTATTTGGATTGTTCATTTTGTATTTAAATTTCAAGGTATAGGTGGTATTAGGCTCGGTTTTCGTGGTCTCGTCAACAATTTGATAAACATTGGCGGAATTAAGAGCATTATTATTTATAATTCTTATAACCTGGGAGTACAAACCGTCTGTATAAGCTCCCGCGTCTCTTTCATATCTTTGGTACCCGTCCGACCATCTTCCTGTACACCAATAATCTCCAATCTGAGCAAGCCCGCTATAGGTATATTGACAATAAGGATCAAATCCTCCGCTTCTTGAAGCACTTTCAAACCCAGCATTATGCAAAAGATTTATTGCTTCGCCATCTAATACTGCTTTGCGCACCAAATTTCCTTTTTCATCGTAGTAAAACATCGTCTGGACACCATTGCCATCATAAGTGTCCAACAATCTCCAATCGCCTGTTTCATAAGTAGCATAACTATAAGTATTCCGACTCAAAACTTTGTTAGCGTTATATTGATAAACCAATAACCCAGAAATGTCATCATAGGCGCTTGCATCAACCTTCGCTGGATTAGAATCAGTAAGATACTTTGGTCCAACGGTAGCATGTAGGAAATAGTCATCATTGTAGTCATATTCTGTAACGCTCCGAGTTTCCGCACCCGCTTCGTTTTTAACTACTGGAGATAATTCTTTATAAACAATTCCTGTTTGGAAAAACTGATTCGTTCGATAATAGTAATAAGTAGCGAATTTTTCCGGGTCGTTTCCCTCTTCAAATCCTTTTGGCAAAATTACCTTGGTTAAACCAGGACTGTCGTATAAAATTGCTGTCTTTTTATTGTTTGCATCCAAAATCTCGTAAACACGATTTTGGGCGTCATACCTCAAAGTTGTCGTTAGTCCTTTTGCGTCTATCACATTTGTCAACCGATGCCCGCTATCGTAAACATAAGTAATAGTGCGTAATTTTGTATCTCCTGAGTAATAATTTACCTTTACAAGATTGCCCGTTTCATCATATTCATAGGTAACTTTACTACCGTAAGAATGATACTGCGGATTATCATAGTTTGGATCCGTAACACTTTCCAGTTGACCTGAAAGATTATAGTCAAATTTCACTTGCAAACCAGAAGAATTCGTGATATTAACCAATTTTCCATTTGAATAATTGTAAGTTAAAGAATTGCCATTTCTGTCTGTTTCGCTCAATATCTTGCCATCTTCATCAAAAACATAAGTCATTTTATTATTACTTTTAGCGATATACTGGTGAGTATCAGGATTATATTTCAATCCCCAATTTAGGCCATTGGGACGGTGACCTGGTCTACGATAAAATCCGCTTTGAGCATCTATATTATTACTCTCTGGATCCACATAATTATTATCATTATCGTCATCGTAAAAAGTGAAAGCAGTGCCTGTTTCGTCGGTATAAACCACTGTTTGTCTATTGCCGTTTGGAAAAGACAAACCCTTATTCGCAGAAATTGTCCAGCCGTATCCAAATCGATTATTATAACCGCTTTGACTATTGTAGGTATGAGTTATTAAGGTATCCAGGCCCCTTCCTTCAATACTTAAATCTGTAAACGAAAGTGCTAAATTTCCACCTGCTACATTCACATAAGCAGACCCCTCGCTTAAATCAGTTTTGACATATCTCCACCAATCTTTTATACCAATCAATTTTTTATCAGGCACTGGCGAATCAGAATAATAAACAAAAATGTAGGGCTTAAATTCGCTTGTCCCAATATATTGAGAGTAAAAGAGCCGTCTACTAACTGTTGGGTCATAAGAAATTAAGGCCACGCCATAATTACTTGAAGGATTAGCCACCCAATCTTTTAACAATTGGGTAATATCAAAGTTCCACCAACTATAAGTAATATTATTCGTATAACTAGATTCGGGCGAAGAAGCAATAGCCGGCTGATTAGGCCAACTGATAGTATCTTGACTCCATGCATTCAAAACCCGATAAAGATTAATTCTGGCAATAGAAGCACGCTCTTCTTTTGAAGCAATTCCCAAAGTAGCACCTAAAATTGTTTTTCCTTGTAAAGCAGCGGTAGGGATATTAAATTTAAGATAAGCACGGGCTTCACCTAAACCTGTTTTCCCTACCTCAACCTCTGGCACAGACGAACCGCACACATAAGCCCTATCCGGAGAATTGCTAACCACATAAACACAATCTGTAATGGAACCGCCTTGATCGGGAATGACCAAATTCGGATCAATCATCACCGGATAACCCAATTCATCTTTGGGCAAAAAGGGAGCAAAGGACATTTTTATCCCAAATTGGGAAAAGTTGTTTTTAGTTATTTCATATTCTCCAATAATATATTCATGGGTAATAAAATCATAAACAGAAGGCGCACCCAAAACAAAAACTACATTTCCCTTCTTATCTAAAAGCTTAATGCTAAAATCCCTCTCTTTGGTATAGACCAACTTCAAACCTTGAGAAGCATTAATGAAATATTCTAAAGCACTATCCTTGGGTTTATTCTTCAAAATAATATTTTCTTTAACATAATCTCCGCTAATTTCATATTGAATATCTATATCAGACAAGATGTTTTTGTAGGTAATAGTATTGTCTTTAATTTCTGCTTTACTTTTATTCGCTCCTCGGATACCAAGAGAAACCGAATACTGCCCTTGTCTAATATTTAAAAATGAGCTGCCAGAAAATGCTTTAAATCTCACCTCAAAACGATTGCTTTTATTCACATATACATAACCATCTTGAGGAGAAATTGTTATTCTATTATCAATTGGATTCCAGGCACCCAAAGAAGTTTGATAATTGATGCTACCCTGATAAATTTCTGCAATACCCTTTTTCTCTTGAGTTTCGTAAAATCTGGCGTTACTTGTTCGTTTTTCTACTTTTTCTTGGGCTTTTGATTTGTCAAATAAAAGCGGGACAGAAGAATTATTATTCCTGGATCTAAAAGCAAGCTGTTGCATAAAAGAAGTATTATAAAAAAATGGTGACACCGACTGCGCCACCACTGCGAAAACGACAACGCTAATAAGAAACCTCTTTAATCCCCTCCTCTGTTGCTTGATTGGTCTTTCAAACCAACGGGGATATTTCATTTGAGCCAAAGATAACAAATTAATTCCTTTGTGTCAAGAGCTTTGGATAATCTCAAAAAATTGTCCATGTTAAAAAATTATCAACAGGCTTCCGATTTATTAAAAAAATTCTAAACTTTCTAAAATCTGATTATCAAGCTGGGAAAGACCTTCTTTATTTTTTGAAAGATTAAAATAAATCTCATAAATTTTCTCTTGGCGAGGAATAAGAAAAGCATAGTCTGCGTAGATACTAGCGATTTCGAGACCAAAAGCAGGGTATTTGTTTACTTTGGTTCTCTTAGTGTGACTTTGTCTTTCTTTTTAGGCTCTGGTATTGTTTTTAACAACCCAGTGATGGATCTTGCTAAACAATCAACAACCAACAGACAGCAAGTTCGCCCAAACTCTTAATTCTTAATTCTTAAATCTT